>OIZW01001050.1_pt1 | contig 19015 bp, 10 predicted proteins | sample 1588581 | NCBI WGS metagenome assembly OIZW01 (sample SAMN03283266) | human gut metagenome | biome: human-associated habitat; material: feces | host: Homo sapiens | place: USA | collected 2013 | reverse complement strand
TGGTCTCACCCTGTTTCACAATCTCGCCACACACCGTGCACACCTCGTCGCCGGTGTAGCCGTCTTCTGTACAGGTGGCCCCTTTGGCATTCTTGACCTCCGTCGCGCCATGGCCCAGAGGCGCAGTGAAGTGATCGTGATACTCGTAGCCGCAGACCGTGCAGACGTATTCGTCATAGCCGGAAGCAGTGCAGGTGGGGGCGATCACTGTCTTTTCGTACTGGTGACCCTTGGGGGAGATATTCTCCTCCTTGGTCTCGCCGCACACGGTGCAGGTGTAATGCATCACACCCTCCTCGCAGCAGCCGGGCTCCGTCTTCACAACGCCCTCATCCCAGCTGTGGCCGGTGGCTGGAATCACCTCACCCTGCTTCACGATTTCTTCGCAAACCGTGCAAACCTCGTCGCCGGTGTAGCCGTCCTCCGTGCAGGTGGCTTCCCTGGCATCCCGCAGTTCGGTCTCCCCGTGGCCAAGAGGTGCGGTGAAGTGGTCGTGATACTCGTAGCCGCAAACGGTGCAGACAAATTTGTCATAGCCGGAAGCGGTACAGGTGGGGGCAATCACCGTCTCGTCAAACTTGTGACCGGTGGCGGGAATCACCTCACCCTGCTTCACAATCTCGCCGCAATCAATACAAACCTCATCGCCGGTGTAGCCGCTCTCGGTGCAGGTGGCTTCTTTTTGGCCCACCAGTTTTGTATTTGTGTGCTTATGGGCCTCTGCCAGCGCCTGAATGGCAGCAGCCAGGCCGGTAGCGGCATCGTCCACCTGGGTCTGGGTCGCCGCCTCATCGGCAGCTACCGTTCTGGCCTTTTCCAGAGCGTCTACCAGGGCAGCCCAGGTTTCGGCGGTGTAATCGCCCTCCGTCAGGGCCTCGGCCACAGCGATGGTTGCGTTCAGGTCGGACTTCTCCGGAACGAAGGGGGTGAGCGTAGACTCGGCCACCCTCAGACATCCGGTGGGATGCTGGGTCATCAAATCCGTCACAAACTCCAGCAGGAGGCCCTGGGGCAGCTCCAGCATCTCCATCTGATACCTGCGGACGCCGGTTACCGGGTTGTCGTAAACCATGGTAGCCTGGTACATCTCATAATCGGAGGAGCTCCGTCTGTACTGGAGAGACGTGATGTTCTGACCGGTGAAGTTTCCGTCATTGTAATCGGAGAAGGAGGGAAGATTGCCGCTTTCTATGGTCAAGGTCACCAAATAGGCGCCGTCCGCCGTTTCCTCAATTTCGACGGTGTCCTTGACAATGGGGGAAATCTTGCTGTTGTCCACGTCCTGGAAGCTAAAGTTGCTGAGAACTGCACTCATGGTATAGTGGGTAACCTTCTCAACCAGCGCCTGAATGGCAGCGGCCAAGCCGGTGGCGGCATCGTCCACCTGGGTCTGGGTCGCCGCCTCGTCGGCAGCTACCGTTCTGGCCTTTTCCAGAGCGTCTACAAGAGCAGCCCAGGTTTCGGCGGTGTAATCGCCCTCCGTCAGGGCCTCGGCCACAGCGATGGTTGCGTTCAGGTCGGACTTCTCCGGAACGAAGGGGGTGAGCGTAGACTCGGCCACCCTCAGACATCCGGTGGGATGCTGGGTCATCAAATCCGTCACAAACTCCAGCAGGAGGCCCTGGGGCAGCTCCAGCATCTCCATCTGATACCTGCGGACGCCGGTTACCGGGTTGTCGTAAACCATGGTAGCCTGGTACATCTCATAATCGGAGGAGCTCCGTCTGTACTGGAGAGACGTGATGTTCTGACCGGTGAAGTTTCCGTCATTGTAATCGGAGAAGGAGGGAAGATTGCCGCTTTCTATGGTCAAGGTCACCAAATAGGCGCCGTCCGCCGTTTCCTCAATTTCGACGGTGTCCTTAACAATGGGGGAAATCTTGCTGTTGTCCACGTCCTGGAAGCTAAAGTTGCTGAGGACCGCATTCATAGTATAGTGCGCAGCATCCTGACCGCCTGGGGAAACCGTCAGATCTCTGACAATGGTATACTGCGTCACATCCCGGACATAAACGCGAACTGTGACGTCCGTATCTCCCATGGGGACCGTGGCCGTATTTTGAGCGGAGAAGCCCTGGAGCTCCGTTTCCACGCCATTTGCGTCCACCGTGACGAAGCGGTATTCCGTACCCTCGATGCCTCCGGTGGCGGAAGCAGTTACCTGGGCAGTTTCCTGACTCTGGGTTGCGGTCAGCTCCACAGACAGGGGCGTATAGGCCTGCAGGGTCACCTGGGCTCCCTTCCGGCTGTTGAGGTCCGCCACAAGGGCTTCGCCGGATGCATACCCTGCCGTGCCCGGCTGGGCATAGAACACGGTCTTGAACACGTCATTGAAGGCATATTCTCCCACGTCTGTCAATCCCGTACCCAGGACAACATGCTTGAGGGTCGTATTGCCGGAGAAAGCGCTCCGTTCCAAAGTCTTCACGCCATCGCCCAGATAGAGGGTCTCCAGTGCGTCCATGTTGGGAATCCACTCAATGCTGGTGTCGTTGCCCTTGGTAAATACCAGATGCTTCAGGGAACCCATGAAGGAAAACGCCCAGCTGGCAACAGACTGAAGGTTGTCCCCAAAGGTAAGAGTTTCAATGACTGCGTTGGCGAAGGCGAAGGCCCCCACTGTTTCCAGGGAATTGGGCAGCTTGATCTCCTTCAGACTGGTACAGCCGTTAAAGGCACTGGTGCCCAGGGTTTTCAGGCCCTCCTGGAACTCTACTGTTTCCAGAGTTTTGACATTCCGGAATGCAAAATTCGCAACGGTTTCCACCGTGGCAGGGGCGATAAATTCCGTCATGGGGTTCTTGGGCGGGCAAAGGATCAGTTCCTTCCCACCGTCCCGCAGCAACACGCCGTCCACGCTGCTGAACACAGGATTTTTCTCAGAGACGTGAATCGTCTCCAGATTGTTGGCACCGGTAAAGCTGATTTCTCCCAGGTCCGTCAGGCTGGCGCCAATGGTAATGCTCCGGATCTTCGGAGAGTTGGAGAATGCGCTCTTTCCCACTGTAACCAGAGAGTCGGGGAAAATCACAATCTCCAGATTGGGGCACCAGGCAAAGGCGTATGCTCCCAGATTCACCAGGGCGTCGCCCAGATCCGGCTGGACAAACACACAGTACTGGAACGCATAGTCTCCCACCGTCTCAACCTGGTTGAGATCCAGGGTTGTGAGGCTTTCGCAGAAGGAGAACGCGTTGCCTCCGATGGTCTTCACGCTGTCAGGCGTTACCAGGGAAGGGATGGGCGTGGAGGCAAAGGCGTAGGCGCCGATCTCCTCCAGCTTTGCCTCCGGGGAGAAGCGAAGCTCCTTCAGGTTGGACAGGTACGCAAAGGCGTACTCCGCCACCTTGGTGACGTTTGCCGGGATGGTATAAACCCCGGTGGAAACCAGCTCCGTCTGCGCGGCGGGATGGCACATCAGGACAGTTCCATCCATGCTGAACAGGACGTTGTCCACCACCCGGAAGCTGGTATTTCCAGAAGCGACGGAAATACGGGCAAGTCTGGGGGTGAGGACAAAGGGTCCCCGCAGGCTGGTGATGCCGGCGCCAATGGTAACCTCCTCCAGATCGGGACAATTCTCCAGGACAAAGTCCCCTACCTCCGTGACGCTGTCCGGGAAGGTCAGAGAGGTAATATAGGTTTGAGAGAATGCCTTGGTGCCGACGGTCTTCAGCCCATCGTTCAGGGTAACCTCTGTAATGCCGGAAGCCACGAAAGCGCCGGTTTCGATGGTCACAAGGCCGGCAGGGGCGGTAAAGGAGGGAATCTGTACACCGCTAAGGGCGTAAGCACCAATGGTTTCCAGGCCGGCAGGGAATTCCAGCGTTTCCAGGCCGCTGGACGCCAGCGCGTAGGCTCCGATGGTCTTCAGTGTACTGGGAAGGTTGATGTTTTTCAGATTGCCACAGGCGTAAACCATATAATCCGGAATCTCAGTCAAGCCCTCAGGCAGGATGACCGTGTTGAGGTAATAGCAATTATAGAACGCGTTGCTGCCGATCTCCCGAACGCCGTCAGGAAGCCGGATTTCTGTGATCACCGTGGTTTCAAAGGCGAAATCACCGATCTTGTACAGCTTGCTATCCTCCGCGAAGGTAACCTGATACAACCGCTGACAATTGGAGAAAGCATAATTTCCAATCTCCGTGACGCTGGCGGGGATGAAAATTTGCTCCACAGGCCGCATGGCAAAGACATAATCGTCGATCTTTGTGACGCCCTCAGGAATAGAAACCTGGGTACGCCAGCCCGTATACTCCTTTAAGACGCCATCGCCGTCGATTACGAAGTCATCATAGTCCTCCGGGCGAACCGACACGGCGCAGGAGGCGGAATATGTGGCGCCGTCTGCCGTCACAGAGGCCGTCACCGTAGTCTTGCCTGTGCTGACTGCGGACACCCTTCCAGTTTCATCCACCGCAGCCACCCCGGTGTCGCCGCTGGTCCAGGTTACCGCCCCATCTTCCACCCCGGCTGCCAGAGTCGCGGTCAGCTGGCGGGATGTGCCCATATTCAGTGTGATTTCATCATAGTCCACCACGATTCCCTGCTGGGCAGGAATTTCCGTCACTGTAACCGCACAGGTCGCCGCCACGCCTTCCGTCTCCGTCTGAGCCGTGATCACGGCAGTACCAACGGAAAGGGCTCTGACCGCGCCGGTCTCATCCACAGTGGCCACGGCAGGATCGCTGCTGCTCCAGGTGATCCCGTCTTTGGTTACGGTCTCCGGCTCCAGAGTCGCGGTCAAAGTGGTAACCTTTCCACGCGTCATCGAAAGCTGGCTGGCACTTAGGGTAATGCCCGTGGGATATGTATCCCGGATCACCGTGGACAGCTCGGCATAGTTCACGGCATAGTCAAACGCATCGATCCGAATCACATCCGTCCGGTCACCGGACTGCTCCAGCGCCGCAATCAGCTCTTCCAAATCGGTCTCCACCGTGTAGAGGCTGCGCCCATCCGTCTGGCGGGTATCCAGGTTGTCGGGATCGCCAAATGTGAAGGTCTTCACCGCCTGGCCGCTGGAGGTCACCAGCTGCAGAGCGCTCATGTAGTGGTTATCGGATAAGTGGAGCACCAATTTCTGCTGCCCGGTCTCACCAACGATCTCCGCACCCTCCAGCTTCGGCGGTGTGGTGTCATAGTAGAAATCAAAGGTCCAGGTGTCCAGCTCCTGGGAGCCGGGGCGTGTGGCGGCAACGGCAAAGGTATACCACCCTTCGGCAATTTCCCGGCCACTGCTGTCCAGTCCGCTGAAGGTAGGCGCATAGGGGAGGAAGGCCTCCGCATACGTCACAACACCGGCGCTTACAAAGTAGTAGGACTTCTTTACCTGGTTGAAGACGTCCTGCTGCATAATTCTTCCCGTATCCTTCTGAGTAACCGTATAGGTCACCTGCTCGGCGTTGCGCAGCATACCGGTCACCGTGCCCAGCTCCGCAAAAATCTGAGCCATGCTGTCTGCAGAAATGACATATTTGTTCGGGTCGATGCCGTAGGTTCCGTCAAATGCGTTTTGTCCCAGGTAGTAATTCCCATTGCTGGCACTGTAAACGTAGCTGGAGCGCATATGGTGGGCAGAATCGCCGTCAATGAACTGGCCGTCCAGGATGGGAGCGGCGCTCCAGTCGCCGTAAAAGGCGAGATACGGCAGAGACAGGTTCGAGCCGCTGCTCTCACCGGCTGTGAGGAACACAAAGCCGTCGAGGAAGGTGCCGTTCACCGCCTCAGCAACCGCAGCCCGGAAGGATTCCTCCGGCGTAATGGTCACCGTCACCGTGGCAGCGCCATGGCCGGGAACGGAAACCGTTCCGTCTTCCGTTGCACCGTCATAGGAAATGGCAATTCCGTTTCCAGCGTAGTTTTTGGATTTTTGCTGGAAGTACCCATCAACGATCTCCTCAGACAGGGCCGCCGCGTCCAGGGTATAGGTGAGGGCGTCGCCGGTCAGGTTATGAACCGTAAAGGTGAAGCTGAACGGGCCTGTCCCATCGCCCAACTCCGCCTTGGGCTTTGCAGGGTCTGCGCCCTCCACCGTCAAATAGGCCTTGGCGCTGGCGACAGCCTGGATGTTGGCCAGACCTGCGCCCTGCTGGCGGGGAGAGTAGTAGCTGTTTTCGCCCCGGGCCATAGGCTCTGCCGTGGCCATCAGCATGGCGGAAACCAGATTGATTTTCTCTCCTTCGCTGAACGATGCAAATTTCGAGTCAGACATAATGTACTGCTTTGCCAATGCGGACAGACCGGCCATATGGGGGGAGGCCATAGAGGTACCGCTCATATTGGCGTAGCCATTGTTCAGTACAGCCGAGTAAATATTGCCGCCGGGCGCCGCGATTTCCGGCTTCAGCTTGAGATCCAGGGTGACGCCCCAGGAGCTGAAATCAGACATGGTCAGCGCCCCGTCCTCCCACTGGGTCTGGCCCACGGTGACCCTTTGATCCCCAAGGGAAAGGAGCTTCTCCCCATCGGCCTTGGAGATGAACACGGAGCCAATGTCGGTCTTCGTAATGCCGCCCATATCCGTCAGGGACTCGCTGACGACGTTATCATAGACCAGGATGGCCTCGGCGCCCTTGGCATAGGCGTTGTCCACCTTCTGCTCAAAGGTCAGCTGGCTGGAGTCTCCCTCCGCAACGCCTCGCTGTACCAGAGCGATCTTGCCTTCCAGCGTGGTGAGGCCCGCTTCGGTCAGGGCGGTGTCAAAATCACTGGCGCTGCCATAACCGCAGTCCACATATTCCAAGGTGGCGTTCAGACTTGCCAACAGGGTTTTGCCCTCCACCGTCGCTTCTTTGTAGAAGATCTTTGTGCCGTCGGAGGCCACCAGGTAATACGCCGGGGAGACCGCGTTCACACTGGCCACCGCCAAAGCGGAATTTTGCGTCGCTGGGGAGGCAAGCATGGAGCTGTCGGGATTGGTGACAGCAGGCAGATTGTTCCCGGCCTCGTTGCCAAGGGCGGAGCTGTAGGCATTGCCCGCAGCCACATTCAGAATCACGCCGTGGCTCTTCACAGAATCGTAAATCTTCTGGAATTGCTCCTCCGTGCTGGTGGAGAAGCCCGCGTCGGAGCCCAGACTCATGTTGATGACATCCACGCCCAGGGTCACCGCATCCTCCACTGCCGCAATGATATTGGACTCCCGGCCCTGGCCCAGGAGGTCGTCAAAGACCTTCATAGCCACAACCTGCGCATCCGGCGCAACGCCGCGAATCGTATCGCCGCTGTTGGCCGCCGCAATGCCCGCCACATGGGTGCCATGATCCAGGCCGGTTTCGGGGCCGGGGATGGCGTTGGTATCTCTGTCGGCATAGTCATAGGCAAAGGGGAACTTATCATCCACCCGCAGCTCCGCCGCAGTTAAGGCGCCACTGCCGGCGTTCAGCTGTCCCGCCAAATCAGAAAGCTTAGCCTCTGTCAATGCGTCTGTGGGGACTGCCCCCTGGAACGCCTCGTGCTCCACATCCACGCCGCTGTCAATGATGGCAATCACCTGGCCGTCGCCGGTATACGGGCTGCTGTCAGCCCCCACCATGGCAAGCGCGTTGGCATTTTCGTAATCCTGCTCCTGATCCTCCGGAACGGTAAAGACCGTCTCCACATAAACGGAGTCCACAGAGTCCAGGGCCGCAATGTCCTTCAGGAAGCGATACTCCACATCTGCGGCAAAGCCGTTCATGACCTCATAGTAATCATACCGCACAGCAAAGGCGCCGGCTGCAGGATCTTCTGCCGTAGCGTGGATCGAATCAGATGATTTTGCGGCCACCAGGTCTGCAATCTCCATCTGCACACGCTGATGCTGCGCCTCCTTCTCCCTTGTGCTGCCAAGCACAGTGGCAGGAACATCTTCCAGGCTGACAATCACAGTGACGACCTCATCGGGGTCGTAAGCAGATTCCATCAGCTCCGCTTTTTGCAGCCCATTTTCCTGGTCAAGCATATCCAGCAAACGCTGCTCCGCCCCATTCTCCAGGCCGGAAGTAACCGGCCCGCCGTCGGAGCTGGCAGGCGCCGCCTGCACCGCCGCAGGCAGCATACCAAGGAGCAGCGCAAACGCCAGAATCATCGCAAGTCCACGGTGTAGCGTTCTACTCAAATTCGGCTTTTTCATAAATTATCTCTCCTTTTGTTCATTCTAGGTAGCCTCTGACGTAAACAATGGTACCTCCTCATATCTCTGCCCATTTGAGCCAGGCAGTCCGCCCTACTCAAACGTATGCCGGCTTCTCCTCCTTCCTGCACTGCGCCAGCTATGGCGCGCGTTGAAGCAAATTTACTTGCTCTTTTTTGCAACTATCTCGTCTCAAGTTCCAGACTGCCGGTGACATTACACAGCATCTTTTGCAACTTCCTCTTTATTCTAGCATCAAGGCAGCAGAATTTACAATTGTGATATCTGCCAAAAATTTGACGTAAAATTTGTATATTATGCCCAAAATTGGCTATCAGTCAAAAAACGCAGTGCCTGCTACTAGCAATTTCCGGCGAAGTATGCTATCATTTCCTTGTATTTTATTGCAACTAAGCGTGGCGCGCACCTGATACACATCAGAAAGGACAACATGCTATGCATATCACGTTTTATCGCCACCCATGCCTGTATCCGGATGCCACAGAGCTATTCTACGCCTATGTCAACGGCACCCCAGTAAAAAATCTCGCCTTCCCCGGCCCCTGCGCCCTTCCCAAATCCGTCATGGAGTCCATGATGCAAGAGGCTTGTGCCGGAGTGGACCCCGCAGACGAACAGGTGCGTTTCTATTTCGAGCCCTTTCCCCTTCCAAAGTACGGCTCCGGTTCATATACCTGTGTGGCGCGGCTCCTGGCGTTCACCTACTCCGACTGGAGCAGCCCTGACGCTGAGCACTGCGTTTCCAGCATGCAAGCCGCCTGGCCGCTGGAAAGAATGCAGCGGGAACGAATCGTGTTTAGCGGGATTGCCCCATACCGTCTGTGCTTCCGGCAGCTGGACCCGGAGGAGCCGATTCCCTTTGCCAATGGACTGGGGCAGTTCCCAGCGCCCGCCGTACTGAAGGACCGGCTGCTGGAGGTCTTCTCCGACTACCCGTCCCATATCAGCGCCCTGTCCAGCATGTTGTTCCCCATCATGAAATACCTGGAGCGTGCACTTCCACCTTGGATTGCCAAAGCTGAGCCTTTGATTGCAGCCTGGGAGCGGCATCTCCAATTCACATCGGCCAAGGACTTCATTCAGAAGGAATTGTGTGGCAATGGGGATTATGAGATCTCCGGCGTCACAGCTTCCCTGATGTTTTTTCATCCTCAGCGTCTTTTCTTTTACTACAACCAGGAAAACAAGGTCCTCGATCTCCTGATTGGCGCGGCCTCCTCCATCCCCGGACAGAAAACCCAGAAATTTGCCAACTGGGAATATACAGCCTTGCGGCTACTGAGCAGCCCGTTGAGAATGAAGATGCTCTATGCCCTCCGGGGAAAAACCCTGTCCGCCCAGGAAATTATCACGGAAACAGGGGAAAAGCTCCTGATGAGTACTGTGACCCGGGACCTGTACAACATGAGGGAGGCGCATATCCTGTACGTGGAATACCGGGGTAACCGCCGCTACTACAGCATCAACTACGATACCCTGGACCTGCTCATCAGCCACCTGGACTACCTGCGCCTCGGTCAAAACGACCTGCCCGCCGAATCCCCCGAGGAAGACTGAGGCCGCCGGTCTGCTGTCATGACAGAAATCCCATCCCCAATCAAAAAGTCCCAGGGAGGCTCCTCGCATGCCATGCGAGGGAACCTCCCCGGGACTTTTTTACATCTAATGTTACATTCCGGCTTCAGCGCCTTCCATTCATCATCAGGCTTTCCAGAAGCGTCACAAGCGCTTTCTCATCCCAGGCCACATAGCCGGCCGCCTGAGCCAGCTCCGATGGGGCCGGGTGGGAGCCTGCAAAGGCAATGCCCACATCTGCCCCCAGGAGCATGGGCAGGTCGTTTATGCCATCGCCCACGGCAGCAATGGGTCGGGGCAGCGTGTTGAGGACGGCGGCCTTGTCCAAGAGGGAATCAATTCCCGTCACATACCCCCGCTCCACCCGGGCAACAGAGGAAAAGCAATGCCCCTCCAACCCCAGCTCCCGAACCAGGGGGGCAATCCAGACGTCCAGATTTCCCGTGGCCAGGTAGCACCGCTCCTGGTTGCGCCGGAGGAAGGCGCACAGGCTCTCGTACCGGGGAAGACACCGGGCAATTTCCGCCGCCTGGGCCACAGGAACCGGCCTCAACCGGGCCACCCGGGCGGGAAAGCTCTGGGCAAAGGGGGCAGCTCCCATCACAGATTCCATAGTCCTGCCCCGGAGCTCCCGGTCCCCCAGAGCCTGCTCCCCAATGGCGGGCAGCAGCTCCCCCTGCAACACGGTAGAGTCCAAATCAAACACAAAGGAAGCGATCATTTCCGGTTTTCCCCGGTCGGAAGGCCCAAAAGGCGGTAAATGTAGGGCATATCCAGGGCCTCCCGCACCCCCTGGGCCAGGGCGTCATACTGGCGCTCCTTATATGTCCGCCAGTCCACGGCTCCCGTGGTCTCCGTGAGGCCCAGGCTGCGGAGGATGCAGTTTACAAAGGCCCGACTGAACGCCCCTTCGTCAAAAATGCCGTGGACATAGGTCCCAAACACATTCCCGGCGCACAGCCCATCCCGGCTGCTTTTGCCTCCCTCCAGCTCTGCAAAGGCCTGCAAGGGCGACGTGGTCCGGCCCATATGAATTTCATAGCCTGCAAAGGCCGTTCCCGCCAGGGGCTCAAAGATTCCCTGGGCTTGCAAGACCCGGCCCCGGACCCGGGTTCTGGTCTTTTCCCCCTGGAAGACCGTCTCCGCCTCCAGTAGGCCCATGCCCCGCATCTGGCCTCCGGCCTCCACCCCTTCCGGGTCAGACAGGCGGCTCCCCAGCATCTGGTAGCCGCCGCAAATGCCCATAACCGCGCCGCCCCGGCTGGCGTGGCGGCAAATGGCCGCCTCCAGGCCGCTCTCCCGGAGCCACTTCAGATCCTCCATGGTGTTCTTGGTGCCGGGCAGAATGATCACATGAGGCTGCCCCAGACTGGCCACACAGTCCACGTAGCGCAGGGAAACCTGCTCCAAACAGGCCAGGGGGTTGAAATCCGTGAAGTTGGAGATCCGGGGCAGGCGGATCACCGCAATGTCCACCAGGCCCCGCTGGGCAGGGCGCTGGAAGCGGTCTGTGAGGGAGTCCTCATCGTCCAAATCCAGGGGCAGATAGGGTACCACCCCCACCACCTTCTTCCCTGTGAGCTCCTCCAGCATGGTGAGGCCTGGGTCCAAAATGGCCTTGTCTCCCCGGAACTTGTTGATCACCAGGCCCTGAATTCGGGCCTGCTCCTCCGGCTCCAGGAGGGCCACTGTGCCGTACAGGGAGGCAAAGACGCCCCCCCGGTCAATGTCCCCGCACAAAAGCACCGGGCAGTCTGCCAGGGCCGCCATGCCCATGTTCACGATGTCGTCTTTTTTGAGGTTGATCTCCGCCGGACTCCCCGCCCCCTCTATGACGAGGATGTCATACTCCGCCGCCAGGGAGCGGTAGGCCGCCAAAATATCGGGAATCAGAGACCGCTTCATGGCGAAATAGTCCCGGGCGGTCATATTCCCCCGGACCTCCCCATTCACAATCACCTGGGACCCTGTGTCTCCCGTAGGCTTCAGCAGGATGGGGTTCATCCGCACCGAGGGCTTCACCCCCGCCGCCTCCGCCTGCATCACCTGGGCCCGGCCCATTTCCAGGCCCTCGTCTGTGATGTAAGAGTTGAGGGCCATATTCTGAGACTTAAACGGAGCCACCCGGTAGCCGTCCTGGGCAAAAATCCGGCACAGCGCCGCCGCCAGGAAGCTCTTTCCCGCGTTGGAGGTGGTCCCCTGAATCATGATAGCTTTTGCCATGCGTTTCCTCCTGTCTCCGCCAGGACCTCCAGCAGAGCCTCGTTTTGAGGCTGCCCCTTGAGGCCGATGCGGTAAAAGCCGGTATCCAAGCCGGGAAAGTTGCCACAGGCCCGGAGCATCACGCCCCGCTCCATGGCCTGGTCCCAGAGGGTCTCCTCCCCCCAGAACAGCAGGAAGCTGCTGTCTGAAGGGTACACCGGAAAGCCCATCTCCCGGAGCCTGCCTGCCACCCTGGGACGCTCTGTACGAAGATACCGGCGGGTCCGTTCCTCCCAGTCCGGCAGGCTCAGGGCCGCCAGCCCCGCCACCTGGGCCGGGGTGGAGACGCTCCAGCACTGGCCCCAGGCGGCAATCCGCCCTGCCAGGTCCCCGCCGGAGCAAAGCAAATACCCCAGCCGCAGTCCCGCCATGGCATACAGCTTGGTAAAGGCCCGGAGCACAATCAAATTGGGATACTCCTGCAGCAGTCCCTTGCAGGAAGGCCCGTCCGTAAAGGGCAGGAAGCACTCGTCCACCACCAGAACTGCTCCCACCCGGCTACAGGCCTCCAGCGTAGCCGCCACCGTCCCGGGCTCCGCCAAGGAGCCGGTGGGGTTGTTGGGGTTGCAGAGGAATACCATCTCGTCTCCCGGCCTGACCGCCCCGGCATAGTCCGCCGTCACCCGGTAGCCCCGGCTGCCGTCCAGGAAAAACCGGCGGGTTTCTCCCCCTGCCAGCTTCACAGCCGCCTCATATTCCGAAAAGGTGGGTGCGGGGACTAGGGCCTGCCGGGGCTTCACCGCCATGGCCAGGCGCACAATGAGATCCGCTGCCCCATTGCCAAAGACCAGCCATTCCTCCGGCACGCCCTCCCGGGCCGCCAAGGCCCGGCGCAAAGCCCGGCAGTTGGGGTCCGGATACCGGTCATACTCCAGCCCATGGTCCCGGACTGCCTGGAGAATCTCTTCCGGCATACCCAGGGGGTTCAGATTCACAGAGAAGTCCAGCTTCACACCGTCGTAGGCGTAAATATTCCCACCGTGGGGGTCCAAACTCATGGGGTTTTCCTCCATTCCTCCAAAAACGCTCCCACCCGGCCGCAGCGGCACAGGATCTCTCCCGCCTCCTTCTGACCGGAAAACACCAGGACTCCCAGCTCCAGGAAGCGGCCAAAGCGCCGGTCCAGCTGCTGCCCAATCCGCTCCCCCAGCTCCTTCATGGTTTCCTCCAAAAGGCCAAAGCGCCGCAGCTCCTCCAGGGCTGCCTCTGTGGTGATGCAGGCGACCACCGCCCGCAGGGCCTCCAGAGACGCTCCCCGGGCCAGGGCGCAAGACACCAGGATCTCCATCCGGGCGTCCCCCTGGGCGGAGTGGGTGTTCATGATGCCCGCTCCCAGCTTCACCAGCTTGCCAATGTGGCCGATGAGAAGCACCCGGCGAAAGCCCAGGGAGATGGCGTCGGACAGGGTCTGGCCAATGAAGTTGGAGCACTTAATTCGCCCGGCCAGGGAGAGCCCCAGCTTACAGCTGGCAAAGTCGTCGCCGTAGTTGCCCACGGTCAACAGCAGGTCTGTAGCGCCCCCGGCCCGGCACATGTTCAGCTCCACCCGGGTGGTGTCCACCAGGGCCTGCTCGCTCATAGGCTCCACAATGCCGCTGGTTCCCAGAATGGAGATGCCGCCTACAATGCCCAGGTGGGGATTGAAGGTCCGCTTCCCCACCTCTTCCCCGCCGGGGACGGAAATGATCACCTCCATGCCGCCGGAGGCCCCCTGAAGGGCCTCCGCCACCGCCGCCTCGATCATCTGCCGGGGCACGTGGTTAATGGCTGCGGCTCCCACTGGCTGGTCCAGGCCCGGCTTTGTCACCCGGCCCACCCCGGGGCCGCCATCGATCCGGATGCCCTGGGGAATGGGACGCACCGTGGCGTAAATGAGCAGGCCGCTGGTGGCGTCGGGGTCGTCGCCCCCGTCCTTGCGGATGGCACAGGAGGCGGAGTCCTCTCCCAAAACCGGGTCCAGCACATCCAGAGTCAGGGGAACGCCGCTGGGCGTCACAATCCGGACCTGGCTCACCGGCTGCCCCGTTCGGAGCATCTGCGCCGCTGCCTTGGCTGCCGCTGCCGCGCAGCTTCCCGTGGTGTAGCCATAGCGCAGGAGCTTGCTGTTGTGAAATTTTTTCTCCTCCATGTCAATGTTCCCGGAAGTAGCCCCGGATGGTGTCCAGCGTCCGGTTCAGCTCCTCATCCCCGTGGGCCATGGACAGGAACATGGCCTCAAACTGGCTGGGGGCGCAGTAAATCCCCCGGTCCAGCAAATACCGGCAGTAGGACCCAAAAGCCTCCGTGTCTACGGTCTTGGCCTCCGGATGGTTGGTCACAGGCCCCTGGGTGAAGAAGATACAGCCCAGGCTCCCCAGGTGGTTCACCGGATAGGGCCTGCCATGGGAGGACAGAATCGACTGAATCTCCCCGAAGAAGCGCCCGGCCGTCTCATTCAGCGTCTCATACCAGCCGGGGTGCTGCCGGAGAAGGGTCAGCTGGGCCAGGCCCGCCGCCATGGCCACGGGGTTACCGCTGAGGGTCCCTGCCTGGTACACCGGCCCCAGAGGAGAAACCATTTCCATCACAGCCCGCCTGCCGCCGTAAGCTCCCACAGGCATTCCCGCGCCGATGATCTTGCCAAAGGTCATGAGGTCCGGCTGCACGCCAAAGTAGCCCGCCGCCCCGGCACAGGACAGGCGGAAGCCTGTGATCACCTCGTCAAAAATCAGGAGGCTGCCGTTCTCATCGCAGAGCCGCCGCAGGCCCTGCAAAAAGCCCGGCCCCGGAAGCACCACGCCCATGTTGGCTGCCACCGGCTCCACCACCACGCAGGCAATTGCTCCGGGGTTGGCCCGGAAGAGGGTCTCCACGCTCCCCAGATCGTTGTACTCCGCCGTGAGGGTATCCGCTGTGGAGCCGGCGGGAACACCGGCGCTGCCGGGAAGGCCCGCCGTCATCACCCCGGACCCGGCCTGTACCAAGAGGCAGTCGCTGTGGCCGTGGTAGCAGCCATTGAATTTCACAATTTTATCACGTCCGGTGTAGCCCCGGGCGGCCCGAATGGCGCTCATTACCGCCTCGGTGCCGGAGTTCACCATACGCACCATCTCCACCCCGGGCACCATCCCGCAGACCATCCGGGCCATCTCCACCTCAATCTCCGTGGCTGCCCCATAGCTGAGGCCCCGGGCGGCGGCTTCCGTCACCGCCTCTCGGATTTCCCGCCGGTTATGGCCCAAAATCATAGGCCCCCAGGAGCATACATAGTCGATATAGCGGTTTCCGTCGGCGTCGGTCAGGTAGGCCCCGTCGGCCTTTGCAATGAACCGGGGGCAGCTGCCGATTGCGGCAAAGGCCCGGACCGGGCTGTTCACCCCACCGGGGATATACCGCTTCGCCTCTTTTAAAAGCTGTGCAGAGCGTGTCAATCAGCCCAGCCTCCCTTCATCCAAAAAACGGGCCAGTTCCCGGGCAAAATAGGTCAAATACACGTCGCTCCCCGCCCGGAAGGCCGAGGCGGCCATTTCGCAGACGAGCCTCGCCTCGTCCATAGCCCCGGCCTGGGCCGCACACTTCACCATGGTGTACTCTCCGCTGACGCTGTAGGAGGCCACCGGCACCGGCACCGCCTCCCGGACCCTGGCGATCACATCTCCAAAGGCCATAGCGGGCTTCACCATAATGATATCGGCCCCCTCCTCCACATCGAGCCTGGCCTCCCGGAGGCCCTCGCGGACGTTGTGGAAGTCCATTTGATAGCTCCGCCGGTCTCCAAAGGCCGGGGCGGAGTCCGCCGCCTCCCGGAAGGGACCATAAAACGAGGAGGCATACTTTACGGCGTAGGACATAATGGGCGTTCCGGTATAGCCCTCCCGGTCCAGGGCAGCCCGGATGACCGCCACCCGGCCATCCATCATGTCCGAGGGGGCCACCATATCCGCCCCGGCCCGAACCTGGCTCAGGGCAATCCGCGCCAGATAAGGAAGGGTTTCATCGTTGTCCACGTCCTGCCCATGCAAAATGCCGCAGTGGCCGTGGGAGGTATACTCACACATACACACATCGCCGATGAGATACAGCTCCGGGAACCGGTCCTTCAAGGCCTTCATGGCCTCCTGGACCACCCCGTGGCTGCAATAAGCCTGTGAGCCCTGAGGGTCCTTCTCCATAGGGATGCCAAAGAGCATCATTTTATCCACCCCTGCCTCCAGCAGCTCCTCCGCCAGCCGGAGGATGCTGTCCTGGGTGTGCCGGTATTGGCCGGGCATAGCGGCAATCTCCTGCTGCTCCCGGAGGCCTTCAGCCACAAAAGCGGGGTAAATGAGGGAGGCCTTGCTGATCCGGGTTTCCCGGACCATCCTCCGTAGCGTTTCACTGCCCCGCAGGCGGCGGGGTCTCTGAGTCAGATCCATGCTTCACACTCCTTTGTGCATTTGCTTCACCAATTGGATGAGGCTGTCTATGGTGGCACGCTCTGCCGTATGAACCTCCATCCCCAGGGCCCGGGCTGCCGCCCCGGTCTGGGGGCCAATGCAGGCGGCCCGCACAGACGTCAGGTCCAGGCCCTCTGCCATGGCGGCAAAGCCCCGGACGGTAGAGGCGCTGGTGAACACCACCAGGGTCTCCGGGTGCTTTTGGAACTCCGCACTCAGATCCAAGGCCCCGGCAGGCTGGTACACTGTGTCGTAAAGGGGCAGCTCCCGTACCACCGCACCCGGGACCTTTTCCAGCTCTTCCAGCAGCTCCCGGCCCCCCTGCTTCGCCCGAGGCAGCCAGACCCGGTCCCCGGGCCGGAGGCGGGAAGCCAAGGCCCCGCCCAAATGCTGCCCGTCAAAGACCTGGGGAATCAGCTCGGCAAGCAGGCCATATTTTCGGAGTTCTGCCTCTGTACCCGGCCCAATGGCCGCGATGCGCGCCCGGTGCAGGGTCCGGATGTCCCGGCCGGAGGCCCGGAGCTTCTCCAGAAACAGCTCCACGCCCCGGCCGCTGGTAAAGACCAGCCAGGATGACTCCTCCAGCTGCGTGAGAAACGCCTCCCAGCCGGGGACCTCTTTCAAGGCCACAGTTTCGATCGCCGGGACCTCCAGCACCTCCGCCCCCAGGGTCCGGAGCCGGGCCGCCAGGGTTCCGGCCCGCTCCCGGGGCCTCGTCACCACTGCCCGGCAGCCGAAAAGGGGCAGCTTTTCCCGCCAGGCAAACTTCTCCCCGCAGGCGCACACGCCACCCACCACAATGATGGCAGGGGTCTGCATCCCGGCCTCCGCCGTCCGGCGGGGTAGGGTCTCCAGATCCGCCACCAGGGTCCGCTGCTCCGCCGTGGCGCCCTTCTCCAGCACTGCCGCCGGGGTCTCGGGAGGGAGTCCCGCCTCCAGAAGTCCCTGGCAGATCTCCGGCAGGGCCGTGAGACCCATGAGGAACACCAGGGTTCCCCCGGTCTCCGCCAAAGCCCGGAAGGGAAGCTCCAAGGGCTTTCCCTGGCGCTTGTGCCCCGTAATGATGTGCACCGAGGAGCAGAAGTCCCGGTGGGTCACAGGAATGCCACAGTAGGCCGGCACCGCCACCGCCGAGGTCACCCCCGGCACCACTTCATAGGCCACGCCGCACGCCGTGAGAAGCTCCAGCTCCTCCCCGCCACGGCCAAAGAGGAAGGGGTCTCCCCCCTTCAGCCGGACCACCCGGCGTCCCTCCAGGGCCTTCTCCAGGAGAATCCGGTTGATCTCCTCCTGGGACTTCAGGTGGCAGCCTGCCCGCTTTCCCACGTTGATTTTCTCCGCCTGGGGCGGAATCCAGGCCAGGATCTCCGGTCCTACCAGGGCATCGAAGACCACCACCTCCGCCTGCTCCAGGACAGCCTTTCCCTTGAGGGTCAACAGCCCCCCGTCCGAAGGGCCGGCTCCCACCAGCCAAACCTTACCCGCCATGCGCATCCCTCCATGTTTGGGCCAGGGTCTTCCCCAGCTCCTCAGCCTCCCGGGCCGGTCCCTGAACGGAAGCCCGCCAAAAGTCTCCGCCGTCCTCCCGGCAGAACATGCCGGTGAGCACCAGGGTATCTCCCCGAAGCTCTCCATAGGCCCCCATGGGGGCGGAGCAGCCGCCCCCCAGGGCCCGGACAAAGGCCCGCTCAGCCCGGGCGCAGGTACCAGCTGCCGGGTCAAAAAATCCATGTAAGTAGCCGTAGTCCACACCAGCCCGGCCCTGCACCGCCAGAATGCCCTGGCCTGCCGCAGGAAGCATCTCCTCCGGGGAGAAATACCGGGAAATCCGATCCTCCAGCCCCAGCCGCTTCAGCCCCGCCGCTGCCAGAACAATGGCTCCATACCGGCCCTCATCCAGCTTCCGCAGGCGGGTCTGCAAGTTGCCCCGGATGAGGGAAGCCCGCACCTCCGGATACAGCCGCTGCAGCTGCAAAATCCGCCGCTTGCTGGAGCAGCCCAGGGGCTTGGACCGGTCCCATTGGTCGCTCCCTGCCGGCAGAACCAGCACATCCCGGGGGTCCTCCCGCCGGGAATAGCCCAGAATGGGCAACTCCGCAGGCAAATCCATGGGCAGATCCTTCAGGCTGTGCACAGACAGCTCCGTCCGCCCCTCCAACAGGGCCCGGTCCAGCTCCTTGACGAAGAGGCCCTTTCCCCCCACCGCCTCCAGGGGCCGGTCCAGAATCCGGTCTCCCGTGGTCTTCATGGTCACAAGGCGTACCTCCGCCTCCGGCAGGGCCTCCTGGATGTAATCCGCCACCAAGCGGGTCTGGACTACGGCCAGCCGGCTCTCCCGGCTGCCGATCCGAATGCATCTTCTCATAGCACCATCTCCCGTATTCTGGCCGCAGCCTCTTTCACGGCCCGGTGATTCTCCCCGGTGCCGGTGAGGCCCAGGGTCAGCTCCTCCGTCAGGACCACTGCCGGGAAGAAAAAGTCACAGTCCCGGCAGTCTGAAGCGTTGTTGGCCAAGGCTCCCCTGGCCCGGGCCTCAGCGGCAATGGCCCGGTTCACCTCTTCATCGTCTGTGGCAGCCAACACCAGGAAAGCTCCCCTCAACTCCCCCGGCCGGTAGGCCCGC
>OIZW01001045.1_pt1 | contig 19138 bp, 17 predicted proteins | sample 1588581 | NCBI WGS metagenome assembly OIZW01 (sample SAMN03283266) | human gut metagenome | biome: human-associated habitat; material: feces | host: Homo sapiens | place: USA | collected 2013 | reverse complement strand
AGGAACGTGCCTCCGGCGGCCCACTTTTCCCAGCAGCTGGAAAAGTGGGCAAAAGAGCCGCCAGACACCGATGGTTTCTGGACTTCCTTTGCCTTCAAGAGTTTCATTCGATAGGGGACGTAAGGGGAATTGACGCAGCAACAGACCCGCTGCCGCTCCCACTCTGATGACGGGACCTGTGCGTCTACCGCTAAGAAATGCGGATTCCCACGACCAGTTTGCGGACTGGTTTCGGAATGACAGGATGAGAGATATTTTCCGGCGGGCGAAAGCTGATCTCCCCCACAACAAATAAAAAGGGAGGGCCAGCGCATTCTATGCACTGGCCCTCCCTTTTATGCTCCGTCCGGTATGTAGCGTCATACCAGACGGCTGTTGGACAGTCCGAAGCTCACGGCAATGGCGGCGTCTACCCGCTGCATCACCGTTCCGTCCACCTTACCCATCCGCTCCCGCAGCCGCCGCTTATCCAGTGTGCGGATCTGCTCCAACAGGATCACCGAATCCTTGGGCAGGCCGCAGCACTGGGCCGCCACCTCGATATGGGTGGGCAGCTTGGCCTTCCCCGTCTGGGAGGTGATGGCCGCTGCGATGACGGTGGGGCTGTGGCGGTTGCCGGTGTCGTTCTGCACGATGAGCACCGGACGCACGCCACCCTGCTCACTGCCCACCACAGGGCTGAGATCGGCATAGTAGATCTCTCCACGTCTGACATTGGTATCCACAAAGTCCACACTCCGCCGGAAGAAGTACCCGCCGCAGCGGGTCAACTTCATTCTCCCACGCAGCCGCCGGATTTATACGCCGCCGGGGAAAATCCCTGACCGGCGCTGCCCCCGCATCATCCTATGCCTGAGCTGTGCCGGCAGTTCGCACCTTGGCGGAGCGGCGGAGCAGACGCATCAGCAGCGAGACGCAGCACTCCACCACGGCGGCCAGCAGCAGGGAGACGAGAATGGTGCCGCCCACCGTCAGGGGGAAGTAGTTCAGCTGATCCGTCACCGAGGGGACGGCAGATTTCAGCATGGTGTACAGGTAGTTGTCCGGTATCCACGACACCAGATAGGCACCGAGGGTCAGCTTGGAGAGATAGCCGGTAAAGCGTGTAATGGAAGTAGGGGGGGTGGAATATCGGATGGAGTTCAGCAGAAGAAATACCAGCACCGTGTCCACCACGTTTTGCAGGCTCCCCCAGTCGCACCAGCTGCCCCAGACGAAGGGGATGCCCTGATTGCGCCAGACGTTGTAGCCGCCGAAGCACAGCACTGCCAGCAGCAGAAGGGCCGCCAGCCGCCCGGTCCGCAGGCGCTTGATGTCCACATGGGCCCGGAGATAGCCCCCTAAAAAGTAATAGGTGATGGGATAGAGCCGCTGCCACCAGTCCGGCACCAGCTGGTCATAGGAGGTGCTGAGCCACGGATGCAGCAGGGTCTCGGCACTATGCAGATTGTAGATATTGACCATACCGGGCAGCACGGTCAGTACCAACAGCACCGCCAGCAGGGCCCGCCGGGCGGCGGGGGTGGCGAGACTCTGCCACAGGGCGTTGAGAAACGGCGTCAGAAGCAGCAGCCCGAAGTACATATTCATGTACCACGAATACTGCTGGAAGCTCAGCAGATTCTTCACGGCGCTGCGGATGGTCTGCTCCTCTCCCAGCCATAGCACCCGATACAGCAGGATGACCCCGGTGGAGAGGGCGTAGGTGAGGAAAATGGGGAGAAGCTTTTTGTAATACCCCAGCAGACCGGAGCGGGTCAGAGGGATGTGCTTTTCCGCAGAGAGGTAGCCGGAGAGCAGCATATACAGGGGGACGCAGACCATAAAGGCGGTACGCATGACGGTCATCAGCGCCATGCGGGGGCCGACGATGGCCGTGTCATAGTAGGTGGAATTCAGAAAGAAATGGACAGACGGGACGGCCAGAAAGGCCAGGATTCTGGTCAGATCCAGGCCAATATCCCGCTGTGTGCCGTTAGCAGCAGACATGATGTTCTCCTTACGGTTGAAAATGTGAGATTCCGGGTGAAGGATCTATCGGATGGGGGAGAAGGGCTGGCTGATCTCCACGCTGCCCAAGGAGGAGGCTACCTCGCCGTCCAGCAGAAGCTGTATCTGCCGGACACCACGGGCAGAGCACAGGGAATTCACCAAGCCCTGCACCATGCGCTGCTGCTCCGTCTCGTCCTCCGGCATCAGGTACTGATCCCCCTTGGGGAGGTTCAGGTAGCAGATGCCGCCCTCGGTGCGTACCGTCAGCACCGCAAAGCCGGTGGGCAGCAGGGGAGACAGGCTCTCACTCTCCGGCCCGGCCTTCAGAGCCGACAGGATCACCTCCGCCTGACTTTCGCCCTCGTAGACCGTCAGCAGGCGCTCCTCCGCCGTCAGCTCTCCAGTCTCCCGATCCGGGAAGTAGAGCCGCAGGGAGAGGTTCTGCACCACGTCATCCTGACTGGTCATCAGCACGTCCCCGGCCAGAAAGATGTTGCTGTCCCGGTAGATAAGCTCCGTGCCGTTGACGGTGATGCGGACGGAGTAGATGCCCACGATCTGGGACAGGGACAGGGTTACGCAGTAGTCGGCAATGGTGAGCTCCATGCCGGACAGCTGGCCGTAGGCGCTGGAGAAATCCACCCACGCAGCGCCGGCGGAGACCTGACAAGCCAGTAGCCGGGTGCTGGCAGGGATGGGACTTTCCAGACTGCCGTCGGCGCTGTCCTCCAGCAGAAGGGATACCACCCGGCGCACCTGCTGCTCGGCGGGGAGAGTGCTGTTGGCGGCCCAATCGACACTGCGGCTGACGATGGCATCGCCGCCGGGGGAGCCGCCGGAGGGGGCGGGATAATACAGCAGTAGGTGAGGACCGTCAGAGGAGGAGCCGCCGCAGCCGGTGAGGGCCAGCAGCGCAAAAAGGGTCAGCAGGGCTGCGAGAAGCCGCTTCATGTGCTCCCTCCTTCCTCTGTGACCTGGGGCAGACGGACGGTGAAGAGGGTACCCTGTCCTGCGGGGCGGTGGGCCACGGACACCGTGCCGCCCCGGCGGCACACCGTATCGCTGACGATGCTCAGGCCCAGACCGGTGCCGCCCACCTCACGGGAGCGGGCCTTGTCCACCCGGTAAAAGCGCTCGAAAATGTGGGGCATATCCTCGTCGGAGATCCCGACGCCGTTGTCCTCCACCCGGATCACCACGTCTCCGCCCTCCACCGTCAGAGCGGTGTGGACAAAGCCCATGTGGCCGGAATATTTGATGCCGTTTTCCATAAGGTTATATAGAATTTGGTGCAGATCGTCCTCGGTGGCCAGCACCACGGCGGACTCGTCCGCCTCGTAGGAGAGAGTGGTTTCCTGCTCCCGTGCCACCACCGCCAGCATCCGTACCACCCGGCGCAGCACCGGGGCCACCGCCACCGGCGCAGGCTCGGCGGCTGCGCCGCTGTCCAGCCGGGTCAGGCGCAGCAGATCCTCGGTGATACGGGTCAGGCGCTGAGCCTCCTCGCCGATGTCCGCCACAAATTCCCGTGTGGTCTCGGCGTTCATGTCGTCGGTCTGAAGGATGGAGTCCGTCAGCAGGCGGATTCCCGCCAGCGGCGTTTTCAGCTCGTGGCTGGCATCGGAGACGAACTGGCGGCGGGCGCTCTCCGTGCGCTGGAGACGGTCGGTGAGGCTGTTGAACTCCGCTGCCAGCTGGGCGATCTCGTCGGAGCCTGTCACCTTGGCCCGGTGACTGTAAGCCCCTTCCCGCACCTGACGGATGGCCTGCAGCAGGTCGCTGATGCGGCGGGTGAACATCCGGGAGAGCAGAGCGCTGAGGAACAGCACGAACAGGGCCACCAGAAGAGAGATGCGCATGATATTGGTCTGGAAGCTCCGCAGCAGCTCCGCCTGTACGGTGTCGTACTCGTAGGCGTAGACCGCTCCCACGATCTGGTTGTGGTACACCACCGGGGAGGCGCCCCGGCTCAGGAATGCCTCGCCGTCGTAGCGGCAGTAAAAGGTGTCGTTGCCCCGCAGGGCCTGTGCGATCTCCGTATAAAAGGCGTAGAGTCCACGGGCGTTGTCCCCCTCACGGGTGTCATAGAGGATGCGCCCGGCGGTGTCCGTGACCAGCACACGGGAGACGCCGGTCTCCTCCACGGCGGACATAGCCTGGGCCACGTTGTCCTCCGTCAGGTCGGCCAGACCTGACAGGGCCGCCTCGGCAATCTTGACGCTGCCGACCATGGCGGTTTGCTTGGTGCGGAATACCAGATTCTGGGACACCAGAAGGGGGTAGGTATTCAGCAGCAGCAGCACCGCCAGAATTACCAGAATATAGCTCAGGCCGAACTTAAATTGTAGGCTGATCTTCCCCGGCAAAATAGTAACCCACTCCCCACTTGGTGATGATATAGGCGGGCTCCGCCGGAACACGCTCCAGCTTCTCCCGCAGGCGGCGGATGTGGACATCCACCGTGCGATAGTCCCCGGCGTAGGAGTAGCCCCACACCAGATCCATCAGGCTCTCCCGGCTGTATACCCGCCGGGGATTTTTCATCAGCAGCTCCACCAGATCGTACTCCTTGGCGGTGAGGTCGATGGCCTTACCGTCCCGGATGGCCACCCGCTGGCGGGTGTCCAGCGTCAGGTCACCCACCGTCAGCAGCTCCGGATCCGGCTGGGCTGCCGGACGGCTCTGGCCGGAGGAGCGCCGCAGCAGCGCCCGGATGCGGGCCTTCAGCTCCAGAATGTTGAAGGGCTTGGTGACATAGTCGTCGGCCCCGCAGGCAAAGCCCATGATCTTGTCGGCGTCCTCGCTGCGGGCGGTGAGCATGATGATGGGAACGTCGGAAAATTCCCGTATCTTCATGCAGGCCTCGCTGCCGGAGAGGCCGGGCATCATCAGGTCCAGAATGATGAGGTCCAGCGTCTCCTGACGGGCCAGCTCCACGGCGGTTGCGCCGTCGTAGGCGGTGAGGACCTGGTAGCCCTCGTTCTCCAGATTGAATTTGATGCCCTTGACCAAGAGCTTTTCGTCGTCTACTACCAGTATTTTCATGTATCGTCCTCCACGGTGATCTGCTGCCGGATGGTTTCAAAAATGCCCTCGCCGATGCCGTTGACGTCCATGATGGACTCGATATCGGCAAAGGGGCCGTGCTCCTCCCGATAGGCCACGATGCGCTGGGCCAGTGTGGGCCCGATGCCGTCCAGCGCTTCCAGTTGGGCGGCGTCGGCGGTGTTGATGTTCACCTTGCCGGGGACGGCGGGAGGATCGGGAGCCTCCGGCTCCTGCGCTGTATACTGGGGCGTGACGGTGTAGTCCCCGCCGCCGGCGCTGCGGTGGTCGGTGAAATACAGCAGCGCCAGACACAGAAGGAAGATGGCCGTCAGAAGCAGCAGATATTTTTCTGTTTTTGTGATCTTTCCCATTTTTCCGCAGTTGACTCCCGGTCGATTTTTGTTATAATAAGAGGAAAGCGACCCTGCGGCCGGGAGGGGGGGCTGCCCCGCTGACGGCCGCTGATACCGGCGGAGAGCATGAGGGCCGGCTCCTGCTTACGGATGGTAGATAGACTCATTATAGCATAGATGGAGAAAAATTACTATGAAAATTCGCCGTATTCTATCTGTTTTTTTGCTGACCGTGCTGATGGTCAGTCTGATGCTGACCCCGCAGGCCTACGCCATGCCTGCGCTGGAGATCAAGGCCAAGGCGGCCGTACTGGTGGACGCCGATGAGGGGCGGATCATCTTTGGGCAGAATGAGCAGGAGAGGGAGTACCCCGCCAGCATCACCAAGGTGATGACGGCCCTGCTGACGCTGGAGGCCGTGGACGCCGGGAAGCTGTCTCTGGACCAGCCCATCACCGCATCGGCGGTGGTGAACGATCAGGACCCGGAGGGCAGCTCCGCCGGTATCGAGGAGGGCGAGGTGCTGACGGTGGAACAGCTGCTGTACTGCCTGCTGCTGGTGTCCGCCAACGAGGCGGCGGACATTCTGGCGGAGACGGTATCCGGCTCCCGTGAGGCCTTTGTGGAGCTGATGAACCAGCGGGCGCAGGAGCTGGGCTGCACCGGCACCCACTTTGCCAACACCAACGGCCTGCACGATGTGAACCACTATACCACCGCCTACGATATCTATCTGTTCTTCCGGGAGGCCATGAAGCATGAGACCTTCATGACCATCACCGGCTCCGTGGCCTATGAGGTGCCGGCCACCAACAAGTCCGAGGCACGGGAGCTGCACACCACCAACTCGCTGCTCTCCAACTGGCGTATTCTGGATTATCTCTATGACGGGGTGGACTGCGGCAAGACCGGCTCCACGCCGGAGGCGGGGTACTGTCTGGTGTCCAGCTGCCTGCGGGACGGCAAGCGGCTGGTGGCGGTGGTGCTGGGCGCCGAGGGCGAGGGAACTCATATCGAGAGCTTTTCCGAGAGCGCACGGCTCTATGACTACGGCTACAACAACTTCAGCAAGCAGCTGGTGGTCTCCACGGAGGACGTGTTCCGCCAGCCGGTGGCCCTGTCCAAGGAGACGGACTGCGTGATGCTCTATCCGGCGGAGAACGCCGAGGCGTTCCTGCCCTCCGACGTGACGAAGGATCAGCTGGAGCAGACGGTGACGCTGAAAAATGAGGTGGCGGATGCTCCCATCACCCGGGGGCAGGAGATGGGGACCCTGACCATCTCCTACAACGGGCAGGTGTGCGTCACGGTGCCGCTGCTGGCGCAGGCGGACGTCAGCGCCTCCCGGTTTTTGGTGGCCAAGGCGGCGGTGGAGGAGTTCCTCTCCCGCACCATTGTGAAGGTGGCGCTGGTGGTACTGGTGCTGCTGGTGATCCTGCTGGTGCTTTGGGCGAAGGTGTTCCGCCGCAACCGGCGCTACGGCAGCCGCAGCGGCAGACGGTATCGGAGCAGCTCCTACCGGGGCGGCAGAAGAGGACGCTGAAAAACGATAGACGGGCGGGTCTGCCCTTAGGGCAGACCCGCTTTTTATAAGCGGAGGTGTATGGTATGGCGGAGGAGCTGCGGATCCTCTATGAGGATCCCTATTTGGTGGTGTGCGTGAAGCCGGTGGGGGTGCTGTCGGAGGACAGCGAGAGCGGACGGTCCCTGCCACGGATGCTGGCGGAGCACTACCGGCAGGCGGGAAAGCCCGACTATATCGCCACGGTGCATCGGCTGGACAAGATCGTGGGAGGAGTGATGGTATTGTCCCGGCGACGGGAGGTCACGGGCAGGCTGACGGCGGCCATAGCCGCTCATGAGATCACCAAGGAGTATCTGGCGGTGCTGCGGGGGCATCCCCGGGAGCCGGCCGCCACGCTGACGGATCTGCTGTTCCGGGACGCCTCCTGCAACAAGAGCTATGTGGTGAAGCGGATGCGTAAGGGCGTCCGGGAGGCCAGGCTCTCCTATGAGGAGGTGGGGCGCACGGAGGCGCTGTCGCTGGTGCGGGTGCAGCTCTATACGGGGCGCACCCATCAGATCCGGGTGCAGTTTGCCTCTCGTGGGCTGCCGCTGCTGGGGGATATCCGCTACGGCAGCAAGGATCCCGGATGTACGGCGGCGCTGTGGTCGTATCATCTGGGCTTCCGGCATCCCGTCACCGGGAAGCCGGTGGATGTGACGTGTCCGCCGCCGCAGGTGTATCCGTGGGATTTGTTTGGCGGGGTAAAATGACAGAGAGCACCGGCGGTCTGTGGGGTCGTCGGTGCTTTTGCGTGGTTGCCAACCGGAGACGAATATGGTAGAATCCGGGGAGAAGGATCACTGCGAGAGGGGGAGCGCCATGCAGGAGCTGATAAGCGCACTGACGGCCCATGAGGAGGAGTGCTCACGGGAGTTTGAGGCAGATCTGTCCGCCTTCTGCACCCGGCATATGGACGCCCAGCTGGTGCAGCAGCTGCGGCAGCTGGTGGCGGAGGGGGAGGAGGATCTGGCCTACCGGGCCTTCTATGCCCTGACCATCATCTATCGCAACCGGAAGGACTATCAGCAGCTGCAGGCGCTGTTCGAGGAGAATCCACACTTTGCGGGACACCCCTCCTATCACCATCTGCTGATTTTGTTCCAGCTGGAGGCGGAGACCTTCTTCGATGCGCTGGAGCTGCTGGAGCTGGCCCGTGAGGACGCACGGCAGCACCGGGACAATGCAGGGTATCTGCATCTGTTCGCCCATCTGTTCGTCTACACCTGCGAAAAGAGCCGGGGAGAGATGCGGGAACAGGTACGCAGAGAGTACTACGACGACGTGGAGCGGGCGGTGGAGGATGCCATCCGGCTGGACCCGGCCTATGCCAAGTTCTACTGCACCAAGGCCCGTGTGGTGGCCCAGCGGGGCCGCTACGCCGAGGCGTACAGCCTTATCAACAAGGCCGTTGCCACGGAGAGCTCCGCCCGGAAGGACTACGCCCTGCGACTGTTGGACTATCGCCACTGCGAGACGGTGATCCTGCTGCAGGAGCAGCGGGAGTACTTCCAGGGGGAGATGGAGAAGCTGCGCAGATCTGTGCCGTCTTTGCCCAAGCCCAAGACCTTTGTGCCGGGGCGGGGGCCGAAGGCTTACGAGGGTGCAGAGCCATACTGCTTCGTCAGCTATGCCCACATCAACAGCGACCGGGTGTACCCCATAGTGGAGCAGCTGATGCAGCGGGGCATCCGACTGTGGTACGACGACGGCATCGAGGCCGGCAGCGATTTCCGGGAGTTCATCGCAGAGAAGATACGGGATTCGTGGCAGGTACTGCTGTTTGCCTCCCATGAGTCTATCCAGCCGGGCTTTGTCCGCAATGAGATCAACTATGCCCTGCACTGCGGCAAGCCTATCCTGCGGGTGAATCTGGATGATGTGGAGCTGACGCCGGGCATGGAGCTGAGCCTGGGCGGGATGCAGTATGTGGACGCCACGGAGCCGGGGGGCGACTATCTGGAGCGCATTGTCCGGACACTGCTGGCGGAACGGAAGGAGAAGGCATGAACATCACACAGCAGCTCTGCTGCCCCGGCGCAGCGGAGAATCAGGACTATATCCGGCTGGGAGAGGGCATCGCCATGGTGGTGGACGGCTCCACACCGCTGGTGAAGGATCCCCGTGTGCCGGAGGTGCGGGAGTATGTCCGCCTGTTGGCGGACGCCGTGGTCGGTGCAGAGGGGGAGGATCTGCCCCACATGGTGGCGGCGGGCATCGAGACCCTTCGGTGGCGCTACGGCGTCCCGCCGGAGACGGAGGGTGTCTCGGCGGCGCTGGCGATCCTCCGGGAGACGGGGGAGCGGGTAGAAGTATTTGTGCTGGGGGACTGTGCCGCCGGGGTGCGCTTCCGGGACGGGCGTGGGCCGGAGCTGGTGTCTCAGGAGGCGGTGAGCCGTCTGGACGGCGCTGTAGTGGCGGAGATGTGCCGCCTGCACCGGGAGCGAGGTATCGACGTCATCGAGGCACGGCAGCTGCCGGAGGTGCGAGAGATGCTGCTGCGGCACCGGCGGATGATGAACCGGCCGGGAGGATACTGGATCGCAGGCTTCGCCCCGGAGGCGGCCCGGCACGGCAGCCATCGGGTGTACCGGAGGGAAGAACTCTCCCGAGTGGTGTTGTTCTCCGACGGCTTTTCCGGCCAGCGGGAGGCTCTGCTGGGAGCGGAGGAGCCGTGCTTGCAGGAGCTGTATCGGCAGCTGCGGCAGCGGGAGGCGGCGGACAGCCGCTGCAACCGCTATCCCCGGCTGAAGCCCGGCGATGACGTCAGCGGCATCGTGGCGGTGTTTTGATGGGCCGGGAGCTTTGAGCTGAAAAAATGAGAAAAGGCAGCGGGCTTTTGCCCACTGCCTTTGTGTGTGGAGTACCATCGATGAATCAGGGCAAACACGCCTGCCGGCGATGGTACTGCGGATACATGAAAGACAGCCCTCCGGCTTTCGCCGGAGGGCTGATCTTATGGCAGATGATACTGCGGAGACTTAGGGGTTAGCCCTCGTACTTCTCCTTACGGCTCCGCAGGACCAGTACGGCAGCGCCGGCCAGAGCCATGACAGCGGACATGGTCCACATGGTCATGGTGCTGTTGTCGCCGGTGTTGACGCCGGGCTGCTTATCGCCGCAGCGAGTGCAGGCGCCATCCTTGTAGTCGTGGCCCAGAGCCTTGATGACCTCGCCCTTAGCCAGGACCTTGCCGCAGACGGCGCAGACCGTATCGCCGGTGTAGCCGTCCTCGGTACAGGTGGCGGGCTTGGCGTTCACGACCTTGGTGTCCTGATGGAGGCCAGCGGTGAGATCCTCGGTGACGTCCACAGTCTGATCGTTGATCTCCGTCTGGTGGACGGTGACGGCGGTGGAGGCGTCCACGGCGGTGGGATCGCTGACGGTGAAGGTCAGGGTCGCCACAGCGGTACCGGCCTTCAGACCGTCCACATCCACATAGCCCAGCGTGACCTTGCCGTCGGCATCCTTGTGAGAGGAGTACTGAGAGGCGAAGGTGACGTCGGCCAGAGTCAGGACGCTGGCGTCATAGTCCACGGTGAAGAGGCCGTTGGTGGTGATATCGTCGTTCTTGGGAACCACGGTGACAGTGACGGTCTTTTCATCCTCGGAGACAGTGATGGAGGAAACGGGGGTCGTGGTCTCGGCATCGGCGGGCTTGACGGCGCCGGTACCCGCATCGTTGGCAGTGTTCAGGCTGCCGGTGACGGAAGCAGGAGTCAGAGCCTTGGCCTGCGTCTCCGCCATAGCGGAGGCGGCATCCAGAGTCACATCGCCCAGAGCGCTCTTCACGGTGACAGCGTTGTTACCGGCCTCGCCGGAGGCGGCGGGAACAGCAGAGTACAGAGTGGCAGGCCACACCTCGCTGCCCACGTCGCCCAGCAGGCTGGCATCCCAGTAATGGGTGTCGCCGTCGTCGGTGGAATAGGCCAGACGATAGATGTCGTTGGTCTCGCCGTTGAAGTAGGACAGATACAGCACGTCGCCGCTCTCCTCCTCGGCATAGACCAGAGAGGACATGGAGGAATCGTACTGGTCGAAGCCGGGATAACTCAGCTCAGGCAGAGTGGTCTTTTCCACATCGCCCAGAGTGTACAGTTTGACCGTATTGTTGTAGTAGACATATCCCAGCGTCCAGATGTTGCCGGCATCGTCCAGTGCCAGATAGCAATCGGCAGGAGCCTGAGTGCCACTGATATTCACATTGAAAGCACCTATGTTGGTAATGGCGGTGAAGAAGTTGGCGTCCTGCGTGGCCAGTGTCTGCTGGAAGCTGTAAGCACTGCTGCTCAGCTCGTCGGGATGCTGCAGGGTGGAGAGATAGTAGCCGTAGATCCAAACCATGTTGCTGCCGTTCTTCTCGCCGGAGTACAGGTAGCTGTGAGCGATATCGAACAGGGGGAGATTACCGTTGCCGCCGTCGATACCGTTCCAAGTGTGCAGGTTCTTGCCGGTGGCCAGATCTACCTCGTGCATGTTGTAGCTGTCACCATCCAACAGCAGCAGGGTGTTGTTGTCATCATCCAGAGTAGTGGCACTCACGGAACCGGCTTCCAGCTCGGAACCGGCGGTCCAAGTGGCATCGTTGGCCAGATCCCAGGTGAAGAGCTCAGCCTTGCCCTTGGCATCCTGCAGAGCGCCGTTCAGGGTGACCTCCACCGCCTTGACTGTGACCACGCAGGTGGCGCTGACGGAGGGATCCTTCACGGAGGTGGCAGTGATGTTGGCAGTACCCTTGCCCACAGCGGTGACGAGACCATTGTCGCTGACGGTGGCCACGTCGGTGTTGTCGGAGGACCAGGTCACGGTGTCGGGCTGTACGCCGAAGGGCTCCACGCTGGCGGTGAGCTTGGCGACGTTGCCCTTGAAGAGGGTCAGAGCCTCGGTGTTGAGCTTCACGGTGACATCACCGGCCAACTCATCGGGGTTCAGGTTCAGCTTGTAGGTGACATAGTTCTCGGCGTAGTCGTACACCTGCAGCAGCAGATGGGTAGCCGTAGAATCGCCCAGAGACAGGGTGAAGTTCTGGCTGGCACCCTTGGCAGCGCCCTCGGGAGAACCGGCCGCTTTGCTGACGACGCTGCCCTTGTCGTAGTCCAGCAGGGCCACGGCGGACATATACTGGTCGTCGCCGGCGGTGAAGGTCAGGACCTTGTTGCCCTCGGCGTCGGTACCCAGATTCACGTTGGAGACGGTGGGAGCCGTCTTATCCACGACCATGCCATAGTGCATGGTAGCGCCGTCGGACAGAGCATCCCAATCCACGGTGACGTTGCCGTCCTTGTCGTAGCTGGCGTAGTACTCAGGGGCCAGAGTCAGGTCCACATTCAGGTAGGTGCCGTCAGCTGTGTTGGGGGTATCGCCCATGTTCAGGGTGTACATGGTGCTGGTCCAAGTGGCACCGCTGCTGTAGTAGAAGGCAGAATCCAGCTCACCCAGTTCATCATTGGAGGATAGAACCTTACCGTTGCCGTCGGTGATGGTCAGGCGGGAAGCAGCGGCGTTGCGGATGGCGGTGAAGGTCATCTTGTAGAAGTTGTTGATCTCCGGATTGATGGCATCACGGGCGGCATCATAGAACTCGTCCAGACCGAAGGGGTTGCCGCCGAAGTAGTAGCCTTTCGTTTCGCCCACGGCCTTGATGGTCAGGGCCTGATTGTTTACGGAATTGTCACCATTATAGACATACATATAGGGGGCGCGGGTCTCCAAACCATTGGCATAGGCGATATAGCTGCCGATATCGAACATGGAGGAGTCGGTCCAGCTGCCATAGTAGCCCAGTACGGGGATGGAGTGGCTGTCGCCCTGCTCACCCTCGGCGGTGGCGGCCTCGTTGGCGAACACATAGCCCTCCACATAGGTGCCGGTGTTGTCGCTGGCCTTATCGTAGGCATCCAGACCCAGCAGAGTCACATCGGCGGTGACGTGCAGGCTGCCGCCGGCGGGGATCACCACGGGAGCAGTACCCAATTCCTTGAAGAACAGGTAAGCATCGTAGGTGTCGATGCCGTTGTCGTTGTCGAAGTCAGCGGCGTCCTTATGCGCAATGTCGGCACGCACGCCGGTGACATAGTCCAGCAGAGCCTGACCGTCATCGGCATCGACCTTACCGTCGCCGTTAAAGTCACAATCTTTCAGTGTATCGTTCAGGAAAGCAGCGTATTCGCCATCCACGGTCCAGTTGACATTGGAGGCCACGGGGTCGGTCCAGGTGTACTCGAAGTTCACACCATCGGAGGACATCAGACTCTGCGTGAAGAAGTCGGCGCTCAGGTCGAAGTAAGCAGCCTCGTCCTCCAGATTGTGGATGGTGAAGCCGAAGGAGTACTTGCCGGTGCGGGCGGGATCGTCGCCCAGCTCCACCTTGACCTTGCCGTCGGCAGCGCCGGCGTTGGCACCCTCATCCATCAGGATATAGGTGCCGGAGGTAACGGCATTGGCCACGTTGGCCAGACCGGCACCCTGACGTAGCACGGGATAGTAGCCGTCGCCGTCCTTACCGTAATCCTCCACCATGGGCTCGGCGGTGGACATCAGCAGGGACTGAGCCAGCTGACGGGTGGTGAGACCGGTCTGCTCGGTGAGATCATTCTTACGGATGTACTGAGCCACCAGAGCGGCCATACCGGTGATCTGAGGAGCGGCCATGGAGGTGCCGGACATATTCTGATAGGTACCGCCGTCCTTCAGGGAGTAGATGTTGCCGCCAGGGGCGGTGATCTCGGGCTTCATCTCCAGAGAACCGGGAACGCCCCAGCTGGAGAAGCTGCTCATAGTGTAGTAGTCGGCGGAGGCGTGGTTGACAGCGGCGGAAGCGCCCACGGTCATGGTGCCGGTGTAGTACACAAGACCGGAATCGGTGGTGTGCTTCTCGGAGCTGGCCTTGATGTACTCGCCGTCGGCCTGCAGCATGGAGACATAGGGGGCCGTGTAGTTATAGCCATCGGTAGCCATGCTGATGGTGCCGGCCTCGTTGTTGGCCACGATCAGGGCAATGGCACCGTTGGAGATGGCGTTGTTGCCCTTATCGGTGAAGGCGATGGAGCCACGGTTGCAGATGGCGATCTTACCGGTGAGGATATCCTTTACGGCGGCAAAATCCTCGGCATTACCGGCGGTGTCCACATACACGAACTGCTGCTCACCGGCCAGAGTCGTCAGAGCCTGAATGGGAGCGCTGGTGCTGTCGGTATAGAAAAGCTTCTTGCCGGCCACTTCCACGTAATCACCGGTGCCGCCCACGTTATCTACGGAGGCAACGCCCAGAGAGTTGGTGTAGGAGCCGGGGGAGCCGGTGGTGGTCCAGCTGTTGCTCTCGGCATAGGGATACTGGTTGGCAGTGTTCTCGAACCAGTTGCCGGAGTTACCGGCGGAGATGGACACCACGGTGCCGCTATTGGTGATGTTCTCCATGATGGCCTGATAGGCAGCATAGGAGTTGCGGGAGGTACCGGGGTTGCTGCTGCCCAGAGACAGGTTCACGGAATCAGCGCCCAGCAGGATGGCGTCCTCGATGGCGACCATATAGTCGGAGTCACGAGCGCCGCCGTTGGTGCCGAATACCTTCATAACGAACACCTGAGCATCCGGAGCCACACCCTGCGTCAGGGCGGTATCCAGAGCGGGGGAGAAGGAGCCGTCCTCGTTCTTGATATAGCGGTTGCCGGCGGCAATGCCGGTGACGTGGGAGCCATGGTCGCCTTGCTTGTCGTTGGCGTGGGTGATATCCAGATCGTCATCCACGTAGTTGAAGCCGTAGGGGATCTTGGCGTTGACGTACAGCTGATCGGCGGTGACACCGGGCATCTTCTTGGAGGCGTTCAGCTGCTCCAGAACGGTATCCGTCAGATCAGCAGCGGTCATCAGCGTGGCGCCGCTGTCCTTCACGGCATAGGTGAAGGCATCGGGATCCAGAGAGGGATGGTCGGTGTCAGCACCGGTATCGATGATGGCCACCTTGGAGCCGGCGCCGGTATAACCGTCCGCCCAAGCCACATGGGAGCCGATCATGCTGCCGGAGGTGGCCATGTTGGGATCGGTGGTCTCATTGTCCTTCACCACGCAGGGCTCGTAGCGGGTCTCAATGAGCACGGCCTCGACGCCGGAGATCTTTTCGATCTTTTCGATCTGGCCGTATTCCACATTGGCGGAGATGATGTTGGCCGCCAGAGTCAGGTTCCAGACCACGTCCAGAGCCTCGCCGCCCAGAGCCTTTTTGGAGATGGTCTTAGCCATCTTCTCCTGCTTGGTCTCCAGCTTCTGGCGGTACTTCATGGCCGCAGAATTGGTAACGATATCCTCGCTGGAGTAACCCTTCGCCAGCGTGGAGGCATCTTTCAGAACGATGGAGACACGGACTACGTCGGTGTTTGCATATTCCGGAGTGTCTTGCGCCACCTTCTCGGCGTTGTTCTTGTCCAAACGCAGATCGGTGGAACGGTTGTCGATCTTCTCCCAGGTGAGGCCGTTGCCGGTACCGCTGGCAGGCGTCTTGGCGGCGGCCCAGGTGGGCGTGACCAGACTCAGGCTCAGAACCAGAGCCAGCAGCACGGACAATGCCCGCTTCATGGGCTTGGCGTGTTTCATAAGCGCACTCTCTCTTTCCCCGGCGTCAGCCGGTTAGAATTGACCATACGGTGTGCCGGAAGCGGCTGCCCTGCTGCATACCGAGCAAGTATGGTTTTGCCAATCATAGCACGATTTGGAAGAGATTGCAATTCTTGAGAAATATATTTTGGCGAAATTTTTATTGAAAATTTTCTCTTATACGGGCGCATTTTTGCCGAATTTAACAGTTTCTTCAAAAATGGAATACCGAATCGGTTCGCCGAATGACTTACTGCACGAAGAGGAATGTGCGTGACAGGAGGACAAAGATGAGAAATGTCCGGGAAATGGGCTATATAAAGGGTTAGCGAGGGCTAACCAAGGGCGTATGGAGGCGGGGGCGTCTGCCGGAGACGGACAGGGGTAGTAAAAGCTCCAGCCGACTTGGCAGAAATACCGTTGATGCTCTTTCCGCTTGCCGGAAATTGAAGGGCTATAGCTGCGATGTGTATTTTCAAAATGCTGACACATTCTTTCTGATGCCGAATCTACGCTGGCACTTGAGATCGGTGCAGGTGTCGACCAAGGGGAAAATGAGGATCGAGCAGCCAGTATTCGCTGGAGGATCAATCGTGGACTTGAGGACGGTACCTCTGGTTATTACACTCGACCATTCTTTGGCTACCGCCGGGACGTTGACGGTGAACTCTCTATCTGTGAGGATGAGGCTATCGTAGTCCGAAAGATATTTTCTATGGATGTATTTCCCGTCAACTGGGACAGCGCTCCCGAGGTAATGAACAAGGAGCAATTCTTCCGCATCTGCCACATCAGCAAATCCACGGCGCTGCATCTGCTCAAATCCCTGACCTTTCGCTCCATCACCCGCAAAAGCCTCTGGCATATCCAGACGCTGAATGAATTCAGTAGGAAGATGAGGCGGAAGAAGTAAAAGTAACCGCCTCTGCATTTCCGTAGAGGCGGCTGCTTATCAATTAGTCATCATCTTCGTCATCCGGCCAACCGGATATGATATGTAATTCTCCTGAATCCATATCCATTGCCATATTATCTCCCATACACATCAGCAAATCGCCGTCAGAGTCAATTGCCATATTGTCTGAGATTGTATGAGCAAAATTTCCGTCATCGTAGTCAAATATTTGCAGACTATTCGCAGCATCGAGAAGGCGGCAAAAGAGGGCGAAAAACGCTGACTCTGAAATGCCTTCACAGGGAAGTGATCCTCTTTGGGCCGGTATACTGCGGAGGTATGACTACATTTAAAATAGTGCCGGGACAAAGTATTGTATTGTTTTGCAACATCTTGATGTAGATTTTGCGTTGTAGGCAGTGCCTTTGATTCTTCATTGCGCCTGTGAGGATAATTTGCATTATGAGAAGTTCGCTGACGGCAGCGTGAAATGTATCGAGGATGAGATACCGTTTGACTTGCCAGATGGATGGGCGTGGGCGAGATTAGAGAACCTAAGTGCAGCTATTCAGTATGGATTGAGCAATTCAGCAGAACCACAAGGTACGCACAGACTTTTGCGAATTACAGATATTCAAGACGGAAAAGTTGATTGGAATGCCGTTCCGTTTACAACAGTAAATGATCCTGAGGCTTATTTACTTAAAACTGGCGACATTGTTTTTGCACGCACCGGAGCCACTGTTGGCAAGTCCTTCTTAATTACTGAAACACCATATCCTTCAGTTTATGCATCATATTTAATCCGAATCCGCCTATTGGGAAGTTTATCTCCCGAGTATATATACCAGTTTTTTGACAGTGCTTGTTATTGGTCGCAGATTACAGACAAATCTGTTGGTGTCGGTCAACCGAATTGTAATGGCACATCGTTAAAAGAGTTATTCATCCCTCTTCCGCCAATAAGCGAGCAACTTAGAATTGTTCCAACAGCCCAGGCTTTGTTGGCGTATGTAGCAAAAATTGATGCTGAGAAAAAGTCTTTGCTGAGGCGTTCTTCTTCCCGGGCAAGATCGGCGGAGCTTATCAGCCCCAATTTATTTTCCAGTGCCATAGTGCATCTCCTGATTAATTTACAAGGTATTTAAGCACAAAAAACAGTCCGACAAGCACTGTAATAATCAATAAGACAAGCCATCCAGGGGCTTTCTTCGCTTTCTTTTTTGAGTAAACCGGCTGTACGGAATATGTATATTGTGCCTGCGGCGATTGGCGGAGCGGTTTTGGCTTTGCGACAGGCCGAGGTTTTGTCGCCTCTCGATACATAGCAAGAGGATCACCTTGCTTCATAATCCTATCATAAAAATTGTCAATCCATTGTACATCGCTGAGGTCGCACATATTTTCTTCGCTGCTATTCGGGTCGTGTACAATTTGGTTTCTGACCCAGCGGTAATGCTTAAGGCACTTGAGATCTTCGACCCAGCCTTGCACCCGATATGAACCATTTGGGGTACTTTCCATCTCGGCTATATAAGCGGAGACACCGTGCTGAGTTTGCAGCATATCGCCACACAGCTTTTCGAGATGCTTATATGAATCTATAAAGCCCATAGCTCATCACCCAATCCAGATTACTTATCCGCCGCTACGCCGGACTTCATCCAGGCGTCTACTTCGCTGACCTTGAATTTCCAAAGGCGACCTATTTTCGCAGCGGGCATATTTCTTTTCTCTATCCAGGCGAGTACCGTATCACGGCTGACGCCGAGGTATTCGCAAATCTCTTTCATTGAGTACCAGCGTTCGATGGTCGGTTCCATGGGAGTATCCTCACTTTCAGGTGGTTTTCGATAGCTATACTTATACGATTTAAGTATATCACAGCAAGGCGGATTTATCAAGGATTATTGCGGATTTACGAGGAAAGCAGAGGATAATCCCATGCTTTCAAGAATGAACTTCTTGTTTTTTATCACAGGGCCTTATCAGATGGGGGAAATATTCGCCGAAAATTCGCTCCATTCACCCGCTTAGAGTGAATGGAGCGAATTTGGCTTGCAAACAGAATTGTAAAATGGTCAAATCTGTAAATTTGCCTTTCGCACATTGGGCTTTTCCTTCGGGTTGCGCTATCATGTGGATGATGATAGAAACCCACACGGTGAGCGTGAAGGAGGAAGAATATGTACAACAGATTTGCAGAAAAGCGCAGGCGGTATCTGCGCGAGCACTGGGACGGAATTTACACGGGGATGCTGCTGACCGGCAAGCTGGACGAGCATCTCAAGGAAATCGGCGACACAGCACAGGAGATGTTCGATCGGCTGGTCGCGCAGATGAAGGACGCTGAGGGTGTCACTGAACGGCTGAAGGCCGAGAATCAAATGGAATGGGTGGGACGGATGAACAGCATCTGCAGCCGTGCGGAGGAGGTTGTCCTTTCTGAGCTGGTTTATTGCTGAGGTGTGGTGATGTTCAAGCATAGAAGAAATCGAGTGTTAGCACTCTGCGCCGGCGAGCGACGGCTGCTGACAATGGCCCTGTTGTCCTTTCGGAACAAGCTGGTAGCAAGCGGCAAGCCCACCGAGGATATCAATGAGCTGCTGATCCGGCTGCTGCGGTAAAAAAGAATACGAGAAATGAGCGTCTGCTTCTGAAAAGAGGCAGGCGCTTATTTTTATGGCATCAATTTTG
>OIZW01001005.1_pt1 | contig 19770 bp, 16 predicted proteins | sample 1588581 | NCBI WGS metagenome assembly OIZW01 (sample SAMN03283266) | human gut metagenome | biome: human-associated habitat; material: feces | host: Homo sapiens | place: USA | collected 2013 | reverse complement strand
ATTCATTAAAAGAGGTAATAAGTACTCTTTCAGTGAATTTAATCTTTGATTTTCTTTTAAATTATTCATAATTAGTTCAAGGAAATCTAAAATTTTATTTTCAAATTTATTTATTACTTCTTCTGAATAAGCTATTTTTATTTTTCCAAATTCTATTGGACTTAGGTTTTTTTGAGAAGTGCCAGTTGAAATACTTTCACATTTGTTTTTTATAAAATAGCCTCTACATAATAAATATATATAGCATAAATTATTTTTAGGAATTAACTTTAAGACACGTTGATTTAATAACGCATTTTCTTCATAAACAAGACCTACTCTACCAACATTTCCTGTCAAAGACATAATTAAATCTTTAGGTTTTAATAAGCATTCACAAGGTAGATTAACTGGTAAATTATCTATTTTATTGTCAACAGTTGAGATAATATTTCCATCTTGAACATTTTTTATTGTATATAACTTATAGGCTCCATTTTTACAATAATCGTTTGAAGAAAAAGCGTATCCAGATATTAATGTAGTAATATCTTCTATACAACATATTTTCCAATTTTCAGGTATTTCTTGTTTTAATTCTTCGTTATAAACTAATTTACCACCACTTGACTTATAAGGTTTGCCTTCTTCATTTGGAAATTCAAATTCTATAAACCATCTTTGATAGATTGTTTTCATTAGTTCTTCTAAATTATTATTTATCTGATTATTTATAAGTATTTTCTTTTCTATTTTATACAATGTATTTCCTATTTTAACTTGAGTTTCATAATCAGGAAGTTGTATTTTTATATAAGAAAATATTTCTTCATTAAAACTAGCTCTTAAGGTCATAATTGTATTAGCATTTATTATTTTTCTAAAATATTTACTTCTTAAATAAAATGCCATATATTTATCATAAACCTTTTTATTATCAATTGGCCTTAATCTTTTTGCAAATCCACTAAATGTGGCATTTGGGTAATCTTTTAATGCTACACTGCTCATAGCTAATTCATCTGGAGTTTCACTTGTTCTAGTGATGAAAACATCTCCCTTTTTTACAGAATATTTTATCCTTTCCTTATCAGATGTGTTCATTAATTCAGTTAAATTTTCGGGTAAAATCGTATTATTAAAGATATCTCTAAAAGAAACAAAAGGATAACCTACACCTGCTTGGTCTTTTGAAGAGCTTATTCCTGATGACATGATATATAATTCATTTAATTTATATTCTTTTAATTTATTCATATTTTAATTTCTCCAAATTATCTTTTATTTCTTTCTCTAATATTCTATTTTTCTCAAATAACTCATTTAATTCATTTTTGTAATAATTTATTTTGTTTTTAAATTCTTCTTCTGTCATTTCAACATATTCTATTTTTATCTCAAAATATTGCCCTGCACTAAATGAATAATTCTTTTCTTTTATTTCATCAAATGAAACTAAAACACTAAAATCATCCACTTCTTCTTGTTTAATAAATGTATCTTCTATTTTTTTTACTTCATCATTTGACAAAACTGTCTTCTGGTTCTTTCCTTCTTTTACTTTACTTCCTAAATTAGAAGCATCTACTAATATTACTTTTTCAGACTTATTTACTTTATCAATAAATAAAACTGATACATTAGTTCCTGTATTTGCAAATATATTACTTGGCATTGATATAACACCTTTTAACCATTTATTATCAATAAGTTTTGTCCTTATTTGCTTTTCTATTCCACTTTGTGCTGTCAAAAATCCTGTTGGTACAACAATCGCAGCTTTACCATCATCTTTCAAACTATATAAAATATGTTGAATAAAACATAAATATATAGCCATTTTTGATTTATCTTTATTTGGAATCTTTGGTATACCTGCGAAAAATCTATTTGTATCATCCCATCTTCTTTCTATTGCGTCACGAGTTGAAGAAAAGTCTGTTTTAAAAGGTGGATTTGCAGTAATATAATCAAATTGTTTTAGTCCACTATCAGGATCTAATGGTATTCTAAAATGAGTAGGGCTTAAAAGAGTATCTCCTTCAATTATGTTGTCTAAACTATTGGTTAGGCCATTTAATATCATGTTAATTCTTAAAAATCTTGAGGACTTATTTGAAATATCTTGTGTATAAACTTGTGCTTTATCTCCAAAATTACCTTTTCCTAGTTCATTTGCTAAATGCAAAACTAGAGAGCCTGAACCTGCAGCTGGATCATATACTTCATATATTTTATCTTCCACAGGTGACATATTTACTAATATTTTAGCAATTGTACTTGAAATAACTTGTGGTGTAAAATATTCAGCATAAACGCCACTTGCTACATTGTAATCTTTTATTAAATACTCGAATATTGCACTATAAAAGTCAAAATTATTTTTAAATGCCTCGCCAAATGAAAATTTATCTTGGCTTATTATTCCAAAAATATTTTTAGCAAAGTTATTCCTTTTAGCCGATTCAACATTTTCAGTTATTCTTGTAAATAATGGTTTTCTTCCTCCATCTGCCGTATCAATGCTAAATTCATCATTTTCTGGATAATTTGAAATTCTTTCTAATGCGTCATCAAATAATTCATAAAATTTATTATTTGTGCTTTTATTAATCAGGTATTCAATTGTATCCTCATACTTAAAAGCTACATCTTGAGGATATGTATTATAAAAAGCATTTAATTCCTGGTGTTCATTTTTTAATATAGTTTCTAATAACATTCCTGTTTTTTCAGAAAATTCATTTAGATTAGCCATAAATTTATCATTTAGAAATTTATAAAGAAATACTGATGTTATAACTACTTCTTCGCTAGCTTGGTTTGATAATCCATTTGTTTGACACAAACCTTTCAATTCATCTATCATTTCTTTAATCTTATTTTCAAGCTGTGTAACTATTTGTTCCATATATTCCCCCTATTTATATAATTGAATGTTTTTATACAAGTCATTTAACATTCGATCATATATACCACTTATTTTTTCAAATAAACCTTCTTGTAATAATTTTATTGTTATTTTCTGTTTTACAGAATCGACAAAATTCTTCTTACCTTGTACTAAGAATATATCTCTATTGTAAAATACTGCTACTTCCTCATAAACAATCCTTAGTACTCTTTGAATTATTGATTGGTCTATATCTTCATCTTCAGTTAAATCTTGATATGTCTTAACAAAAGCAAAGTTTCCTCCATAAGTATTTGAAAGCTCATCATTCTTCTCATTAATTTCTTTAGCTTTTTCAAGAGCTTCTTTTAATTGTTCTGTAAGTTCATCCATATTATCTAAATCAGATATATTTAATTTATCAAATACTTCTTCTAGTAATTCATTAAGTTTTCTAACTTGTATATCTTCTTTATTTTTATTATTTTTTATAACATCTTGAATTTTTGTGGCTGTGTCAACAAATTCTCTTATTCTCGGATCATTCTCAATATCTAGTTTTGATAAATCCAATATTGTTATTTTGGTTTTTATAAAGTCATATAAAATCTCAACTACTTCTTCGTTAGAAATTACATCCATCATTCCTACAGTATCGGAAGATAAATTTGTAAAGTCTATTCTTTCTTGAACGGTTCTTTTTAATGCTTTATATTTTTCTGATTCTTCTGCTGTTATATATTTTTCTTTTACTCTGGAAATAATAAATTCTGTTTCACAATCTCTAATTCCATTTAAAAGTCTTCTAATCTTTAACAGTGCATCCCTATTTAAATTTATTAAGTGCTTTGAAAATTTTTCAAGATTATCTATATCTATAATATCTTTTAATTCTTCTAAATATTTCTGATATTTCTTATTAATATCATCTATTCCAACAACAAGGCCAGCCAAAGATCCTTCATTCTCTCCATTATCATTCATGTCTGCTTCAAGTTCTCTTATATATGCTTCAATAGTATTGTTATATTCTTGTTCTATATCTACGAAATCAACTATATAGCCATATCTATAAATCTTTCCATTTGGTGATTTATAAGGTCTATTTACTCTTGAAATTGTTTGTAAGAGACTTTGAGCATGAGGTCCTCTTAATAAATACATTTTCTTTAATCTTTTTACATCGTACCCAGTTGTTAACATTAAATTAACAACTAATAAATCTGGAAAATTGTCATTTCTAAAATTTAATTGATTTTCTTTGTTAATCTTATTTTGTGCAGGATCTGTAGTATCAGTAATAACTAACCCCGTTTTTAGTTCTGAATTTTCTTCAAACCATTTATGTACTTTTCTAGCCTGATTATTGGTTCTACAAACTATCATTCCACCTATTGTACTATCTGTATTTTGAAATCTAAAGTTTTTAAAGTCTCTTTCTATAAATTTTCCTAGTGCTAAAACATAAGCATCAGATTCATATACATCTTTATTTTCTAATTTATTATCTTCTATATCAAGATTTTGCTTTATTTCTTTTTTTGCAACTGTATCAATATCCTCTTTTTTTATTCTTAATGTGTACCCATCAGCAATAGACTTATCATAAAAGTATTTATGAATATAATCTCCAAATTTCAAATTAGAACGTTCTTTCTTTGAAAGCAAAGGTGTTCCTGTCAAAGCAATATATACGCCATTATTGTCACAAACCATTAAATTCTTAAAAAATTCTCCATTAGTTGAATAACTTCTATGTGCCTCATCTACAAAGAAGATTCTTTGAACATTAGCATTATAATCATTTTTTGCGTTTGGCATTTCACCTTCAAATTTTTGAATATTTACTACACAATATTCTCCTATTGAGTCATTTAAGTTCTTAGTTGAAAGTGATTTATTTAATTCATCAGAAAATTCAGACTTGTTGTTACAATTTATAACACTAAATCCTCTGTTTTCAAATTCAGTACTAGCTTGTCTTAATAAATCTATTCTATCAACTACAAAGAAAAATCTAGCAACAATGTTCTTTTTTGCATAATAATCTTTTATAACTCTGTTACTATATGCTGCTAAGGCTGTTTTTCCACTTCCTTGAGTATGCCAGATTATTCCTCCTTTTCCACCATTCTCGAGTCTTTCAATAATTTTTCTTGTTGCAAAAAATTGTGGATATCTCATTATATGTTTTTGAGGTATTTTTTCATTTACGTATAGTATTCCATAATATAAAAAATATAAAAACCTTTCTTTATCAAATACTGATGTAATAAATTTATTGCAAGGAGTTGTAATTTTCATATTTTCTTTAAATTCTTCTGTATCAACTACTCTCTTGTCATAACCTAAATCTTTTGTAATTTCTTTTGCTTCTTCTTCTTTTATTTCTTTATATTTATAGTTTATATGGTATAGTTCATCATCTTCTCTGAAGAATGAAAAACTTGTATTATTTCCATTTGGTGTAGTATAAAACGATCCAGCCCTTACATCTTCTGCTTCATCCGACTCTTCATATTCCATGTTATTGGAGAAAGAAACCATTTGTATAAGATTAAAATATTTTTTAAATTCTGTATTTTTTAATCTATCATTAATCATTCTAACAAATTCTTTTTGTATTCCTCCCTCATTATTCGGTTTTTTTACTTCAAAAAATGCCAAAGGCATACCATTTATTAATATATTAATATCTGGTCTGAAAGACCCTATATCTGAATCTGGAGTAATACTAAATGGGAGTTCATCTACAATTGCAAAGTCATTGTTTTCAATATTTTCAAAATCAATAAGTTTTAGTTTATCTTGAGGATTTATTAGCCTATAATAAAATTCTTTTCCTAAATCATTATTTTTTATTAAATTATTTATTTCATCTAATGATTGTTTTATTTCATCATATGATAATTTTTTATTATTAATCTTTTCAATTGCGGGTTTAAATCTATTTATAAATATTTTAGTATTAAAATCTATATCTAGTTTATCATCCTTTAATGATTGATAATTATATCCTATTCTCAAAAATTGAATTGTAGCTGGTATTTTTACTCTTGTATCCTCATTAAATTTCAACATTTTTATACGCTCCTATCTGTTACATATTTTCTTTTCTAATCTATGTTCTAATTGATATAGAGTTAATCCTTCATTTACATCTTCTTCTAGATCCCTTAACGCTTGTAATACTATTTGCTTTTTAGATGGATTACTATTATTAGGAACTTCAGCATTAGTTTCCTTTTCAAATATACTTAATGTTCCTTGACTGCTTGTTTTTGTATAGTAATATTTATTTGTTAAACTTGAATAAAATTCAATATCTTTAAAATGATGTCTATTTAATTCCATCTCCCTAATTTCATTAGCTTCCTGTTCTTCTCTAATATCATTTTCAGTTGCTTTAATTAAATGCAATTTATCTTTTGTTCCAGATATTTCAGCTATACATTCCAAAAGTGTATATGCCTGTTCTTTTGACATTTGAAAAAATTCTCTTTTTCTTATTTTCCCATTTATATTTTCAACACTTCTTAACTCTGGATTTATAGTGTCAATAATTTTATGTACTTTTTTATCTTCTAATTCATGCTCCACTTCATATGTTGCATAAACTCTAAATGCAAATGGAAGAGCTGTAGAACTATTTAATATATCTAATCTTTCATTAACATCATTTGCATATCCTATCTTCACATATTGTGGAAATGATGGATTAGTAAAAATATATATAACACCTTTTTTATTTTTCTTTTCCATATCATTACTCCTTTATCTTTTTTCTAATTTCATTCCAGTTATTTGAATCTTTTATTTCATCATAAATGTCACTTGGTATATCATTCTTTTCTTTTGCAATCAGATCATAAAATTCATTTTTCTTGTTTTCAGCGAAATTTAATGCTACAACAATTTTGTTTTGTATTTCTCTACTAGGTGGTCTCTTTTCACCTTTTATTAATTGTCCCAAATAATATGATGATATGCCTATTTCTTTTGCAAATTTATTTTGACTATAATTATTTTTTGATATTTCTTTCTTTAAAAAATCACTAAATGTGCTCAATTTTTCTTTCCTTTCTTATATAAACTATAAGCTTATATATTATATATCATTTTATTTAAAAATGTACAATAGATTGGTATAATTTTAGTCAAAAAAATAGAAGTATTTCTACTCCTACTTTTTTACTTTTATTAATCTTTTACTCATTTTATTCCAACTATTTTTTACTTGCTCATTTATTTTTCCTAATTCTCCATATTCCTTCTGTGCCCTATCTGCATAAGTTAGAAAATTACCTTTCTTAACATCTTTTGTTTTCTTTCCTAAATAAGAATATTGTTTATATAACTTTTTTCTGCCTATGTTCCTACCTGTTTTTACAGTCCATTTGTTTATTGTTTTTATTCTTGCATACATTTTTCTATAATACTTTGCAACTGTTTTCTCTCTTATTTTTACAAACTTTCCATCATAAGAAAATCCAAGGTAATTAATAATGGTATTTTCTTTTAAAACTTTATTTTTTACAATATCTATACTAGTAATACTATCTTTACTTTTTATAAAACAACTTGTCTTTTCTGGACTCATTATTAAATTAGGTATTTGTTCCTTTATACTCATAATCTTATTATATAATTCTTTTGCTTTAGCTATATTAGGTATTATTATAATAATATCATCTGAATACCTTCTATAAATTCCGTTATTTGATGTTACTATGTCATTTACTAATTTATCAAATTTTATCATATATATATTCGACATTACTGAACTAATGGCTGAACCTTGAACCATTCCATATTCTTCTTTATTAACATGAACTTTTCCTTTTTTGAATTTTCTAAACTGCTCTATCTCAAATAACCTTTCTTTATGTAATTTGGTTAGTTCTTTATGCTTTAAATTCAATTCATTTAATATATCATTATACTCAATATAAGAATATTTAGTTATACTTCTAAATACTTTATAATAATCATTTGGTAATGTATCAACTTTTAGAATTTCTTTTAATCTATCCTTTAAATACTGATGATTTAAACTATCAAAAAAATTAGTAAAGTCTGATACTATAATAAATGCATTTTCTTGCTTATTTAAAAATTTAAAAACATCACTTGAAAAATGTATGTTATTCTTATTTAAATTTGTTCTATAAGCAATAGCTGCTTGGTTTATTCCTAATTGCTTTGCATATCTATTGTATTTTTTTGATAATATATCATTATAATACTCATAAATGTATCTATCAATATGAGAAGAATATCTTATATCTCTTGATTTTGGTATTATCTCTTCACCATTAAACTTATTTTTTCCTTCTTTATAATAAATAAATGGATAAAAGGCATGCCTTTCTATCCACTTCGGATTTTTTATATTATTTATATATTTCCAATACTCTGGTTTTCTTGTGTCAAAATGAGTATATCCTTTATTTTTATATACTTTCCTTTTTTTCATGTTTTCTCCTTTTCAAGGCCTACCAATCGGAATGCAGAAATCCTTAAAAGATTGGCAGACCTGAATTGTTCCTAACATATTTCTATGTTATCTGCAACCCTCAAATACCAAAGAAATGATATGGTATAATACAATGGAGGTTAGATATATGAACAAATCAAGTTCGTTAATTGATATATTCATAATCTATGCAATTGAAATACTATGCAATATTAAAGTTGACATAATTGTCAATATAAATATTAATATAGTACTTGACATTGCAGTAATATAAATCTCCTATAACTTCTTTTATAGGACAAGCTTATTATACATTAAAATTCTTTTTATTTCAATATTTTTACAAAAATTTTACAAATTTTACAAATTGATTACAATATTATCTTTCATATCTTCTATCTTTCTTCTTTTTTAATTTCTTTTCTTGCTTCTCACTTGATTTTTCCTGTTCTTTTTTACAAATCTCTTTTATCTGCTCTTTCATCTTCCTAGCATTATCGCCAACTTCATCACATAACCTAATCTCTTTCCTAACTTTCTCTACATCAGAAGTAACGCTAATTATTTCTTTAGTTACAACATCCTTTTCACTTCCATTATCTAATTTCTGTCTTTTATAATACAACCTATTTCTTGTATTCAAAACCTTTTTCAATTCTTCTTTTTTCTGTTCTTTTAAATTTTCTACATCATTTATAGTCTCTATCTTATACTTGCTTATAAACCTTATTTGCTCTGAATACTTATCCATCTTTTTAACTGCTTTTCTCATCTCTGGAGTAAGTTTATAACTTAAGTTTTTCTTTGGATAGACTTTTAATAAATAGCAATAGTAATAATATAAAGCAATTATTCCTTTAGGTTTTCTTAATTTTCTTGTACTACCTTTATAAAATAATTTTTTATCATAAGTTCTAGGTTTTATTACTTCTTCTCTACTTGGATATCTACTACAAATTTTATTCTTAATATTTTCAATAGAATATTCTTCTCCAAAAGCTCTTTCTATTCTAATATTTCTTTTATGCGGATACATCCTTACACTAATTTTATTTGCTCTAAAATATATTTCATATCCCAAGTTCTTTAATCTTTTTATAAATTCTTGATATGTCCATGAATGTTCTATTGCATAATCTATATCCTCTTTTGCAAATTTATAATAGTCTGATTCTCTCATAGATTTCCTATAAAAATTTTCAAAGTTAATTCCAGATTTACAAGTCTTCTCGTTTAAAACTTTTAATCCATATTCCTCACAAATTTCATCTGATGTTTTTCTTAATAATGCTGTATTGGTAAGATTACTATAATACTTTTTTCCATCTTTAAATGAAACTGAATTAATTACAAAATGATTATGAATATGTTTTGTGTTTAAATGAGTAGATACTACAACTTGAAATCTATTTCCCCACATTTCTTCAGCAAGTCTTACTCCAATTTCATGAGCAATCTTTGGAGTAACTTCTCCTTCATCAAAAGATTGATATGCATGGAATGCAAGTATTCCATTTTCTTTTCCGTATAATGTTTTTACAAATTGCATTTGTTTAACTGCATCTTTAACATCACAATTGATTCCTGTTGTATAAAATTGCTTTTCTGTTTTATCTAGATTAGTAGCATAAGTCAATACTTGTCCTATACTATCGAACTCATCACTTTCATTTTCAATATGATTATTCTTTGTCTTTTCTTCATTTGTTGCATAGTCAATTACATGATCTAATCTCTTTTGTACTTTCCATATTTTTGTTGTTGCCATTGCATTCTCCTCTCTTTAAAAAGGGGATTGGGGAATTTCCCCATTTAGAATTTCGAGCTGGCGAAATTCATTGCTTGTTGGGACAATAACATACTTATTCTCAGTACTAAAATTATTACTTTTTTCTATCAAATGCATCTTATATTTTGAAAAATACTTGGACTTTTTTAATCTAAATCCAAGTATTTTTCTTCCTTTTATAATTTCAAAATTAGATAATATTAATTATCTAATTTGTATAATTAATTGTCAAATCTTCCTCCGTTAACATTAATTTTTTCATTACTTTTCTTAATAAAATCTCTTTCATTCTGTCTCTTATTAAGCATGGTACTTTGTCATATCCTAGTGTTTTTGCTGCTAATAATCTTTTCCTTCCATTTAATATTTGGTAACCATTTTCTGTTTCAATTACTTCGATTGGTTTTCTTATACCATCTCTTTTTATTGCCTTTCTTTCTAAATAAATCATATCTACATTATTTTTGTTTATTGCATTAATATTGCACCCTTTTATATCTTTTATTGCTATTTCTTTATATTCTTTATAAATTCTCATATTATCAAATCCTTTCTTTTTTGTATTTACTTTTTTAAGTTTTTGTATTAAAATATATTTACAATCATTTGAGTTAGTATTTTGTTTGGCGACTTATACTAGCTCTTTTTCTTTTATACTTTTTAGTGTTACACCATAACACATTTGATATAATTTTGAAATTATTGCATCTACTAATTGTTCATCTTTACTTTGACTAAATCTTTCAATTAATCCTTGTTTATCAAATCTTGTTGTAATAATTATTGGTAATCTATTCTCGTTTCTATTTTCAAGTATTGTATATAGTTTTTCTAATGCCCAACTGCTTATTTTTTCTGTTCCTAGATCATCAATTATTATCATATCTACATTTGAATATAGCTCAATTAATTCATTTTCTGACTTTGTATTATCTTTAAATGTTTCCTTTATCATGTCTAGCAAAGTAGTTAATCTTCCCATTAATACAATCTTGTCATTTTCAATTAATTTGTTAGCAATTGATGCTACTAAATGTGTTTTTCCAACTCCTGACTCGCCCATTATTATCAGTCCATTAGATTCTGCACTTGTAATATTTTTATTTACATAGTCTTTAGCAATTGCTATAGCTAATTCATTTTGTGGATTAATATTAAAATTTTCAAAGTTCAAATTCTGAAATTTTCTGTCAATATAGTTTTGTTTATATATTTTGTTTATGACCTCTCTAAAATGTTTTCTTTTTGCAATTTCATATTCTTGCTTATCTTTCTCATTCCAATATTCTTGTGCTTTCTTACAAGTGCATCGCTCGTATTCAATATTATCTGGAGAAAAATTAGCATATAGATAGTCCAGTCCTATTGGAGTTAATTCTTTATTGCAAAATTCACATTTTTTCAATTTATTGTGGATAGATTCGCTATATTTTATATTCTCTAAAACCATTTTGGCTCTCCTTTCTTGTACTTTCTTCTTTTCTTATTTTTAAATCTTTTGTATTCTTTTCTTGTCCGTTATCTAATATTTTAATAACGTTACTTTTTTCATCTTCACTTTTTACTTTTTCACGATATTTTCTTTGTCTTTCTCTGTTTTGCATTTGATATTTTTCGTATTTTTCAATACTTTGATACTTGTCCCAATTTTTTATTAGAAATGTTTCCCCTTCTTTAATTAACATTTCTAATTCCAAAAACTTTTTCAAAATTTTTTCTATTTTTTTCTTAGATTTTCCCATAATCTTTGAAAAATTTTCTATTGTCATAGGATTATTTTCTCCTATTTCTAATCTTCCCTTGTTATTGCATTCAACTGCTAAGGCAATTAACTGCATCCATACTCTAAAATAAGTATCTCCATCAGGAAATTTCAGAATTATTTGAATTTTCCTATTTGAAAAAATATTAGATTCAACTTTGAACCATTGGATTTCATACATAGCCTCCTTTCCTCGCTTTCTTTTGAATTAAGAACCAATTGATTCTTTTTCTTTTCTATTTAAATATTCATCTAATACCTGAACTCTAAATAGAAATTTTCCACCAACTTTGGAGCATGGTATTTGTTTTCTTCTTACTAATTGATTAATTAACCAGTAAGATATTCCTAAATACTCTGATGCTTCTTTCATTGTTAGTGTTGTCCTTTGTACTTTTTGTAGTTCCATAAAATCACCTCCTCTTATTTTTTTGATATGAAGTATTGACTTCTGTTAACAATAGTACTATAATTTTAATTGTTAATCAATATGTTTTGCATTTTTTAGTTATCAATAGATATTTTATGAAATGTATAATAAAAATTGTTAACAAGGAGGTATTTATGGATTCAGATCATAATTTAGGCTATATAGATTTAACTTTAGACTTATTTAAACAAGAAGAAAATTTATTCTTTTCATCTATTTGTTATTTCAATACAAAAGATGATTTTTATAATAAAGATATAAATTTATTTGGATATAATGATAGCCTTGATAAAATAACTAAAAGTTTTGATTTAGGCACTACTAGCTTTGTAAATCCTATTGGAAGTAGTTTGATAGAGTTTTTAAACTTTAATTTTGACGAATTCAAGGATTACTTTATCTATTTTACAAAGTACTTTGGAAAATATTATGATGAATTAACTGTTGATGAACTATACGAAATAGAATCTTCACCGAGTTATAACCCTGACAAGGTTATTTTACTTGCGAAAAAAAAATATAGAACTGATAAGTCAAAAGTAAAAAAAGTACAAAAGGTGTTTAGAAATGCTATAGAATATATTTATAATATACAAGATAGAAATGACTTAAAGCCATTGAATTTTCAACAGAGGTTTTATTTAACTTGTATTTTTAATAAAAACTTTTTTGATCTTGCAATAGATTTAGAAAATCAGCCAAGTTTTACTTTTACATATCCTAATGAATTTTATTCTACAAAGCTTAAAACTGAGAAACAATATATAGATAGAATGATAAACTTTGATCCTAACGGAAAAAAATTAACTAATAATAATTATTATAGAAGTAAAAATATATTTTCTGCTTTATATATTACTTTATATTATTTAACCTTTATTCCCAATACATATATAAAGAAATGTAAAAATTGCGGTAAATATTTCTTATCTAACAAAAATAATACTGTATATTGTGATAATATATTTAAAGACAATAAAACCTGTAAACAGGTTGGAAGTAACCGTGCACAAAAGAAAAAAGAAGCTGATAATCCTGTATATCAAAAATATAGAAGTATATATGCAAAGAAAGCTATGAATGCTAGAAGAAATTCTGATATTGATTCTGTTCAAAAACAATATAAAAAATGGAAAAAAGAAGCTAGTGAATTTTTAGATGATATTGAAAAAGGAACTAAAACTTATGCTGAATTTGATAAGTGGTTAAATGAGAGCAAATAAATTATTAGCGAGTAAGTAAAATTCTTTATACTCACTCGCTTAATTATTACTATTCAAATTTAATTTCTTCTTCAGCCTTGTTATATACTTCCACTTTATTATCTATTTCAACTTTTTCAGCAAACCATTGATTTAAAAAACATCTTTGAATAAATTCATCTATTCTATTCTCTCCATTTATTTCCTTTAATGTTACAACTAATCCGTATTTTATCCTATCTCTGTTTTTATTTTTGCCAAATCTATTAGTTTTTATTAACTTTATTCCCCACAACTTGTTTGTGTACGACTTTCTTTCGCCATTTCGCGTACTATATTGTTCTTTTATGCTTTTAGAATTGTCCCACTTTCTAAATTCATTACGTGATCTTTTTTCAGTAACATATGTACCTATCTCTCCTTGTCCATCTCCATTTATTGGGGTAACTCCATCTTCATTTTTTAATCTTCCTATTTTCAAATCTATTTCTTCATTTGTATAATCAACTCCTTGTTCTCGACTACATGTTGAAAAATAACACATTGTAGCTTTAACTATATATGGAAATTTATCATCATGTATCGGTACTGGCAATGTATAATTGTATGTTTGATATTTTTCGACATATCCAGAAATCACAAATCTTATTTCATCATTTTGAGATTTGACTATATCATTAATATCAATTGGTACAATTCCATGTCCTAATAATTCAATTTCATCTTCTGTATACTTATTTCCCCATTGTTCTGCTGAATCTATAATAAGTGCTTTGGCCTCCTCTTTTGAAAAACCCAAAATATAGATTAAATATGCCAATTTTCTTGCAATCCATGGTGCAGCAAATGATGTACCGGATTCAAGATACTCATAATTTTTAGCTCCTACAGTATTTATACATTCATTTATATTAGTTGAATCTCCACCATAATAGCTAACATCTGGTTTTATATAAAAAGATAATACAGGTCCTCTTCTTGAATATGTAGTTGGTTCTTTATTACTATTAACTGAGTTTACAACTAATGCATTAACTGAATCTGCTGGAGAAGCGATCTTAAGTTTATTATTCTTTCCTCTTCTGTCATTTGTGCCTGCAACTACAAATATAACATCATTTTCAACTTGAATCTTATCTAACAAATAAGCTATTGGAGATATGAAACTTTCTTCTATTTCAGAATCAGATCCTAATGATAAATTCCATACTTTTATATCTCTATTTTCCAAAACAATATTATTAATTTGTTTAATTATATCAAATGAACTAAATCCATTATGCAAAGATACCCCGAAATGTCTAACTCTAAATCTTCCACAATTATCCTGTAACTTAGGATTTAATGCAGGTCCATCAACAATTATTGAGCATACTTTGGTTCCATGGTCAAAGTTTAGAACATTTTCAAGGTCAGGAATATCCTTACTAAGTAATGTCTTAGTTTTTACCCATTTTGAGAAATATACATTTTCATCAAATAGTGTATCTATTACACCAATTGTTGGTTCATTAAGTGGATTTGGAATTTTTCTTGTATATTTTACCTCATTTTTTATTACATCTTCTTTTGTTATTGTTGAAAAATCTCTCATTGTCATTGAAATCAAATATGGTGCTTGTGCTTTAAGTAAATCAATTTCTTCTTTATCCAATAATACTGTATTATTTTCAAGTATTCTATTTTCAAGAATGTTAATATTCATTTTTTTTAATAATTGGATAGTTTCTGATTTTGTATCAAACAATGATACAATTGTCCTTTCTGTATATTTCTTATTATTACTATCTATACCTATATATTCTACATAAAAAGTATCCACTATTAAATTTCTGAATTTAGTACAACCGATTTGATAGTTATTAGGGAAATTATCTTTATTAATTATTTCTATTTCTTTAGATGTTATTTTTCCATCATATAGTTCGTTTAATATCTTAATAGCCTCTTTTAAATCATTTATTGAATTTGTAATTGTTTCTTTTTTTACATAATGAGTTATAATATGCTTCTTTTCATTAGAATATCTTGCGCCAACAACTGACTCGTTTGGTGGATTTCCTTTTTCTGAAAGTATACCTGCAATTCTATTACTTTTTGCTATCATACGATTATAGTGTACACTTACTAATGCTCCCTCAAAATAATTTTGTTTTGCCCAAAATTTCTGTAAAGCTTCTAACTCTTTTATTCTTTCATTTAAATTATCAGATGTAACAAATCCATTAGTAGCTATATTTCTATTCCCATAATTACCATCATATTCTTTATCTTGAAAAGTTCCTTTTAATTTTAAAATATTATTCATCTTTTTCCCTCAATTTCTTTGAAACATTACTCTTAGATACTCCTGTCAAAATCTCAATTTCTCTTAGGGTAAATCCATATTCTCTTAAATCCTTTAATTCAACATTTTTTTCACTTTCTACTATTGATTTAAACAGTCTTCTTAAATAATCATAAGGTTGTGACGTATCACTAAAAGCTATTGAAGTTTTTATTATATTTTTTAGATCTCCTGGATATGGTATGTTTTGTGATAAATTTAATATCTTATAAAATAGTTTTTTATTTTTACGTATGTTAGAATACTTAGAAATATATTTATCTAATAATAATTCAGCAATTTTTATTAAATCATTTTTTTCATATTGATCAAATGTTATAATTGTATCAAATCTTCTTGCTAGTGCCTTATCCAATGATTTATATAAGTTTGTAGTTGCTATTATCACAATGTCATTACTCAATTTATCTAATTCTTTTATAATTGAAGATGTTACTCTTCCCATCTCTCTTAAATCATTTGAATTAATTCTGTCTAATGCAATTGCATCTATTTCATCGAATAGAATTATTGCCTTTCTTGGATTAGGTAATGAATTTATTTCAACAAAAAGCTCTTTAATATTCTTAGAAGTTTGTCCTAGTTTACTATCGATTACATAATTGAATTCCACTACAAATAAATCTCTTTCCAATATTCTTGCAATTTGTTTTGCAGTCTCAGTCTTTCCAGTTCCTGGAGCTCCTTCAAATAAAAATTTATTCATTTTTAAATTACCATTTATAGCATTCATTATTCCTATTGTTTCTTGTTCTAACTTTTTAGGTAAATATAAACTATCACTGATTAAATTTACTTTTTCTAAAAAATTAGTGTTATACCCAAATTCTTGAGGCAAAAGAACATTTGTCTTAGAGACTAAACCAAGAATATATTCTGATAATTGATAGTCACCGTCTTTTTCAAAACTTCTAGCTATTTCATTAGTTTGATTAATAAATCCTTCATTATCATTTTCAAAATGCAATTTTATTAAATTTAAAACATCTTTTTTCTTCATATGTATAACCTCCATGATTATAGTATCATTATTGTGGACAAAAATCAATATAATTGGACAACTTTTTTTGTTTTATTCTCTTGCGTTTTGTTAACAGTTGTAGTATAATAATTTCAGTTAACAGCATATTAAATCCCCTCCCACCCATAGGTATGCCTGAAAGGAGGTGAAAAAGGTAATGGCTGGGAGTATTGAAAAAAGAGGAAAAGATAGTTACAGATTAGTCTGTACAGGTGGATATGACTTAAATGGAAAGCTAATTAAACACACTAAAACAGTTCACGGAACTAAAAAAGAAGCTCAATTAGAACTAGCAAAATTTGTTGCAGAAGTTCAAAATGGTCTTGTAATAGATGGTAAATCTCTTAAATTTTCTGAATTTACCGAAATATGGAAAAGAGATTATGGTTCAAAAGAACTTGCACCTTCAACTTACAAAAGATATTGCAGAATGTTAGAAACAAGAATTCTTCCATACTTTGGACATTTCTATATTAATAAGATTAAGCCTACTGATATTATGCAATTTTATGACTTACTTAGTAGGGATACTCAATTAGTTAGAAAAAAAAGTAATAATGGTAAGAAAACTTTAAAACCTTTATCTGGTAAGACAATATTAGAACATCACAGATTACTTCGTGCAATGTTACACAAAGCTATATATTGGCAATTGATCGTATCTAACCCTGCTGAAAGAGTTCAATCACCAAAAGCAATGAAACCCAAAAGAAGATATTATGATGATGAACAATGTAAAGTATTGTTAGAAAATCTAACAGAACTTGGTGAAGAACAAATAAAATACAAAGTTGCAATCATCTTAACAATATTTACTGGTGTAAGACTTGGTGAACTTATGGGGCTAGAATGGCAAGATGTAGATTTTAAAACTGGTATAATAAGTATAAATCGTTCTAGTCAATATTTAGCAGACAAAGGTGTATTTACCAAAACACCTAAAACAGAAAGTTCTATTAGAGAAGTAGCAATTCCTGATTTCGTTATTTCTTTGCTTGAAGAATATAAGTTATGGTATGATGAACAAAAATCGTTCTGTGGCGAATTATGGACGAATTCTAATAGGTTATTTGTACAAGCTGATGGCAAACCTATGCACCCTTCTACAATTAGCAAATGGTTTGTAAAATATGTCGCTCAAATAGGACTACCTGTAATTAACTTTCACGGATTAAGACACACAAATGCTACACTTTTAATATCACAAAATATTGATGTAGCAGTTGTGGCAGCAAGATTAGGACATGCACAAATTACAACAACATTTAATTTCTATGTACACCCTATTATTTCTCATAATAAAAAAGCAGGAAGTGTACTAGAAAATTTGTTGCTACCATCAAAAAATTAGTCTAAAATCTTTTTTCAAATTTCACTAAAGTGATTTAAAAGTCATTAAATTTTTCACGATAAAAAAAGTAAAAGACTACTAAATATAAAATTAGGTTTCCCATAGTCTTTTACTGAAAATTTATTAGAAATATAAACGTTTTTTGAGGATTTCATCCCCAACTTTTCCCCAATTTGACATAAAAGTGCTATTTTTAGGCATTATTTTAAACCAAATTGAGGTACAAAAAAATCGCTACAACCTTTAGAGCTGTAACGATATATTCGTTGGTTGCGGGGGTAAGACTCGAACTTACGACCTTCGGGTTATGAGTTTAATGATTTGTTGACTTTTTCCTCTCGAATAGATAATTAATTTTAAACACTTTATTGAAAAAAGTCTTATGCTCTTATCTCATTTTATTCTAGCTATATACATTTTCTTCCATATATACTTAATTTTTCTGCTAAGTCTTTATTAGCTTTCCCTCAAAAATTGGATTATACTTAAATAGAAAATACTCTTCAAAAAAACTTAAGACTCTATTTCCCAAGTTCGCATCCAAAACTATATTAATCTTCGTTAAATTATGTTTCATCCAAGCTTTAATGTTTTCCTTCGTTTTTTTCAAATTGCAAGCATCTGAATGATCTAATATTTGCTTCATTTCTTTTTGAGTTATAATTACAGCAATCTCTTGTTTTATTTTTTCTAACACTTCATTGTCTATTCTATCTTCTTGTATACTTTTTATCAATGACTTGGCCAACGTACTTTTAGTTTTGTTTATACAATAATGTTGTGTAGAAAATCTTGCTTTTGTTTTTTCACCAGCTTTTCCTATTTTTAAAAACACTTCTTTATCTTTATATCTATAACAAAACATATATATTCCCATTTTTCCATCTTCTAATTTACAATCTGGATTTATATGTATTTCTACATTTTTCTCGTTTAACGCAACATTATCTTTTAAATTTAAATCAATCTCTTTTAGGATTTTTACTATTTTAGCAATATCATTTTTTATTTGTTCCTTTAACACTTCTTCCATATATCTTTCTCCTTCTTTCTTTACCCAACCCCAAAATCCGTATTTTCAACCAAAATATCAACATTCTCAAAATCCTTATATAACGGATAAACCTCTTGCATAAACTTTCTCTTCAATTCTTCATCAGCAGGCATAATATCATCCATTTCCTTGTACAAATTAACACAAACCCTATCAAAATTTTCCATTCCAATTTTAATATCATCTTTTACTTGTTCTAATGTTTGTCTCTCAACTCCAACCAACAAATTAACTATATCAAACACTTCCTGCAAATCAGATAAAGTAGGATATCCAAAACCTTTATTTAAAACTTTCTCTCTAAAATCAGCATCAAAAGTCTCTACCCCACCTTTAACCTGTAAAGTTATTCCTAATTTTGAACACTTTTTTCTTAAATCTATTATGCGTGATTTATACATATAGTGACTCTCTATAATTAATCTTTTAATTTCTTTTTGTTTACAAACTTCTAGCAACTTATTAA
>OIZW01000940.1_pt1 | contig 20976 bp, 18 predicted proteins | sample 1588581 | NCBI WGS metagenome assembly OIZW01 (sample SAMN03283266) | human gut metagenome | biome: human-associated habitat; material: feces | host: Homo sapiens | place: USA | collected 2013 | reverse complement strand
TTCTGCTCGTCCGTTAAATCTATAGGATAACGCAGTCTGTTCAGGGCAACTCTGAGCTTGTGATATGCTCCCTTGATTTTTGGGAAAAATTCATCAACAGCATTGAAATTGAAGGTAGCGTTTCTTCCCCAGGATGATGCCAGTGTGTAGCAGTATTCGCCTTGAGTACGGTCGGCACCCATCCACACTTTGTACTTTATCTCATCAGTTTGTGCAGAGCGCACAGTCACCTCATAATCGAGCCAGTTATCATGAGTTTTATAGTTGACAACAGATCCTAACAATGAGTTGGGAGAGCCGCCATATTTATCTGAATGACTTTTACATGGCTTTGCATCGGGATCAATAGAATCATAAACCGTTATCTCTTTGCACCGGCAAAAACTTCCTCTCCCGACTTTTCTTACAGTCTTAGGGATAGTAAAAGAAGAAAAATTACAGCCTTCAAATGCACTGTCGCCGATACTTATGACCGAATCGGAAATGATTATGCTTGTAAGGCTTCTGCAATCCAGAAATGCACGGTTACAGATACTTGTGACCGAATCGGGAATTGTTACGCTTGTAAGATTGTCGCATCCCTGAAATGCACCGTAGCTGATACTTGTAACCGAATCCGGTATAGTTACGCTTGTAAGATTGCTACAACTTTCAAATGCTGAGTTACCTATGCTTGTAACCGAATCGGGGATAGTCACGCTTGTAAGACTGTTGCATTTTGCAAATGCTCTGTTGCAGATACTTGTGACCGAATCGGGGATTGATATTACGCTGTCCTTTCCTTTGTATGCAATGAGGATTCCGTTTTTCAGCACAACAAAATCATCAGGATATTCCGAAAGCCACCTTGTCCCATTAAACGCATATTCGCCGATATCGGTAACAGATTCGGGAATGGTCACGTCTTTAAGTTTTTTACATCCATAAAATGCTGAGCTACCTATGCTTGTAACCGAATCGGGGATCGTTATACTTGTAAGGTTAGTACACTCATAAAATGCAAAGTTACCGATATCGGTCACTGAACCAGGAATGGTTATACTTGTAAGATTACTGCAACTTACAAATGTATGATTACTGATATTTGTCACGGAATCGGGAATAGCTATGCTTTCAAGACTGTTGCAGTCGGAAAAAGCGGCTTCGCCGATACTTGTAACCGAATCGGGAATTGCTATATTTTTAAGGTTGCCGCATTTGCAGAATGCACCGGCTCCTATGCTTGTAACGGAATCCGGAATGCTTACGGCTGTAAGGCCGTTGCATTCAAAAAAAGCATTGTCACTGATACTTGTAATCAAAACGGGAATAGTTACGCTTGCAAGATTGATGCATTCTTGAAACGCACCTTTGCCGATACTTGTGACCGAATCCGGTATAGTCAGGCTATTAAGACTGCGGCAACCTCCAAAAGCATAACTGCCGATACTTGTCACCGAATCCGGAATAGTTACGTTTTTAAGGCAGGTACAGTTACTGAATGCACCGTCGCTGATACTTGTGACCGAACGGGGAATAGTTACGCTTGTAAGCTTGTCGCACCATTCAAATGTACATACGCAGATTTTTGTAACAGAATTCGGAATAGTTATATTTTCAAGGTTGCTACAGCCCGCAAAAGCCGATCCGCCGATACTTGTGACCGAATCGGGAATGGTCACGTTTGTAATATGGTCGCAGCCCGAAAATGCCCGCTCACCGATTCTTTGTACGCTGTCAGGTATAACTATCTCGGTCACACCTTTCTCTTCGGTGTATTTCTTCAGTACGTCGTTGCAGATTTGAAATCCCATATTTCCCCCATATCACTATAATATTCATTTCAGATTCAAAGATTTTCTGATAACTCCGCTGTAATGAGCATCTTTTCTGCTTTTGTCATACCGTAATTATATCACAAAATCAGTACACAAAAACGGACAGAAATCACAGCTTCAGGCTGTCTAACACATTCTTACCTTTGCTGAAATGAATTTCCTTGTACTCAAGCAAATATGCGGTAAACTGAACAGCCTTTTCTCTGTGGCATATTCAAGTAATTCATCAATATTATTGTTAATTATAGCACTTTCCGTCGATTTTTGCAAATTTGATACAGTATTTTTCTGATTATTTAAGAAAATTGTTGAAATTTGCTAAATGGTGTGCTATTATAACAATAGTAAGAGAATAGTTGATTCATACAGTAAAAACGTAATTCGAGAAGCAAAATACGGTTATCAAAGTTTATCAAAATTTATTCAAAATGAAATTAACAAAGATGTTTGGATATTAAATAATACTTCCGTAAAAAGTATTGAATGGCATTTTTATTGGAGTAAAGTTGCACAAACCGGTGGTCCATATGGTCCGTTGTTAAAAGAACTAACTAACCGTGGAATAGGTAGAGTTGATTTGTCAGAACAAAATCTGTGAATTTTTTATGGAATACTGTATTCTCGATTCTGCAGAACCCCAAAATCAAGGAATAACCACTCTTAGAGTTGCAGATAAAGCAACACATCCCGATATAATGTTAGAGGTAGATTTGGACGTTCCGGTAGAATGCGGAATTTATGTTGTTAAGTAAGAGGCAATAATAAATAATTGTAAACGAAATTAGTTGCAGTATCACAATTGAAATTGAGAGGTGTGTTTATGCATTTCAATGTTAAAAATGTTCTTCAATTAGATGAAGCCTTGCATGAGCTTCCAATACACGATTCCGGCATTACGAGCATAGAGAATGAGGTTGGTAATAAAGAATTATTAATTCATCTTAGTAATCTTTATGAAAATAAAAAGATAGAATTGCTTTTTGGTTGTGTTGACATTTTTAAAACTGCAATCAGCGGAGATTATGATCAAGGTGACGATGTAATAACGTTATATCATGAAAGAAGTAAGGAAGCATTTAAAAAGATTGTCAAAGATAATAATATTTCTTATGATAAATCGTTATATTTTGTGTTACAATTGTTTTCGGGAAAAGAATATCATATAGTATGCGAAAGCATTGATGTTCAAGTAATACAATTAAACTGATGCATTATAATCTATTAGCAATCCGCTGACTTACCGTGACTCGCTGTCATTTACCTGGAAGAACGGCAGACAGCTTGCCTCTTTACAAAACGGCAGCAGTGTGATAAACTATACATACAATGCCGACGGAGTAAGAATAGGAAAAAGCGGCTCAAGAGCCGGAACTTTTATAGTTTCAGGTACACAGATACTGCGTGAAATAAACAGTGTAGCGACCATAGATTATCTCTATGACGAAAACGGTTCGCCGATAGGACTTACTTACAAGGGAAAAACATATTATTACCGTAAAAATCTCCAAGGGGATATAATAAACATAACCGACAGCACAGGAGCAAAGGCGGTAACATACACCTACAATGCCTGGGGCAAGCTTATGTCAATGACAGGCAATATGGAGCTTGCAGTAAACAACCCTTTCAGATACAGAGGATATTACTACGATGTAGAGAGCGGATTGTATTATCTGAACAGCAGGTATTATGACACTCAGACGGGTAGGTTTATTAATGCGGAGCCGAATGTTGATTATGGCAAATTTGACGAGGGTGCCGGATTAAATGGATACAATGTGTTTGCTTACTGTGCCAATAATCCGGTCATGTTCAAAGATGATAGCGGAGAATTTGTTATTTCTATATCTATCGGAATTGGCTCGCTTCTTACATGGGCAGCTTATGGTATTGCTACAGCGGTTGGTGTTGGTGCAGGTGTTGCGATAGGCATAGCTGTAGGGAATAATATTAGGCGTTCAACCACATATGTTGATACACGTTCCGATAGTAAGGCAAAAGAGAAAGACAGAAGAATCAAAAAACCTGCGCCTATATATATATTTATAAATATAACGGAATAAATCCAGGTAATTTAACTCCAAGGGCAAAGGATAAAAACACAGGTCTTTCTTTCTCTACTATACCGCCTATAAATAATAAAACTGCTGCAGTAACAACAATTGAAGAAGTTAATTCTACCGGCAACTTAATAGCGGTTCAAGACGGTCCTTCTCATGTAAGTATTAAACCAAGAAACGGAACAATGTCCGATTGGATAAAAGCAGGAACAAATTCAATATGGACAAAAACATTAAAGCGAATTGTAAAACGGTATCCGAGGTGACTTTTTTGTGATAGATATAGATTATATAATGACTTTACTTGATTGGAATGAAAGCGATGAAAATCAGTGTTATGGATTAGAACTTGCAAAAAAAAGTAAATTGTTTCAATGTGTTTTTGCAACCATGCAATAAAAATATTAATAAAAATGTGTGGAATAATTGCGCCAAGATATTGTCAGATAAATCCGATGAAGAATTATCCCCTTATTTGCCGGAATTATTTAGATGGCTTAAAGATTTGAATTGGCCGGGAGCAATTTGCATTTATGATAGATTAATTATATCGGAAGATGAATTGTTCGAATATGAGCTAAAAGTATCTATCACCACAGCAAAAGCACAAAACGATAAATTGTGGTTACAGGCACTTAAAAATTTAAAAAAAGAGCGAAAAGCTAGAGATAAATAATAATTGTTAACAATAATTAAATGAAAAATTTAGATAAGATGGTGTATTTTACATATTTTAACTATGATTGTACTAATTAAATTTGATTTTGAACAATACAAAATTCACATTCCTGATGGCTATATTCTGAATCTTGGAAATATTAGATCAGATTTTTTTGAATGGATATATTATCAACCTGAATGTATAATATATAATAAGTCAAATGCAATTTTAACATATGGGGTAGATGATTTTTTGAAATTTTTAAATGAAACAATATTTACCGGTTGTAAAGAAAAAGCATATATAGAAAGCCGTAACGGAAAAAAATACAACAAAGTAAATTATTGTATCGATTTAAGATAATTAAATATCACCGACAGCACAGGCGTAAAGGTAGTAACATACACCTACAATGCCTGGGGCAAGATTATGTCAATGACAGGCAACATGGAGCTTGCGGTTAAAGCCTGCTAATCTAAGTATCTACAGTTCACTTGGATTATATAAGTCCTGTCTATCAAATAAGGCAAAGAAAAACATTCGTGACTGATTCATCACGACTTAAAAAATAAGGAGAAAAATAAATGATAATCAAAATAATTGTTCTGATGTCGCTTTGTGCTGTTATTGCATTCAGAAAGCACTTTAAAAAACGTGCTTTATTTGTATTTGTTTTTATTGTGGCTATTTGCGCAAACATTTTTATTCCGGCTTTTGAATTTTTTGTTCGTTCAGAGCCACAGAATGACAGAATATTGGATTATATCAGTCAAATCAATTGGCATGACAGCGACTTGTTAAAATCAAAAGGTTTTGATTGTGACGGCGAAACAGGTACATACGCAGATGATGATAAATTCAGCATTCACGTTGCTGATGCGACTTCTTATGATAAAGAAGAAATTGTTTCGGAATATAAAAATATTCATTATGAATATTTCTCGTACTTGTCGGATACTCTCCTGATTCCGCAGTTGCGTAAGAGCTATTCAGTCATAGTAAATGATAAGGTTGTTGAGATCACTTATAAAGACTGCCTTAGCAAGCCGGGTATAATGGATAAGCTGGAAGGGATATTCGGTGCAGCTGCGTAACCACATGACCGATAATGCCGCACTTTTTAAAATCATAAAACAGAAATTAAATCACGACGATAGAAAAACCGGCTATCGCCGTGATTTTCTTTTTCTGATAGCGAAAATACAAAGCTGTGCCGACGGGTACGGCTTTTTTATATACAATAAAACAGGTGCGACCGGAGCGTCCGGTGCGACCGGAGAGTCCGGTGCGACAGGAGCGTCCTGTGCGACATCGTGACGCACCTATAAAACAAGGAGGATAAAATGCAACAGCTTATAATTTTAATCGTAGCACTTGCTCTTGCAGGCGGAGTATATCTGTTTCTGACAATCGGCAAGAAGAAAAACAAGGAACAGACAGAAGAAAACGCAGTCGAGATGATGACCGCAAACGAAATGATAAACGTAAAGGATATTCGTAACAATTGCTTACACACGAATGACGGGTACACAGTTACCTTTATCGAAATCGGCGGTATGAGTATGGAGCTTTTCTCGGAAAGTGAAAAGCTGGCGTACTGTAAAAACATTACTTCCATCGTTTCACGTTTTCAGTTTCCGTATAAATATATGGCTATTTCCTCGCCGTATGTAATCAAGCATATGGTGACGGCAGACAGCAACAGGCTTAAAAATGCAAGCGGTTTGTGTAAGCACAAATTACAGATTCCGGGGATAAGTATCCGGTAACGATAAAGCAAGCGGCTTTCTGATTGAGAGCGAGGGTATGAACGATTGTGTGTATGTTTTTGAATCGTTCATCGACGCTATGAGCCACGCAAATCTGTACAATATAAAGTACGGAAATAAGGACGCCTGGAAACTGCACAACAGGCTTGCTCTCGGCGGAACAGCCGATACGGCTCTGATGGAGCTGTTGAAGCGTAAACCGAATATCCGTAATATTTGTCTGTGCCTGGATAATGATAGTGCAGGCAGAACAGCCTCAGCTACTATCAGACAAAAGCTGATGAGTATGGGATATATGAATGTGTACGAACGGTTTTCAAGGGAGAAGGATTATAATGAGGAACTTATGATGGTGAGAAAGACAGAGATAGAAATTTCGTATGAGTAAATTGGCACGGTTGAAATGCGTTTTATTTTTGTTTTGTTAAATTATTTCATTTCTGCTCATTGCTTCTTGCACTAAAAAATGCTATAATATATTATAATCATATTTTAATTATAGTTTTAACTTCAGAGGTGAATCATGAAGTCAATAGCATTTATAGATACTGAGGTCAGCACGGAAGATAATAAGTCGTATGATTTCGGTGCAATAGATAACTCAGGCAAACAGCTTCACACCGGTGTTCCGCATGAGTTTTTCAGCTTTATAGAAAACAAGGATTTTATCTGTGGACACAATATAGTAGATCATGATGCGAAACATACTGTAATTTCAAACAGCAAAGAAACAGTTGGTAGTGCAGTTGTAAAAAGAATACATTTAGGGATAACACATCTTAGTTCAGATTATTCTTCCCCTTCTGTTGATTGACTAAGAATTGACGTAAAAAAACCTGACGCTCCGTAATTCAATCATTACAATAACTTAAAAACGAGAGGACAAAGAGATGAACTTCTTTAAACAATGTATAACTACATACTTAAGCTCGGCAAAGAGAAAACCGTTATTGTATCTATCAATTGTGATATTGCAGTTAATCTCTTTGTGTTCTGTTTTTTTCTCAATAGGGCTTATTGCAAATGCAAACAGCAGCTTTCAGAATGCAGATCTGAATGAGCGATGTATTTATTTTAAAACTATGGAAGACACTTCGGAAGACGGTGAATATCTGTTTGAAGGTAAATCTGATAAAGCTTATGAAATGTGTATGCCGATAACACAAATATCCAAAGGCGTGGAAATGCTTGAAGATGTTCTCGGAAATAATCTTATTGATATTCAGGCGTGGGGATTTATGAAAATGCCCGATGATAAATTTCCAAGCTGCTTAACATTTTATGTTTTCAACAATTATGATTATCTTAATCCTACTATGCAAAACGAAACGGTCGATGAAAACAAAATATCATTTCATCCGTCGGTTGATATTCCCGACGAATGGAAATTATCGGATAATAAGCTTCTCATAGACGGCAGAGAATACAGTTATAGTTATTGTCAGAAAGAAATGGCGCGTCATGTTCAAATGTCGTGCGGATATAACACACCCCAGTCGGTCAGATGTTATGAGTTCTATATTTTTCTGAGACAGCCAATGCTGTATTCCGAGCATGAAAAGGTTGAAGACATAATTAACAGCCATTTTAATCCTGTTTACAAAAGTATGCCCAAAGTACCCGATTTACTCGAAACACAGATGAGTAATACCCAGATGGCAGTAGCTATAGCATTTATCGCAGTCAGCGTACTGAATTGCTCTTTATGCTATAATTATATTTACAACAGCAGAAAGAAACAGCTTTCTATTTATCGTATCTGCGGCGCAACAACTGCTGAATGTGTGATTATTTATCTTGCAGAGGTTATTATTTACTCTCTTGTAGCTTTCGCAGCGTCGTTCCTTGTGTTTGACGGACTTATTAAAAAATTTGTAATACAGATGTACCCACTTTCAGAGCCTGTTTTTACCGCTTCCAATCTTTTAACGATATTCTACATTTATATCATTCTTACAATTCTTATAATGCTTATATCTATCATTTCATTTGTTAAAAAACCGATCATGGAGGAGAGAAAGTGATGTCTGCTTATTTTAAATACGGATTTATAGCAATCACAAAGCAAATGGTAACGACTGTAATTGTGGTTTTACAGCTTTCTCTATTTTTTATTTCGCTTAATATCGTAATAGGAAACTACAACAGCCGTGATATGTTATGTATACCGTTTTCGGATATTCTTTCAAAAGAGGGCTATTATATCAGCATAGACCGTTATATTATGACAGAGCTTGAGGACGGCAGCGTAAGCATGGAAAGTAGAAATATAGAAGAAACACTGAACGATCTGACAACACAGCTCAAAGGCAATCTGAAAAATTATAGAATCTACACCGGGATTGTCCATCCGAGCGAAGATTCAGATGTCGGGCTGCACTTAGTTTTTATTGACGATGAAATATATAACAAGATGACCTTACCGTTACTAGAAGGAACGTGGGTCAATTCGGCAGATGATAAAATGTGCGGCGTGATAACTCACAGCCGTAATCAGCTTAATGTCAATGACTCTGTTGAATATAACGGCGAGACGTTTACAGTATCCGGGGTACTTACCGATATTACCTATGTGCCTGATTTTGATCATTTCACCGCGGGTTCGGGTATAAAAAACTTTTATGTAAATCATAGCTACGAAACGGCTCAATATGATTATATGCTGCTGCCCTTATCCGCAATAGGAAGCGGCCATGGTACACCCAGCCACTACAGCATACTGGTTTTTGATGATACATTAAGTGAAGCAGACAGACAATATAATGAAAACGTGCTCAGCACAGCTGAAGTCGGACACAAGGTAGAATTGTCGGAAATTAAAATGCAGAGCGATATATTTCTTAATGAAGATTTATCAAAAAGCGCGCCTTTGATTGTATGTGCGTGGATTATTGCTATTTCGGGACTTATTACATCATGCGCGATACAGATTCAGAAAAATCTCAGAGATTATGCGGTGTTTTATCTGTGCGGCTCGAAATGGAGTGAATGTCTGCTTATAAACCTTATCAGTTCGCTTATAGTCACATTTGCATCGGCTATTATTTCAGCATCATTTCTATTTATTTTATCGCTCTTAGGGTTTGGTAATGAAGCGGGGATTGTTATTTTTTCAAACAATATCTATATTTCGCTGCTGATTTGCCTGATTTCGGTAGGACTTTCTCTGATTATTCCTGCTTTTATTCTGAAAAATAACAGCGCTAAAAAGATTTTAAATGAAATGAACTGATATTCAAAGGAGATAAATATGGTACAGCTTGATAATATCTGTAAAACATACAATTCAGGAAAAGAAAACGAGTGTAAAGCGTTAAAGAACGTTTCGCTACAGATACAGGACGGCGAAATGGTTGCTGTCATAGGCAAATCAGGCGCAGGAAAATCAACCCTCATGCACATTTTATCGTTTGTAGACAGATACGAACAGGGCAGTTATATCTTAAACGGCAAGGATACAGGAAAGCTGAGTGAAAAAGAATACGCTCGTCTGAGAAACAAAGAAATAGGCATCGTAATACAGGATTACGCTCTGATTGAGGAATTTACGGCGCTGCAGAATGTTATGATTCCGCTCAACTTTTCAAAAGAAAGGGCAAAAACTTCGCCGAAACAGCTTGCAATAAACGCGCTTGAATTAACTCAGATCGGCGAGCTTAAAAACAAGCCTGTAAATCAGCTTTCGGGCGGTCAGAAGCAGCGTGTAGCTATTGCCAGGGCGATAGTAAACAACCCATCGGTAATACTCGCCGATGAGCCGACGGGAGCTCTCGACAGTAAAACCGCAGGTGAAATTATTGATGTATTCCGTACACTCAACGAAAACGGAAAAACTGTAATAGTTGTTACACATGATAAATCTGTTGCCGAAAAGTGCGACAGAATAATCGAGATTGCAGACGGAGAGATAGTCAGCGACAGAAAATAAGGTGCTGCAAAACTACAATAGTTGATTTTGTATAGATATACTTTGAGCAAATTGACAGTCGGCACTCAGAATTATGCAGTGAGAAAACACAATATGCTTAATAGATAAACCGTTAACGTTTTTTGAAACTTTAAGGAAACCGATGTCATCTGATATTCAGATTATTCCTCGGGTGTTTCGTTTTAATAATTTCTTTCTGCTTTGCAGAAGTAACATGGGTGTATATCTGCGTTGTAGTTATAGAACTATGCCCTAGTAATTTCTGAATATATCTGATATCAACATCCTGTTCCAACAAGAGCGTTGCAAAAGAGTGCCTGAACATATGCGGGGTTATATGTATAGATATACCGCACGCTTTACAATAAGAATTAATCATACAGCGGACGGATTGCTCTGTCAGCCTTTTGCCATATTTGTTTACAAAAAAATAACCGCAGTCCGAGATTTTTTCCTCATGGATAAAGTAGTAATCGGAAAGAATAGTGAGCACTGAGTTGTTTTCAATAGGTATTATACGTTCTTTTGAGCCTTTTCCGTAAAGCTTAACTTTCCTTTAAAAGCACTTATGGGGAAAGGGAATTCAAGTGCATCGAGCATAACAGCCTTGTTGTAAACGACAACCGACGCAGATGGTACTGGAACAGCCGACAGGTCGGAGGAAACAATGCCATTGATTACCTTGTAAAGATACGGGGTATGAATTTCAGAGATGCGGTATTACATCTTGTCGGAGATAGGGAGCAAACGGCATATACGCCGATAAGGAATGCGGTAACTGAAAATGTATCTGTATCAAAACCTGTACGGTTTGTTCTGCCGGAACAGGCTCACTTTCCGGACGGCAGACGAAATTACAGTAATATCATTGCTTATCTTAACAAGGGCAGAGGAATTGATATGAACATAATCAATACACTGATAGCTCCCGGTCAGATCTATCAGGGAGTGCAGTACAACGGTTTGCATATAGTCGGATACAACGATGAGGGAATGGCTTTTTATCGCTTTAATGATAACCGTGACTGGATTGATTATAGATTGCAAACGCTGAGGTCCTCACCGACAGCAACAGATACATATCAAGCAGAAGCTGTTTCTTCAAAATATGTTGATAAAATTCTTCTGAAGGATAACACAAAAATATTTAAGAATAATCTTGTTGTATCAACCGGGAAAAACGCTCAAGGTGAAATATCCTATGCAGCATTCCGCATAGCAAGCACAAATTACAGATTCCGGGGAGAAGTAGCCGGGAGCGATAAGGCAAGCGGATTTCTGATTGAGAGCGAGGGTATGAACGATTGTGTGTATGTTTTTGAATCGTTCATCGACGCTATGAGCCACGCAAATCTGTACAATATAAAGTACGGAAATAAGGACGCCTGGAAACTGCACAACAGGCTTGCTCTCGGCGGAACAGCCGATACGGCTCTGATGGAGCTGTTGAAGCGTAAACCGAATATCCGTAATATTTGTCTGTGCCTGGATAATGATAGTGCAGGCAGAACAGCCTCAGCTACTATCAGACAAAAGCTGATGAGTATGGGATATATGAATGTGTACGAACGGTTTTCAAGGGAGAAGGATTATAATGAGGAACTTATGATGGTGAGAAAGACAGAGATAGAAATTTCGTATGAGTAAATTGGCACGGTTGAAATGCGTTTTATTTTTGTTTTGTTAAATTATTTCATTTCTGCTCATTGCTTCTTGCACTAAAAAATGCTATAATATATTATAATCATATTTTAATTATAGTTTTAACTTCAGAGGTGAATCATGAAGTCAATAGCATTTATAGATACTGAGGTCAGCACGGAAGATAATAAGTCGTATGATTTCGGTGCAATAGATAACTCAGGCAAACAGCTTCACACCGGTGTTCCGCATGAGTTTTTCAGCTTTATAGAAAACAAGGATTTTATCTGTGGACACAATATAGTAGATCATGATGCGAAACATACTGTAATACCGGAGAAAGCAAAGCTGATTGACACCTTATATCTTTCTCCGTTGCTTTTTCCCAACAGACCTTATCATGCACTTCTTAAAGACGATAAATTGCTTACAGAAGAGCTCAATAATCCGCTTAATGATTCACAGAAAGCTATGGATTTGTTTTATGACGAGGTTAATGTTTTTAATGAACTTGATGATGAACTGAAGCAGATTTATTATATGCTTTTAAAGGACGAACCTCATTTTTCGGGTTTCTGGAGCTATGTAGGATTCAGTGCAAAAGATGATCTTGAAACTCTGATTTTGATTCACTTTGACGGCAAAATATGTGAGAATGCACCTATTTCCGATTTTATCCGTAATTCACCTGTGGAACTTTCATATTGCCTCGCTCTGATAAGTGCTACAGAGCGTTATTCGCTTATCCCGAGATGGGTTCAGATGAACTATCCTAAGGTTGATAACATCATACGAAGGCTCAGAAATACACATTGCCACAATTGTGCGTATTGCAATGAGGCACTTGATCCTCATCGCTATCTCAGAAAATATTTTGGATATACCGATTTCAGAAAATATAATGGTGAACCTTTGCAAGAAAACGCAGTCAATTGCGCTATAGAACATGAGTCTTTGCTTGCAATTTTTCCTACCGGCGGAGGAAAATCACTGACGTTTCAGATACCGGCACTGATATCCGGAGAAACGGAGCGTGGGCTTACGGTGGTAATATCACCGCTACAGTCGTTGATGAAAGACCAGGTTGATACGCTTGAAAAGAAAGGCATTGAAGGAGCGGTAACTATCAATGGTTTGCTAAGCCCTATAGAACGTGCCGAAGCTATAGAAAGAGTGGAGTCTGGGCTTGCTTCAATTCTTTATATTTCACCCGAATCATTGAGATCGGTTACGATCGAGAGTCTGCTTTTGTCACGACATATAGATCGTTTTGTTATAGATGAGGCACACTGTTTTTCTGCATGGGGACAGGATTTCCGTGTAGATTATCTTTATATTGGAGATTTTATAAAGGAGCTTCAGGAGAAAAAAGGCGCAAACTGTAGGATACCGGTATCATGTTTTACCGCAACTGCTAAGCAAAAGGTTGTAAGTGATATTAAAGATTATTTCCGTAATAAGCTTGGTATAGAACTTAACCTGTTCACAACTGATGCCTCAAGAACAAACCTGAGGTATGCTGTATTATATAAAGAGAATGATAACGATAAGTACGAAGCATTGCGTGATTTGATAGAAACAAAAAAATGCCCGACTATTATCTATGTTTCACGAACAAGGCGAACATATGAGATAGCTAAAAAGCTGTGTTCCGACGGATTTAAAGCACGTCCGTATAACGGGAAAATGGAGAGCAGTGAAAAGCAGGAAAACCAGGAAGCATTTATAAATGACGAAATTCAGATAATAGTAGCAACTTCCGCATTCGGAATGGGCGTTGATAAATCTAATGTAAAGCTTGTTATTCATTACGATATATCCGATTCTCTCGAAAACTATGTTCAGGAAGCGGGAAGAGCAGGCAGAGATCAGTCCTTGCAGGCAGAGTGCGTTGTTTTGTTTAATGATTCAGATTTGGATAAGCATTTTATATTGCTTAATCAGACTAAGCTCAGTATCAGCGAAATACAACAGGTTTGGAAGGCGGTAAAAGATCTCACGAAAACACGCCAGGAGGTATGCTGCTCACCTCTGGAAGTAGCTCGAAAGGCGGGCTGGGACGACAGTGTGTCGGATATAGAAACACGCGTCAAAACAGCATTGCAGGCACTTGAAAATGCCGGTTATCTAAAACGAGGAAAGAATGTACCGCGAATATATGCAACAAGTATTCTGGTAAAGAATATGATAGAAGCATCAGAGAGGATAGAACGTTCAGCACGTTTTGACAACGATACGGATAAAATGACCGCAAAACGAATAATCAAATCTCTTATTTCAAGCAGAAGTATTGCCGAAGCAGATAACGGCGAAGCAGAATCCAGAATAGATTATCTTGCAGACAGGCTTGGCATTGAACGTGCGGATATTATACGTTCAATACAGATAATGCGCAATGACGGTATTCTTGCCGATACCAAGGATCTGACGGCATACATAAAGAAAAACGACACTGAGAATAAATCACTGTTGATATTAAAGAAGTATCACGTCCTTGAAAATTTCCTGTTAAATATACTCGATGACAGTGAAATATCACTTAATTACAAAGAGCTTAATGACAAGGCACTTTCTGCCGGGGTTAAAAGCTCTACAGTAAATTCTATTAAAACTCTTCTGTATTACTGGACTATAAGTAACTATATCGATAAAGAACAAGATGCTTTTACAAACAAGGTGACTATTGTAACAAAATGTGATGCTGAGCTTATGAAGAAGCAGAGAGAAAAAAGTTACAAACTAGCCGATATCATTATCCGTTATCTTTTTAAGAGCAGTAATCACGGAGTATTGAAAAATGATGAAATACTTGTAGGTTTTTCTATTATTGAATTACAGAATGTATGCAAAAAATGCGGAGAAGATGTTTCAGCAACGGATATAGAGAAAACATTGCTTTTCCTTTCAAAAATAAGTTCAGTTAAGCTTGAAGGCGGATTTCTTGTGCTTTACAGCGGAATGAAGCTCAAAAGGCTTGTGATGGATAATAAAATCCGATATAAGAATGAGGATTATAAGCAACTCAACGAATTCTACAAGCAGAAGATACAGCAGATTCATATAGTCGGCGAGTATGCAAATATGATGGTCAGAAGCTATGAAGCCGCATTGAAATTTGTCAACGATTATTTCCAAATGGATTATAAGAAGTTTCTTTCCGTGTATTTCAAAGGTGAAAGAGCGACAGAGATCGAACGTAATATTACACCCGAAAAATACAGACAGCTCTTTGACACACTTTCTGAGCGTCAGCTTGAAATAATCAAGGATGACACCTCACAGTACATAGTATGTACCGCAGGTCCCGGAAGCGGAAAGACAAGAGTTCTTGTGCATAAGCTTGCTTCGTTGCTTTTGCTTGAAGATGTCAAGCATGAACAATTGCTTATGCTGACGTTTTCAAGAGCGGCGGCGCTCGAATTCAAGAATAGACTGCGTGAGCTTATAGGTAATGCCGCATATTTTATTGAGGTAAAAACGTTTCATTCGTATTGCTTTGACTTACTCGGAAAAATAGGCAATATCAAGGATTCTGAAAATGTTGTCAGAGATGCAGGCGCATTGATCAGAAGCGATGATATAGATCTCGGTAAGGTAACTAAAACGGTTCTCGTTATTGACGAGGCGCAGGATATGGACGCAAACGAGTTTTCGCTTGTAGAGGCTCTGATGGAACGAAACGACGAACTGCGAGTAATAGCTGTCGGTGATGATGATCAGAACATATATCAGTTCCGTGGCTCTGATTCAAAGTATCTCAGAAAGCTCATAACCGATTATAATGCTAAGCAGTATGATCTTGTGGAAAACTACAGGAGTAGCAGAAGTATAGTGAATTTTGCAAATTGTTTTGTCAAAGAAATAACGGAACGACTTAAAACAGCTGATATAAGTGCCGTTACCAATCAAAATGGCGAAGTCAGATTTGTAAAGCATACAGGAAGCTATATTGAAAATGCACTGATAGATGACGTTATAAGTACATATGACGGTGGGACAACCTGTATACTTACCAATACAAATGATGAAACTCTGGTTGTACTCGGAATTTTGAAACAACGCGGGGTAGAGGCTAAGCTAATACAATCGATCGGCAGTCTTGACATTTATAATATAGCGGAACTGCGCTATTTTATCAAAAAGCTACAGCTTACAGATGATACAGCGGTAATAAGTAACGAACAATGTGACAATGCCGTATATGAGCTTCAAACAGCATATTCAGACAGCACTTGCTTACCGCTTATGCTTGATATATTAAATACTTTCAAGGAGAACAACAAAAAGCTGTATCGCTCGGATTTTGAGATATTCCTTCACGAATCAAGGCTTGAAGATTTCTACAAAGCAGAGCAGGGCGTTATCACAATATCAACAATGCACCGTTCAAAAGGCAGAGAATTTGATAATGTGTATGTTTTGCTAAATAATCCCGATATTGCGTCTGACGAGAACAAGCGTAAGCTGTATGTAGCGTTTACCAGAGCTAAGTCAAAGCTGTGTGTTCATTACTCCGGTACGGCTTTTGACAAGTACAAAGACTGTGCTACCGATTTTTCCGTTGATGAAAAAGAATACAGCAGACCTACCGATATAACACTGCAACTTTCGTACAAAGAGGTTTATCTTGATTTTTTCAAGGATAAAAAACATCTTATCTTAAAGCTAAAAAGCGGCGCAGAGCTTGAAGTTGAAGGCAGGCGGCTTTATTGTAATTATTGCGGTAAAAAATATCCCGTTGCTCAGTTTTCAAGGGATTGCAGTAACAGAATACAAAGTAGTATAACTCAGAAGGGATATTCGATTAAATCCGCTCGTATAAGGTATATTGTGGCATGGAAAGGCGAAAATGACGAAAGAGAAACAGCTATTATTTTACCGGATGTGGATTTGAAACTTGTCTAATAACAAAGAGAACTCGCCATATGCCGTTATAACAGCATATGGCGAGTTTTATAGTTAAAAATAAAGCAGTCTATTTTATAATGCTCAGTAAAGTCTGGTAGTCATTTACGCAGTCATACTTGACTTTGCCTGATGATATTTCGTTAAACAACTTCTTCGCACAGGAGATTTTTGCCTGCTCGATCGGACGCAACTCAAGGCTCTCCATTGTGCCTTTGGTTTCAGCAACAAAGAAGATATGCTTCACAGTGCCTTCATAGAATGCAATTGCCCAGTCAGGAGCATAATTGCCCACAGGTGTGGGTATCTGGAAGGTTCTCGGAAGTTTTGCATAAACGCATACTTCTTCAGCCGCATCCAAGTCTTCTGCAAATCGTCTTTCAACGCTCTTTTCCGCTGTGCCATCGGTAAACACATAATCCTGAACAGCTTTATTTGCCGGGAACGCTTTATCAAAACTCTGTGAATTCTTCTCGGCTGTGAAAATTGATTCTTCATATGTGCCTTCAATAGTGTTATAGGATATATGTTCAACAATCATAGTGGCTTTTTGCTCGTTGATAAGTCTGATTATCTTCGTAATGAATTCTTCCGGATTATTTTTGAACATATACATCTTATCTGCACGGATACCTTTTAGTATTGCGCAAACTGTTTTTCTTGTAAGAACTGTACCTTCCGCAATTTTGCCGACAAGATCATATTTTATCTGACTGCTTTCGGCGTGTCTGAGTGTCTGTGTCCGTGTTTTTTCACGAGCAAAAGAATCTCCTCGCTCAACTTCGTACTCATTCATTTCGCTTTTCTGACTGCCTATAGTTGTTGTGTATTGCAGTTCGGAAACAAACAGCTTTGCATCAATGTGAGCTATTGCCTTGCGGATCAGCTCAGCGCTGTCGAAGTGTACTGTATATGCGTACTTATGGTTGATTTGATTCCATAAAGCCTGAAATTCTTTTTTGTAAAAATTCTCATTAAGCGGGTTTTCTTTAACTTTGGTCTCGTGACCGTCAGAGAACATATCCGCAAGAACGCTGTCATCATACACAGCCTGAATGAGCGCATGTATGCCATTCGCCATTGGCTTCAGATTTTCCGGTAACTCTGCTACAGTACCGGTGCTGATTTCCAGGCGGTACTTGTCTGTCACCTTGCGCTTCATATCCACATAGCCATTCTGTATAAGGTAGAACTCAATAGCATTAGCTTTTTCATCATCGATGAGCGTCGGAACATCGTTTACCTTGACATACTTGCCTTTGAAGTATTCGCTTGTTGCGACTTTGGGCCTGTCGTAAAGAACAGTTTTAATATCCGACTGCAGATCAGAAACAAAAGTAGCATAGCTTTCACTTGCAATAACAGTCAAAGTATTTATCTCATGCACTCTATCGCCACAGCTTTGAACATCCATACGGTTGCCGTCCTGATTGACGCAAAGACGTAAACCTCTTCCAACTTCCTGACGCTTTGCAGTGTTGCTGTCGGAATGTTTAAGCGTACAGATCTGAAATACATTCGGGTTATCCCAACCTTCACGCAGTGCGGAGTGAGAGAAAATAAAACGTGTCGGCTCGTCAAAAGAAAGCAGACGCTCTTTGTTTTTCAAAATAAGGTCATAGGCAGAAATATCATCGGAGAATTCACTGCCACGCTTTAACTGACTGTCAATGCTGTGCCCTGTTTTTTTGTCGATACTGAAATATCCTTTATGTACACGGCTTACATCACTGCAAGTAGATTTGAGATACTTCTGATACGGCGTATCAAACAGATTGATATAATCGTTCAATATGCTGATATACTCCTGCTCAAACATTTCACCGTATTCTCCGAGAACTTCATCGCCGTTCTCATCGTACTGACGATATTTTGCTACCTCATCTATGAAGAACAAAGACAGACACTTAATGCCCAGATTAAAGAGTTTTTCTTCTTTTTCAAAGTGAGAAAGAATAGTTTCTCTTATCTGAATACGGCGTATATCTTTTTCGGAAACATCACCGACTACATCGCCTGTTTTGATTATCTCGCCGTTAGTAAAGGTAACTGTGCCACGAAGCGGATCTATCTCTGAAATAGTGTAGCCTTTGTACTGTTCCATTTCCCGTGAAACATAGTATAAATCGTCACCTACATCGAAAATGTGAGTTTCACGGTTGATTGACTTGTTATACCCGATTTCAAGTTCTATTTTCGCCTTCGGGGGTTTCTTTGAAGATAACACGATCTGCTCAAGGTACAAATAGCTGTCTGTACCTCTTAAATTTTTAACTTCAAAGCCTTTAACCTCGATTTTTTTGACAAGTTTCTTGTTATAAGCATCGAGAGCGTCAAGAACATAAACAAGATTGTGATGCTTTGCGTGAGTAGCAGAGTAGTTAAGGCAGAAAAGAGGATTAAAGTTTTTCAGTGCCTTCTGCGTTACCTCGCCGCCCATCTTCTGGGGCTCGTCCAAAATGATGATTGGGCGGTTTGCCTTAATTACATCAATCGGTCGGCGGGAGCCGAACTCGTCACGTTTTGAGTAAATAATACGGGCTTCCTTACTGCGTCCGTCTTCTTTAAGAGACGATGCAAAAGCCTGCGTATTGATTATCATTACATTGATACCGGGATTTGATGAAAAGTCATCCAGTTTATGAAGATCCGAACTGTTATAAATAAAGAAACGAGCCTTCTTACCGTAATGCTGATTAAAATGTTCAGCAGTAATTTCAAACGACTTTTTAACACCCTCACGGATAGCAATGCTCGGAACAACAATGATAAATTTGCTCCAGCCGTACTTCTTGTTCAGCTCAAACATTGTCTTGATATACACATAGGTTTTACCTGTACCGGTTTCCATTTCAATATCAAGACTGCATCTGCCCATATCTTTGATAAGGGCAGGGGAAAGCTTTATATTGTTCTGGCTTTGCATAGTGTGAATGTTATGCAGAAGTTGCTCATCGGAAAGACTGACAAGCTCGTTTTTATATCCTATGTCAGATAATTCGTCAATATCTTCAAACTCAATTTTTGTGCTGTTTGCCTGTGGTAAACTCATTTGATCACTTTGAGGAAGAACTTTGCCGTCAAACCCGTATATTTCCTCTGTTTTACCACGGTCACGGATATAGCTGATCCTGTCGTGGAAGGCTTGCCCATGAAATACACGAACAACAGCGTCAACAGCATCCGTTTGGTATTGTTGTATTTTGAAATTAAACTTCAATTCAATTCATAATTCATAAATCATAATGCATAATTCACAATGCATAATTCAAAATGAATTACTGCACCTCCTTTCTGCACGTTTTTATAATAGAGGTCAATATTTTAATCAGTTCACGGCAATCTGCAATTATGCTGTCAAATTGCGGTTTTGTTATATAATTTGTTTCACAGAGCAATTCAAGCCAATATTCCGACTCGCTTGCTTCTTTCAACGATATGTTCATTTTGTGAGCAAAATCATCTTTGCTTTGTCCTCTAATAGCTTCTTTAACATTTGCACCTATACTTGTCCCGCTCCGTAACAGTTGCTTTGAAAGAACAAATTCCTTTTTCTCATTACATAAATATTTATACAAATTTATCGTTCTGACAGCAAACGCCTTACTCTTGTCAACGATAATATTATCCGTTTTCATTTCGCACCACCTGATTTTTCATTATAAATTGCACATTTCAAATCACAAATTATGCATTATGAATTATGCATTGTTACAGCACCTTCCTTACGGTATCGGGGCTGTAGGTGGCGAAGATCTGCTCAAAATTAGTACCCACGCTGTCTGTTGCCATAGAGCTGTCACGCATTACGAAATAATCCGGTTTTTTCTTTGCAATTTCGGTTATAATTTCTTCCGTAATATCTCTATCAAAACATGCAATTAAAAAGTTATCTTCAACACTGAAGTAGCGATAATTTCTTTTTTCATTATGAATTATGCATTCTGCATTATGAATTGAAATTTTGCTGCTAAGCAAAATTCCGAGGTCAAGCATAACCTGGAACAGTAAATCTTCCGGTGTTCTGTCCTCTTTTATATTGCTGATAAGGTCATCAAGTGATTCCGAGCCAAACTCAGAGGGAGAGTAATATACATTTTTCATATTAGAACTGTCGCATTTAAGCACACGGAAACCGGTATCCAAATTTTGTGTGAGTTCATTATACTCTTCTATATCACGAGGTGTTCTCCAA
>OIZW01000935.1_pt1 | contig 21108 bp, 20 predicted proteins | sample 1588581 | NCBI WGS metagenome assembly OIZW01 (sample SAMN03283266) | human gut metagenome | biome: human-associated habitat; material: feces | host: Homo sapiens | place: USA | collected 2013 | reverse complement strand
TGCTTGCAATTTACTTTGGTCTGCTATGCTCATTCCTCACTCCTCACTCCTCACTTAAATCCCCCCTCCGACAATTTTTTTACCCAAAACTATGTTATGTTTAAACTGAGTTTATAAAACCCTATTATAATATCTTTACAATAACAAAAATAGGAGAAAGTATATGCTTAGTTTAAAGGACATAAAAAAAGATTATGTCGTTGGTGATTCCACTGTTTCTGCCCTTAAAGGCGTCAGCATTGATTTTCGTGAGAATGAGTTCGTTTCTATCCTTGGCCCGTCAGGCTGCGGTAAAACCACTCTTTTGAACATTATCGGCGGCCTTGACAGATATACAAGCGGTGACCTTAACATTAACGGCAAATCTACCAAGGATTTCAAGGATTGCGACTGGGATTCCTACAGAAACCATTCCATAGGCTTCGTGTTCCAGAGCTATAACCTTATACCCCACCAGACAGTGCTTTCAAACGTTGAGCTTGCTTTGACCCTCTCAGGTGTTTCAAAGTCAGAAAGACGTGAAAGAGCCGTCAAGGCTCTCGAGCAGGTGGGCCTTGGCGACCAGCTCCACAAAAAGCCTAATCAGATGTCAGGCGGTCAGATGCAGAGAGTTGCCATTGCAAGAGCGCTTGTGAATGAACCTGACATTCTGCTTGCAGACGAGCCTACAGGTGCGCTTGATACTGAAACAAGCGTGCAGATAATGGAGCTTTTGAAGAGCATTTCAAAGGACAAGCTTATTATAATGGTAACGCACAATCCTGAGCTTGCAATGAAATATTCTTCAAGAATAATAAAACTTCTTGACGGAAAGGTCATAGATGATTCCGACCCTCTTGACAAGAATGTTGTTGAGCCTATCAAAAAGCCTGAAAAAGAGCCTACTAAGGCTGACAAAAAGGCGGCGAAGAAAGAGCGCAAAAAGCTTAAAACTTCCATGAGCTTCCTTACTGCATTGTCTTTGAGCCGAAACAATCTTATGACAAAAAAGGCAAGAACACTTCTTACCTCTTTTGCAGGCTCTATTGGTATAATCGGTATCGCACTTATTCTTTCTATCTCAAACGGTGTTCAGCTTTATATAGATCAGGTGCAGTCTGATACACTTTCAAGCTATCCGCTTCAGATAACAAAGACTACCGCAAGTATAGGTGAGATAATGAACACCATGGCGAAAAACCATGAGGATTCAGCAAACCACGATAAAGACAAGGTCTATTCTCAGAATGCCATGGGCGAGATGATAAACACTCTCATGGAAGAAACAAAGGTCAACAATCTGGAGAAGTTCAAGAAATATCTTGACGATAACAGCGACCTGAAAGACCTTACAAGCGACGTTCAGTACACATACGCCACTACACTTAACGTTTTTACGGAGAGCGACAGCGGTGTAATGCAGGTCAATCCGTCAACGCTTCTTGAAGATATGGGATATATGTCCTCAACTCAGATGGAAGCAATGTCCATGAGTGGCTCAATGGGTGGCATGATGGGCATGGGTACTGACGTATGGAGCGAAATGATAGATAATGAGGAGCTTATCGACAAGCAGTATGACGTTATCGCAGGACGTTTGCCTGAAAAGTATAACGAAGTTGTGCTTGTAGTTGACAAGAATAACGAGATAAACGACTATGTGCTTTATTCTCTCGGACTTCTCGACCCAAGCTCACTTAACGGCATAGTAAGACGTGCCATGGCAGGAGAGGATATATCCGTTGACAGCGAACAGCACGTTTACACCTATGATGAGCTTCTTGACCTGAAATTCAAGGTCGTTCCTACACCTGATTTCTATAAGAAAAAAGACGGTGTGTGGGAAGATATGACAGGCGATGAGAGCTACATGAAAAAGGCTGTTGCAAACGGCACAGAAATAAGTGTAGTCGGTATACTGCGACCTGACGAGGACGCTTCCTCTGCTTCCATAAGCGGTGCGATAGGCTATCGTCATGACCTTATGACATATCTTATCGACGAAGTAGATAACAGCGAGATAGTAAAAGAGCAGAAAGCAAACCCTGACATAGATGTTTTCACAGGACTTAAGTTCAAAACGGACGAGAATGCGGCAGATACAGACAGCGGTTCAGAAACCGTTTCCGACAGCACAGCCGATACAGAAAGCAAGGCTGACAAAACAGCAGACAGCTCCGACACAGATAAGAAGGCTGGTTTGGTTGCAGGCGACAGCTCTATGGAGATACCTGAGGGAATGACCGAGGAGCAGTATAAGGCTCTTATGGAGCAGAGCGGTGCTTCCGATACAGGCGAGCTTGCAGATATGGGCATGAATGCCATGGGTTCAATGGATATGTCAGCAATTCAGGGCGGTGATATGTCATCGCTTACCGAAACTCAGAAGAAGTATATAGCTTCACTTTCTGACGAGCAAATGGAGCTTATGAAGCAAATGCTCAAAGAACAGTCCGACACAAATGCGGATCAGCTTGCAAACAGCGGAAAATATTCCACTTCAAACTATGACAACAACATGAAAACTCTTGGCTATTCAGTTGTTGAAGACCCTGACAGCATAAATATCTATCCTGTGGACTTTGCTTCAAAGGAAAAGATAATAGATATTATCGACGATTACAACGACAGTGTCGGCGAAGAGGACAAGATAGAATACACTGATTATGTGGGTCTTATGATGAGTTCTATCACATCTATCATAAACGCTATCAGCTACGTTCTTATCGCATTTGTTGCAATTTCACTTGTGGTATCATCTATCATGATAGGCATTATAACCTACATCTCAGTTTTGGAAAGAACAAAGGAGATAGGTATTCTGAGAAGTATAGGTGCTTCAAAGAGGGATATATCAAGAGTGTTCAATGCCGAAACAGTTATCGTGGGATTTGTGGCAGGTGCATTGGGAATAATTATTTCCTATCTGCTCACAATACCGATAAACATGATAATCTCACATCTTACAGACGTGCCGATAAGAGCTTCAATACCTGTCAGTGCGGCAGTTATACTCATTGCAATAAGCGTTTGCCTGACGCTTATCGCAGGTCTGTTCCCGTCAAGAGTGGCGGCAAAGAAAGACCCTGTTATTGCACTGAGAACAGAATAGTTTATTTTATACCCCAAGGAGGTAATCACTATGAAAAAGCTTACAGCAGAAAAAATTGACAACATCATGGGCGCAATGAGTTGTATCGTAACAGGTTTTTGTCTTATGGCTCTCATTATGATGGGACATTGCTGATTTCCTGACATTTTCATAACAAATTCCTATATAAGCTCTGCCCGTCATACCATTTTGGTTGGTGGGCAGTAGTTTTATTGTGAATTGGTGCGGTATGGCTTAGAATATTCTATAAACCGTCACAAATTTTACACAATAATAGGTTATTATATAAGCAAAGAATATGAATTAAGGTAGCAACACACAAGATTTGTATGCAAGCAGATTGCGTGCAAAGCCGACAGGCGTACCTTGTGCGGTGCTGCCTGAATAGGGAGGAATACTTATGGCAAAAATTCTTGTAGTCGATGACGAAATTAAAATAAGAGAGATAATCAAAGAGTATGCCGAGTTTGAGGGATATGAAGTAGCTCAGGCTGAGGACGGTATGCAGGCTGTGGAAATGGTGAAAAATCAGGATTTCGATATTATCATAATGGACGTTATGATGCCGAAGCTTGACGGCTATTCAGCTTGCAAGGAGATAAGAAAAATAAAGCAGATACCTGTTATAATGCTTTCCGCAAGGGGCGAGGAGTATGACAAGCTTTTCGGCTTTGAGATAGGCGTTGACGATTATGTAGTAAAGCCGTTCTCGCCAAAGGAGCTTATGGCAAGGATAAGGGCGGTGCTTAACCGTGCGTCAGCTTCTAAGCGCACTGAGGACGTTATAAGATACGAGGGATTAGAGATAAACTTTACAGCCCGTGAGGTAAAGATAGACGGGCAGAAGGTTTCCATGACTCCGAAAGAGTATGACCTGCTTTTCTATCTGGTGAAGAACATGAACATTGCGCTTTCAAGAGAGAAGCTTCTTGAAGAGGTATGGGGCTTTGATTTTTACGGCGACGACAGAACTGTGGACACTCACATAAAAATGCTGAGAAACAGCCTTGGAAAATACCGCAATCTTATTGTTACTCTGAGAGGAATGGGATATAAGTTTGAAAAGATCCAGTAAGCTTGCAGAAGTCAAGGAAAAAGTCAGCAATAAGACAGCGGAGATAAAGGCTAAAAGAAGTCTGCGGTCATATGTGTGGATGTATTTTATCTTCTTCACGGCTTTTATTCTTATTCTTATTTGGCTTTTTCAGTATTTTTTCTTGGAAAGATATTATCAGTCGGCGAAGATAAGAGATATCACAGACGCTGCAAATCAGATAATCCAAGCATATGGCACTGACCAGCAGGAGGTAACGAACCGCTCGCTGGCTTTTGACAACAGCCTTTGCATTGTTATAACGGACGAAATGGGCAATCCTCTTGTGATGGAAAACAACATGGGAGCTTATTCGCATCTTAACAAGATCATAAACAAGGGCTATGGCATCGGACTTTTCAAGATGATATCTAAGCTAAAGCAGTCGGACGATAACTACATCACGAAAATTGCTCAGAATGAGAATTTCAAGAGCAAGGAGATATTTTACTGCACGTCTATCTACACTGATGATTCGGATAAGCAGGCATATCTTTTCATTGAAAGCTCAATAGAGCCGATAGATTCCACTGTAAGCATTATAAGAGAACAGCTCATTTATATCACTATCATACTTTTTGAGCTTGCTTTTATTGTAACTATGTATATCTCAAAGCGACTTTCAAAGCCTATCGTTGACATTACGAACACGGCGAAGAAATTCGGTGAAGGGGATTATACGGTGGAGTTCAACGGTCATGGCTATTGTGAGATAGAGGAGCTTTCCACGGTGCTTAACAGTGCCAAGGACGAGATACAAAAGGTATCGGAGCTTAGGAAAGACCTTATTGCGAACATATCTCACGATCTGAGAACACCGCTCACTATGGTAAAGGCTTATGCGGAAATGATAAGGGACTTGTCGGGGGATAATCCTGTGAAGAGGCAGGAGCATATCCAAGTCATTATCGACGAGGCTGACAGGCTTTCAAGTCTGGTAAATAATCTGCTGGAGCTTTCAAAGCTGGAGTCGGGCAATGCGGAGCTTAAACTCACGGACTTCTCTATAGTTGACAAGCTCAATGACTGCATGACTCGATATCAGATACTCATAGAGCAAAACGGTTATGATATCAAGTATATCCCAGACGAGGACAGAGTGATAACGGCGGATATTGCAAAGCTTGATCAGGTCATTTACAACTTTATAAACAACGCTATAAACTACACGGGTGACAACAAGGTCATTCGTATCAAGCAGATAAACAAGGCTGATGTGGTTCGTATTGAAGTAACAGACAACGGAAAGGGCATTTCCAAGGAGCTTCTGCCGAAGATATTTGACAGATACTACCGTGACGCAAAGGTAAAGCGTGACGTGGTAGGCACAGGACTTGGACTTTCCATTTGTCAGGAGATACTCAAAGCCCACGGCTTTGCATACGGTGTTCAATCGGAGGAGGGCAAAGGCTCGACCTTCTGGTTTGAAGCAAAGATCGCAAAGCAGGAGAGCAAGACTGTTCAGAAAATGGAGAGCAGGCTTTCGCTCAGCGGGCTTGAAGAAAAATAGGGTAAAATATAAGAGTGCATTATCGGAATGGTAATGCACTCTTTTTTGTTTGTGTTGCCGCAAAATCGCTTCGCTCGGTGTTGGCAACCATACTTTGTACGGCTGTATCATTCCTCACTCCTCACTCCTAACTTAAACTTCCCCTTGCAATCCCCAACAAAAAGTAGTATAATAGTCTCTGACATCAAAGACAGGAAGTAATTAAATGAGTAAAACCCAAACGCAGACCATAGATTACGGCAAAGGAAGCACTTTCAAGATACTGCTCAAACTCGCCCCTCCCGTAATGCTCGCACAGCTTATCCAAGCCCTTTACAATATCGTTGACAGCTTTTTTATCGGCAGATACTCAGAAGCAGGTCTGACAGCCCTTTCTATTATCTACCCTATCCAGCTTCTTATGATAGCTTTCGGCGTCGGCACAGGCGTTGGAATCAACACACTCATGGCTCACTACATGGGCATTGGCAGAAAACACAAGTCCGATGAATGTGCAGGCACTGCCGCCGCTCTGGGCATTTCAATGTGGATAATTTTCGCCGCCGTCTGCTTTTTCATCATGCCAGCCTACGCCCGAATGTCCACAACCTCACCTGAGGTCATAAAGCTCGTCACCTCTTATGGCAGGATAGTATGTACTTTCAGTATCGGCCTTTTCTGCGAAAGCGTATGGACAAAAGTTCTCCAAGCCGAGGGTGATATGCGCACGCCTATGATAGCGCAGATAGTGGGTGCAATAGTGAACATAATCCTTGACCCTATTCTCATATGGGGCGTGGGCTTTGTTCCAAAGCTTGGCATTTCAGGTGCGGCTATCGCCACTGTTATCGGACAGACCGCCGCAGCGGCTATTGTAATGCCAAAGGGCTTTCGCCACACCCCGAAGCTTTGGAAATACCCTTCTTATTTGAAAAAGATATATCATCTAGGTTTTCCAAATATCCTTATGCAGTCCGCCTATACGTTCTATATTTTCGGACTAAACATGATATTGAAAACTTTCTCCGATCAAGCCGTTACCGCTTTGGGGCTTTATTACAAATGGCAGGCGTTTTTCTTTATCCCACTGGGCGCAATGCAGACTTGCATCGTTCCTATCGTAAGCTACAATTACGCCGCAGGGAACTCAGAGCGTTGCAGTAAGACCTTGAAAAACTCCGTATTTATGGGCATGGCGCTTATGGCGTTCGGAACGCTTTGTTTTGAGCTTATCCCTTCGCAAATGCTCAGTGTGTTCTCACACGACCCTAAGGTCATCGCTATCGGAACAGTGGGATTCCGCTTTATCGGTCTGAGCTTTCTGCCTATGACTACCTCGCTTATCTTTCCGGTTTTCTTTCAGGCGATAGGCTATTCACTGAGAAGCTCGGCACTTACCATACTGCGGACCTTGGTGCTTTTTGTGCCATTAGGCTGGTTGTATTCGCGCATAGGGCTTGACTATTTCTGGGCAACTTTCCCCACCACCGAAGTCATTACTACCCTTGTGGGCATTATTTTCTACCGCTCATTCAAAAAGACTTATGCTAAACGTGGGCATTGATATGAAAACGTGTATTGCCGATATTGGCATTACACGTTTTTTTCTGTATAGTTGTAAGGCAATAAAATGCCGTGGCTTGAAATGTCCGCCACGGAGAAACAAAGTTTGGTTTATAAACAATGCTTGCTGAGCGAATACAAAAAAATAGCGCCGCACAAAAGTACGGCGTGATATGGGTGCAGGGGCACGCCCCTGCTGGTGGAGGTGAGGAGAATCGAACTCCTGTCCGAAAGCCTATCCCCACGAACTTCTACGAGTGTATTCTGTTATTGCGGAAAACTCCCGTTCCCTTGCACAAAGGCAAACAGACACGCCTGTGTGTTTGGTAGGCTGTGATACATCACAAGGCTACAGCCGTCGCTTTGTAACGTTCACCACTGATCGACGCCTTTACCAAAGCCGTGGTACTCTAAGGCAAGACGAGCGCTGACTTAAGCAGCAGCTAATTCAAAATTATCGTTGTCGTCTAATTTTAAAACGTACGCCGTTTAAAGAGTGTGCGCTCCTCTACTCGCTTATCGTGCTTCAAAACCCCCGTCGAAACCTTTACACCCCCATGTTAGTTTCGCTCTTTCATGGCACGCTCTATGTCACGCTGTGCGGCTTTCTTTGCCATGTCGTCACGCTTGTCATAAAGCTTTTTACCTTTGCAAAGCCCAAGTGCAAGCTTGACTCTGCTGCCTTTGAAATATAGCGACATCGGGATAAGCGTAAGACCCTCCTGCTGTACCTTTCCGAACAGCCTCAGTATCTCACGTTTGTGGAGCAGCAGCTTTCTCTCCCGGCGTGGATCACGGTTGAAAATATTGCCGTGTTCATAAGGGGATATGTGCATACCCTTGACCCACATCTCTCCGTCCTCGATAGAACACCAACTGTCTTTCAGATTGACGCCGCCATTTCTTATAGACTTGACCTCTGTTCCCACAAGCTCGATACCACACTCTATCTGCTCAAGCACGAAATAATCGTGACGTGCCTTTCGATTGTCGGCAATCTGCTTTGTGCCTTTTTTGTCTATCGCCATACTGCTCACCTCCCGTGGAATATTATTATAACACCATTTCATGCCTTTGTCAACAGGCAAAGAGTTCAAAAAATTGTACAAATGGTCGTAATGTTTAGATTTTTACACATCTCTGTGTGTGCTTATGTGCAAATTCGAGTATTGAAATAGCTTTGATGGTGTGATATAATATTAGGTGTGAGAAATAGTTAGTTGAAAGATGAGAGAAGATCCGGTATGAAAAATAAGAAAATAGATATGTTAAACGGTCCGCTTGTGGGCAAGATCGTTATTTTTGCACTGCCCCTTGCATTGTCAAGTATTTTGCAGCAGCTTTTTAACTCCGCTGACCTTGCGGTGGTGGGCAGATTTGACAGTGACAAAGCCATGGCGGCGGTTGGAAGCAATTCTTCATTGGTGAACCTTATTGTAAGCCTTTTTCTGGGGCTTTCTGTCGGTGCAAACGTTGTGGTGGCTAGGCTTATAGGTCAGGGGAGAAAAGATAAGGCAAATGAGGCTGTACATACGGTGGTGCTTTTGGCGGTCATAAGCGGATTTATCATACTGGGTGTAGGCGAGATACTTGCGCCGATACTCCTTGGCATGATGAATGTGCCTGACGATGTTTTAAAGCTTGCAACGCTGTATCTCAGGATATTCTTCTTTGCAATGCCTTTTATCGAGATATATGATTTCGGTTCGGCAGTGCTTAGAAGCAAGGGCGACAGCACCAGACCTCTTTACGCTCTTATCACCGCAGGCGTTATAAATGTTATTCTGAACCTTGTGTTCGTGATCGTGTTCAAAATGGGTGTGGCAGGCGTTGCAACGGCAACTGTTATATCAAACTTTTTCAGTGCCTGCATGATACTTTACTTTCTTACACACGAGGAGGAGATGCTAAGACTCGATTTCAGAAAGCTCAGGATACGCTGGGAATATCTCCTCGGTATCATAAAGATAGGCTTGCCGGCTGGTTTGCAGAGCATGGTTTTCTCGCTGTCAAACGTTGTGATACAGGCGGCGATAAACAGCTTCGGTTCAGACGGTATCGCCGGAAGCACCGCGGAACAGAATTTTGAGTTCATGGCATATTTTGTGATAAACGCTTTCGCTCAGACTGCGACCACCTTTACAAGTCAGAATTTTGCGGCTCAGGATAAGGAACGCTGTAAAAAGATATACAGGCTTTGCACTTTTATCGGGCTTGCAAGCTGTCTTGGGCTGAGTATGATATTCCTTATTGGCAGACACCTTTTTATACAGATCTTCTCAACGGACGAGAACGTTATACACTACGCAATGATAAGAATGTGGAGCGTTTGTCTGCTGGAGCTTCTTACGGGCGTTTACGAGATTTCGGGCGGCTGTCTTAGGGGAATGGGTCACTCTATGACGCCTGCGGTCATAACTGTGCTTGGCACCTGCGTGTTCAGGCTTGTGTGGGTGAACACGATTTATGCGGCTCACAGAAGCTATCTTATGCTCATGATAGTTTACCCTGTTTCCTGGGTGATAACAGGCACTGCGGTAACAGTGGCTTACTTTATCATACGGCGCAAAGAGTTTGCACAGATAGGTAAACGCAGGGCGGATGTTATTTGATAGACAGGCGACAATTCAGATAGACGAGGGAAGGGGCAAACGCTGTTCGCCTCTACAGAAAAAGATAAATCTGCACTCTGAAAGCTTTAGAATTTTCGGAGAGCAGATTTTTTTGAAAAAAGTCGCAACTGTCCAAAAAAAGTTACCACAAATGATTTTTAGTGTGATATAATACATACATCAGGAACGAATCAAGGCAATACCGCACAAGGATTGTGCGCAAGATGTGCCGTCAGATTTTTCGTCAGATTGTGCTAAAGCGACGCAGGAATACTAGCGTATTTCAAGGAGCTTTGGTGCGATATGGCGGAAAATCTGCAAGCAGATTGCGTACAAAGCCGACAGGCGTGCCTTGTGCGGTATTGCCTTATGACTTCTGCACACTCCTTTTAAATTGTTTAAATTGTGTTTTATTTGTTATCTTATGGTGTTTACTACTCTTTTGTTTGTTTTTGTTTTGGTTTTTGAAACTTTGCGATGTTTTCATAATACCCCTTTACTGTGTTCCTGAAAGCAGAAGTCATTTTTTTACCGCAGTTCTTTTTGAACTGCGGTATCTTTTTTATATGTTATATAAGCCTATAAAAACAGGCGTCATGCTTTTGATACAAAGCCTTTTCGCAGAAGGGGGATAAGTATTCCGCCAATGGAGTTTCCAAGGGACATTATAATAAGGTAGCCAAAGGCTTTAATGCTCCATAAGTCTGCTATGGTAAAGAAATACATATTAGCGACGCAGTGTTCAAAGTCACTGAGGATAAAGACCACAACGGGGAGAAATATTGCAAGTATCTGTCCCACAGGGTTTTGGATAGTTTTATAGCCGTCTGCGGCAACGAACATAAGTATTCCGCAGAAAAATGATAGGATAAAAACGCTTGTGATATTATCCCCAAGCTTTATATTGCAAAGCTCTGTGGCTTTGTCGCTTATGGTGGATATGCGTGTTTGGGTAATAAGCAGGGCGGAGAGGACGGCTCCTGCAAAATTGCCGAGCCATATTATGCCAAGCTCACCGAGATAAGAGGGTTTGTTTTCAACTGCATATCCGACTTTTCCTGTGAAGAGATTAAAGCCGAAAGACAGTATAACAAACAGTCCAATGCCGAAAAGAAACGCTCCCAGATATTTGTTAGGGCAGGAAAGATAGACTGTTCCGCCTATAGCTATCGCCACGCCTGTGAGCAAAGAACGCAGAAATATGTCGATAATTTTCTTCATGTAAATTCTCCTATAACTTTTTTGTGACAAAGCACTGTGTTATTATACTATATTATAATGGCTGTTTCAACAAAAAAGTGGCATTGTTTACACTTATTTTGATTTTTGTTTCCAAGTAAGCCATGGGTAACATGAGCTTTGTGACATATTTCTTGTGATATGGGAGATATGCGATGTGAAGAATAGTCAGAACAGATCCAGCATACTGTCAAGATAAATTTGCTCTCTGACCTTTAGCTGATGTTCGGGTCTTGTCATATAGTAGAGCAGAAATTCAAGTATCAGGGCGCTTCCAAGGCTTCTGCCCTCTATTTTGAAGTTTGAAAATCCCATGGGAAGATAGGTGTTTTGGATATCCTCTATGCCGATAAAGGCAGGGCTTTCCATGGCTTTTGAAAATCGGTAGCCCTCTGAGGCATTGGGTGCTTTGCAAACATGGTCGGGACAGTTTTCACCGAGATTTTTGCGGCTGACGTTTTCATAGCAGTTTTTTCGGTCTGCACAGCCTACATAACAGCACTCGTTGCAAAGAAACTCCACTTTGTTTTTCTGTTCAGTGGTGAGATCGGAGAGTTTATCCAGGGCTTTGTTTAGGCGAAAGTCGGGGACTACATAGGAAAAATCGTCATTATCAAGCTCGTTTACAAGCTGAGAAAACTCGGTGAGGACTTTTGTGGTAGAGGACACAAAATAGAGGTGGGGACTACATAGGAAAAATCGTCATTATCAAGCTCGTTTACAAGCTGAGAAAACTCGGTGAGGACTTTTGTGGTAGAGGACACAAAATAGAGGTGGGGATAATTCTCTTTCAGATATGAAAGAAGCAGGTCGGAGCATATTATCACGCCATTTTGTGGAGGTGGGCTTTGGGAAAACAGCTTGCAGAGGTCATTGCATTTTTTGTCGGAGAGGTGTTCTTCTCTTAGCAGGGAATTGCTGAAGGTCAGCCGTGAGGAGATGTTATATTCTTTCATAAGGTCGAGGACTTCTCGTGGAGAATGTTCGCCAAAGCCTGCTCGTCCGCCGCCCCATATACAGTCGGCAGGTGCGCCATAGACAGAGCCTATTTCGCACCAGTCATAGAAATAATCTCTATGCTCTCGGAATATGGGCAGGAAAGCGGAGTAAAGGTCATAAAACTCGAAAAGCCCCGGCAGGTGGTAGTATGCTTTATTGGTCATGTGGGGTCACCTCTTTTTTTATCATTATAGCATGGAGGGGGTGGGAAGTCAAAGTTATTTTTCCATTACTACTATCTTGTTTGAGATATTGCTCACAGGCTTTATCTTTTTAAGAAGTTTTGGTTTTTCATTCATATCCATTTTTCTTCCTCCTGTGGTGTTATTAAGATAGTTTTGTGATAGCACAGGACGGGGAAAATGTCAATAGAGGTGGGGCGGATAGGGGCGTTGGGGCAGAAAAATACCGATACAGGGGAGCTGTATCGGTGGATATATCTGAAGTTAGTTATTGTTATATCAATAATCTCCCAATATCATTAGAATGTCTTTACCGTATTTTAGGCATTTGGCATCACCAAAGCCTTTTATTGATTTTAGTTCTTCTAAAGTTTGTGGATTAGTTTTTATTATCTCTTCAAGCTGAGCATTATTAAAAATGAAATATGGCTTGATTTTTTCCTTAACACTTTGTTTGTAGCGATAGTCTTTTAATGCTTTATATACAGGTGAATTTTCAATGCTGTCAAAATATGTGTTTTGAATTGGCTCTTCTTTTACAGTAACTGTTTTTTCCTCATTGACTTCAAACTGATATTTGGCAGTATAGTCAGTAGTATTTGGAATGCTGCTTTGCAGAAAGAAATCAGCCAATTCTTTCATTTGCTTATCTGACATATTTTCGTTTCGGCTTTCGTCATTCAGTTTTTTATATAGCTGTTAAGTCCGTCAACTTTAACTATCTTGGATTTTATATCCTTAGGTGCATACTTCATGTCAATTATGGTTTTTGGATTAGCTAAAACAACTACTGACTTATATGTATCGTCAAAATAATGTTCAAAAATAGCCTTGGTGAGTAAGCCTTTAGTGTTTCGACGCTTTTCTTTTATCATATCCAAATGACGCTGATTTTGAGTTATAGGGCTATATATACCTTCTTTATGATAGCGTTTTCCAAATTGAATGGTTCTAGTGAAATCTCCCTGATTATTAACAGTAATATTTCCATAGAGGTTTTTGCACTCAATTATCAGTATCACTTTTCGTGTGATTACTATATAGTCTATCTGCGTTGTAAGTCCATTTTCTTCAAAGAAAATATCGTGAAGAATATACATAGGCATATGACTGTTTTTCAGCTCAAACATCAATGCCTCTTCGCCTTTTATGCCATAGTAAACAAGTTTTTTGTCCTGTTCTATTTGTTCCTTGACACTTTCAGGTGCAAGCTTTGAATAAAAGTCCAACTGCTCAAGTTGTTTTTTCGCACTGCTGTCCTCTTTTAGTACCACAGGTTCACGAAGTTTATCAAATAATCCCATATAATTTTCCTCCGATAGTTTTTTAGATAGTTTTATTATACCATATTCCGTATGTCATTTCAAGTATTTTACTTTGCAATGTGGTACAATTATTGTAGTACTACACAGATTAAAAGGGCTTGACTTTGAGGGCTGTTGAAATATTGCGGATAATGTGATATACTGTCAATAAACGAAATACCGCAGAAACGATAGGACGGACAATGTGCTTGTCAGGTTTTCTTCTTTCGCAAGGCTAAGTGAGGCTTATCCTAATTATTTTGCGGATATAGGGGAATTTGTTGGCGTTGTAAAGGGGTACTTGAAGTGAGATACATTACAGAGGTGACGGCAAAATGACATACCATTATTATGGCGACAAAAATGCTGATATTGTTCTTATCCAGCCTGTGGGCGACCATGATCTGCCTGAGATAGAAAACGAGGTGGCAGAGATAAAAAAGCTCACGAGTGTGGATTTTCAGCTTATTGCGGTGAAGGTCGAGGATTGGAACGATGAGTTATCGCCTTGGAACGCCCCTGCGGTATTTGGCAATGAGGGCTTCGGCAATGGAGCGGAAGACACTCTGGCGGAGATATTAACGCTTTGCTCGAACAAGAGCAAGAATTATTACATTGGCGGATATTCTCTGGCAGGGCTTTTTGCCTTGTGGGCGGCGTTTCAAACGGAGAAATTTTCAGGCGTTGCGGCGGCTTCTCCGTCGGTGTGGTTTCCTGATTTTGTGGGGTATATGAAAGAGAATAAGATAAAATGCGACGCTGTTTATCTCAGCCTTGGTGACAAGGAAGAAAGGACGAAAAATGCGGTCATGTCAAAGGTGGGTAACTGTATTCGTGAGAGTTATGATTTGCTGACGGGGCAGGGTATCGAATGCACCCTTGAATGGAACAAGGGCGGGCATTTTAAAGAGCCTGCTTTACGGACAGCTAAGGGGTTTGCTTGGGTGATGAACGGAAGATAGGGAAATGACAATGAATAAGAAAAAATTGTAAAACAGGCTTATGGTATTGCCAAACTAAGGGACAAGTCGATCAAGGGAACAAAAGAGACAATATATTTTGACAACGCATCTATTGGCGTACTTCCAGAGATCATTACGGAAAATAATATTGTTGTTGCAAGCTCCAATAATGGTGCAGTGCAGAATATCGTAAATGAGCTTCCACTTGCCAAGGAACAAATCGACCAAAAGTTTGTTGAAGAGCTTAAAGGTGCTGCAAGATGGGCTGTGAGTGAACCAAACATGATGAATGTTTCCACCCAATGGCTGATCTCACGTTGTAGCCCAATGCGGCTGTGAAAAATCAGCGGCACAGAGCGCAAAAACATTACGACAAATTTCTAAAGTCAAGAAAAAATATATGCCCGTCAAACAACGCTGATACGCTGTTTGACGGGCTTTTTGCGTGGCGGAACTTCTAAATTTGGGATTATAGCATGGTGGGGGTGGGAAGTCAAAGTTATTTTTCCATTACTACTATCTTGTTTGAGATATTGCTCACAGGCTTTATCTTTTTAAGAAGCTTGAATATTGGGATAAACTCCGCCATTCCCTCGGCGAGGCTGTGTTCTTCTATAAGGCGGAAGTTTGGGAGAAGCTTTGCAAGCTCTTTGCCGTCCTTGACGCCCCATGTGAATTTGGCTTTGCTGCCCTCAATCGACTTTTCTTTCATACGCTTTACCATAGTGGGGCTCATTGTCTCGACCAATACTGTGACGTGTTCAAAGCGTTTGTTTATGACATCAAAAATCTCCTTTACGTCCTCTTTTGAGAGGTACATAGTCAGACCCTCGATAATGACGATAGCAGGGGCATCATGCTCGGTTATTTCTCCGCTCCAATCGTCCATGGCGGACATTGCTATCTGGGATATTTCGCCTGATTCAGGGAGAAGCTTTTCTCTCACGGCGATAGTTTCAGGCAGGTCAAGGTTATACCAATGGGTGTAGCCGTTCATTCTGTAACAGCGTGTATCAAGTCCGCAGGCGATATTCACCACCACTGCGCCTTTGTTTTTTGCAAGATACTTGTTCGCAAGCTTATCGAGGACTATTGTCCTTGCCACAACGCCGCTGTGCATTGCTGAGTCCTTGTCGGCAAGTGAAAAATCATAGTTTATCTTATCTATTATCTCCACTGCCTTTGTATCTTTTATCGCACCCCTTGTTTTGGTTTCCTTTGCACGGGCATACACGGTTTGCAGCATAGTTTCAGGCACGCCTGAAAGCTTTGGTTTTTCATTCATATCCATTTTTCTTCCTCCTGTGGTGTTATTGAGATAGTTGCAACTAACTTACTTTTTTATGATAGCACATTGAGGGGGAAATGTCAATAGAGGTGGGGCGGATAGGGGAGTTGGGGCAGAAAAATACCGATACAGAGGGGCTGTATCGGTGGATAATTATTTAAGAAAAGAATGACTAAATAGAAATTACAGTATGAACGTGATAGGATCAGAGTTCCTTGCATATTGATTTTTTCTCGGCTTAATAGTTATTTTTTTTGAGCTTAATTGAATTTCACCATAAGCATCAAGGCTGTTCGTTTCGGGAAGATCTTTTTCTAAAATCATTGTATCATCCAAATCAAATATTCTTAAAAGCGGGAAATATCGACAGTTATCTAAATATCGTAAGTAAATGATTGCTTGTTTTTTTGAAGCTCTTTTCTCTTTAAACTTTACAAGCATATTTTCTCCTTGTTCTACAGCTTCTGATACGCAGGAGCGGATAAACTCTGAATCATGCTTTGCTGTGCAGAAATACTTTATCAAAACCTGCTCGACAATTTCAATAACCGATTGTATGCAGTCTGAGGTTTCCAAAGTATCAAAAAAAGGTTGACTTATCTCAACATCGTAATAACGAAACCTAGGGAAATATCTGTCTTTGCCTCGTTTGGAGGGGGCAATTTTATCATCTACCATACAGGTTGTTAGATTGACATATAAGTGGTTGAAATCACCCAATGTAAAATCATGTTCCCTTAGTTTCATTGCAATTCTGTGGAGCATAATACTTAGTTCCTTGTTCGCAAATTCATGAGGCAGTGAATTTCCTGCAATGTTTTCTGCTTGACTTCTGTATATACGAATATCTTTGATTGTATTCATATCTCGCTCCTCTAAATCCTTATTTATAAACACTCTTTAATATGGCACATACCATGTTTTATCCTCGTCGGTTATGATATTTAACGGGACAAGTATAGCACATTTTGAAGTAATTTTCAAGGGGCTAGTTTATTTTGTCAACATAAAACTCCCTGTCTGTTTCAAAACAGTATGCGCACAGCCGTCCGCCTGAGGCACAGCCGCAGTCTATGGCTATGTGTCCGTTGGCTTTGTAGGCTTCGGGTCTGCCGTGGTTTGGGATATTGGCGGTAGGGGTGTGACCTGTCACAAGGAAAGCATTCGGGTCGCTGAAATAGCGTTTTGAATAGTCGGCACGCTCCCAGATAAGCTGGTGGAGGGTATATTCATCAAGGGGCTTATCCTCGCTAAAGCCCCCAAGACCTGCGTGGGTGAGGACAAAACGTTTGCCGTTTATGGTGATATCCTCATACATGGAGAAGCTTTTAAGAAACTCCATAAAGTCCATGCGGTCGGCTTTGGAGAGGGAGATAAATTCGCTGAAAGTGGGTTTGCCTCCGCTGGTGAGCCAATCTATCAGGTCTAGCCGTTCGTCTTTTGTAAGCTTGCTCACGTCATTTTTTATAAGGTGGCGGAGATTGATATAGGCAAGGTGTTCGTGGTTGCCGAACAGCGGGATAACATTATCACGAGTCATGATGTCGTTATAGATCTCCATAGGCTTTTCGCCCCTGTCACAGATGTCGCCTAGGATATAGAGGGTATCGTCCTCAGAAAAGTTGATTTTTTCGAGAAGCTTAATATACTCCTCATAACAGCCGTGGATATCAGATATTGCATATGTCATAAAAGCACCTCGCTGGGTTTTGGGTCGGGTTTCTTGTCTATTCTATTATAGCATACTTAGGGGTAAAATTGGGGAGGTTTGAAAATTTTTTTTACCCATTGGCATAGAGTTCGCTTCAAGTTGTATAATGGGGATAAAATTAAGGGAAGTTGAGTAAAAGTAACCGTAAAATATTCCGCACACTACCCGACTTTGCCACTAAAAAAATAATAAAAGGTACAGAATATTCAACTGTCCCAAAATTGTTACCACAAATCTCAAAAAATATGGTATAATATCAGAAATACAGTTTGGAGGTGTGATTATGGAATCCGGAAAAAACAACAGAAACAAGGAAATGCTTGACGATTATATAGTCTACAAGCTGGCAACAGAAAACAGCTGTCAGCATAGTTCGTTCAATCTCAAAGGAATCGTTGTCGCTGTGTTGATTATCATAGGGATAGCCATGATCTATGATGCCCTGCGCCCCAAATGCGCACACTCAGGCTGTGACAATTCTCCTGAAGAAGGCAGCTGCTACTGTTTGATACATGACCCTAAGTATTACAATAATAAGAACAGCTATACTCCAGCATTCACAACTGCTACAACATCACGTCCGAAAACCACTACAGCCATGGTGTTCATGGAACTTCTCACACGCCATGCTCCCGTTCCGCAGGAGAGAAACATCATTCCCACTCTGCCTATAACAGAGGCTTTTTCTTTTAGGCTCGCCTTTGATACCGGCTCGTCCTTTTCGCCTGTTTCTTGTCCGTAATAGACCATTGCAGTTGGGGCAGTCTGCTGTATCTTGTGGAAAGTATTCCATATAACATTATAGGTCTGAGCCTCGGAAAGTCCAAGCTTTACAGTGTCAGGCAGGGCGTAAAGTATAAGCACGCCACGTCTTTTGTCAACACGCTTTTCCTTAATGTTCATTCCGTCGGTATAGACCCTCATAAGGTCATATCCGTCTGCAAGATAAAGCTTTGAACGTGGTGCACAGCTGTGGTTTTTGTACACTTCACGAAATTTCTCGAACTCATGCTTTGTGACAAGCTTTTTCTTTTCTTCAATGACATCGCCTTCAGGGGTCGTGAGGAGTTCAGGATTTTTTCCGGCTTTTCCGTGAAAACGCTTTGGTATAAGGTATGCCTCTCTCAGCAGATCGAAAAGACTTCTTCCGCAAAGCTCCAGCAGAAGTGCGCTTATATCACCGTTCGTATATGCGGTCAAAAGCACCTGCACAAGATGTTCTGGGTCAGGATCGGTCTGCATATCGTCGTCGCTAAGGTGATCGTAAAGCACGCTGCTGAGCCTTTCGCAAGCTCCTTCCGATGCCATTATCCTTGAAAAGAACTGTTCGACTTCATTTTCTTTTGGCAAAACTGTTGGCATATTATTATCTCCTTTTATGTATGTCATATCTCAGCATTTGCAAACATATTACACTTTTTCAGTATCATTTTTTGTATCTCTGTAGCGGCGGCTTTGATTTTGATATAATGAATAAAATAGTTGCAGACGGGGTAGATAGACACCTTGTAAATGTGGAGGAGCGTAGAATTATGATCGACAAAAAATATTATGAAAAAGCGGCAAGGTACGTTGGGACGAGGCTTTGACAGTTGTGATTTTTATAGGGATAAATGATTTTGTGAGGGAAATTGAAAAATTTTTTCGCAGCCCCATTGGACAAACCTGATTTTATGTAGTATAATTATATAAAAAACAGGAGGAAAAACTATGTCAAACTTAACGATCAGATTTTATTCAAATTGCCTGCGGAGGTATACCGCGTTTAAAATGTACCTGCCATGTGACATAAGGCAGGACTGGGGGCAGACAGATACGAAATACTCGGAAAACAGCACCAAAACGCTTTTCTTGCTGCACGGTTTTACAGGCGATGCAGAAAACTGGGTGCCTGAATATCTTTCGGACAAGTATAATTTTGCGGTAGTTATCCCCTCGGGCGAAAATTCTTTTTGGCTGGACGGACGCTCGACTGGTCATCAGTTCTGCAAATTTGTCGGCGAGGAGCTTGTGGACTATGTAAGACGAGTTTTCAGACTTGCGAAAGACGGCAGTGAAACATACATTATGGGTCTTTCAATGGGCGGATTTGGTGCACTTCATACAGCATTTGCATATCCAGAAACCTTTGGCAAGGTTGCTGCATTATCTTCGGCTCTTATTATACACGAAGTCGCAGGAATGTCAGAGGGGCAAGGCAATGCCACAGCGAATTATGAATATTACAGAGAATGTTTCGGTGAAACGTCTGAGGTGCTGAACAGCAGGAACAATCCTGAATTTCTTATAGACGAACTTCAGCGAGATGGCAAAAATATCCCAGATATATTTATGTGCTGCGGTACAGAAGATTTCCTGCTTGAAAACAACCGTGATCTTCACAAATTTCTTGAAAGCAGAAACGTTTCTCACGAGTATTTTGAAAGCAAAGGCAACCACGATATGATTTTTTGGAGTGAGTATGCTGAAAAGGCGGTCAAGTGGATGTTTGAGGAGAAGTAAGAGCGGTGATGTCTTTGCGGTTTCTTATGTGATAATATGAAACACAAGAAACCTCATACAAACTGCACAATATAAAAATACCCTTTGAGAAAGGGATTTCTCCTCTCTCAAAGGGCTTGGTAAACTGGAATTTGCAATTACTTTGTAAGAACCTTTTTATGATACGATTTGTTTCCGCAGTATGGGCATTTCATCTTTCTTGATGTGCCGCAATGCAGAGCCATAACAACAGCTTTCATTGTCGGTACATATCTTTTTTTGCATACAGGGCATTCGTAGTATCCCGTATCGTGCTCAATTCTTACTCCTATAAAACTAGTGGCGAAAACTACCGCAGCTCCAAATACCAATAAAGCGATTCCGAGAGCAAGATGGTCTTTCGTCAAATAGCATCCGACAAATATCATAGTGAGAGCTACAACAATCGCAATTGTGATAAGAAGCTTCTCCAAATGCAAAATCCGTTTATTTGACGATTCCTCCTGCTTCTTCATCTCCAAAAGCAAAGAATCCGAAATTTCCTTGTAGTTTTCCATTGCGATTCGCTCCCCATTAAAAAGCTCGCTTAGGTTTATTTTTAGCAGTTCACATAGTTCTGGCATGATGGCTGCATCTGGCAGACTCCGCCCAGTTTCCCATTTTGATACGGCACGGTCTGTGATGCCAAGTTTCTCCGCAAGAACAGCTTGTGTGAAACCCTGCTCCTTCCGACAGGACGCTATGAACTTTCCGATTTTCTCCTGTTCCATAAGTAGAACCTCCTTTCTTGCATCCGTTATATCACTGTATTACGACTTTTAACAGGAACCAATGGTTGATATGTTCGAAATCGGCTCTTTGATGGGACTCTACTTTAGGTTGAGTCCTCCTCAAATTCCAGTTTATCTTTTTCTTTCTGAAAATGGGCAATCCCGATTGGAATTGCACACTCGCTATACTTGCTATCTTAACATAACATTCAGTATCGAACAAGCTTTTGAGAAAAGGATTTCTCCTCTCTCAAAGGGCTTGATAAATGGGAATTTTCAAATTAGTCTTTGCAAATAACCTTTGAACCTTCACCATCAATTACA
>OIZW01000918.1_pt1 | contig 21350 bp, 19 predicted proteins | sample 1588581 | NCBI WGS metagenome assembly OIZW01 (sample SAMN03283266) | human gut metagenome | biome: human-associated habitat; material: feces | host: Homo sapiens | place: USA | collected 2013 | reverse complement strand
CCACAGCCAAGACTTCAATAACGCTCGGCTGGAACAAGGGTACAACAGCAAGCGGCTACCAGTTACAGCAGTACAAGGGCGGTAAATGGGTGACGATATCCACACCGAATAAGGCTACAACTGTAAGTTATACAGTAAAGAGCTTAAAGTCTAACACAAGCTACAAATTCAGAATAAGAGCGTACAAGACTTACGGAAATACTAAGCAGTATGGTTCATGGAGCAAGGTGCTTACGGTTAAGACGAAGAGGTAAGCGTTAAAATCAAACAGTTAAAATCGGGTATCGGTGTAAAAGCCGATGCCTGATTTTTTGTGCAGTGAAATTTATCAGGGACTGCCGGCACACAAAGTCGCTCTGTGTCATAAATTGAAACGGGTACCCGGAAAAACTTATTTCAAGGAGGAAAAGCAATGGCAACATTCACAAACGTTGCTACCCTTTCGTATAACGGCACGGTAGTAAATTCAAACGTAACCACAGGCGAAATACAGCAGACGCTGTCCGCAACAAAATACGCCCTTTCCGAAACCTACAGTTCCGACAGCGATATAACCTATATCGTGAATATCGTCAACAACGGCAGTACGGTTTTTTCAAACCTTACGCTGACTGATAATCTAGGTGCGTATGCCTATGAAACGAATACGGTATATCCGCTGAGCTACACGGGAGATATCCGCTTTTTTATAAACGGCGTTCTCCAGACTGCTCCGACAGTTACCGCAGGACCTCCGCTTGTTATTACAGGCATAAATGTTCCCGCAAATTCGGAGGCTCAGATCGTCTATAAGGCGAAAACCACTGCGTATGCGCCGCTTGATACCGAATCGTCTATTACCAATAACATTACGGTAACGGGTGGTGGAATCGCAGAACCCGTCACTGCAACCGAAACAGTCAATGCGGTTGTCGGTGCAATTCCTGATATCGAAAAGGCGCTCAACCCGATCGTAGTCAGCGAAAACGGTCAGATAACCTATACGTTTACAATCACCAATAAGGGCAACACAGCGATCACACAAGCCGATAATGTTGTGCTGCGTGATGTGTTCAATCCCATTCTGAAAGGTATTACGGTAAGCTATAACGGCGCGCCTCTTGCCGATACGGGGTACACCTATAGTGAAAACACAGGTGTGTTTGAAACGGCTCAGGGCGCAATAACAGTACCTGCGGCAACATTCACAACCAACGCCGACGGCACAATAGCCGTAACGCCCGGCAAAACGACAGTTACGGTTACAGGCACACTCGGATAAATTGTTATAAGCAAATAATCGGCGGAGCGGCACGGCACTATGCTGTGCCGCTCAAACTGCGGAAAAACCGCTTGTAAGTATAAAATGGGATGTAGGGTATTGCTTGCCAAAAGCTGTAAGCAAGGACGCTTATATCAGCTGAATCTAGCCGTTATGCATGGATGCACAAATGGCTGTCGATGCACAGACGCAACGGCACAAACAGCTGACTTTGCAGAAATGCAAAACCGGCAGAGCAAGCAATGCTAAACACCCCATTTTTCACAACGATAGAGGTTTTCGTCTTGTGCGCTTGTAAACATTTCCACTCACTTTTTACCGTTTTCCGCACGGTCGCAGGTAATGCTGTTCATCCCTGACATCGTGAGTAATTATATCAAAACCGCAGAGGAATACAACAGGGTAAAGAGGAAAGTGAAAAATCTTTCCGTTTTTACACATCAGATTTTGCTTTGATATCCAATATCTTTGCATTGAAATATATGCTTGAATCGTGTATAATAAGAACATCTCCTGAGGGAGAAATACATAAGGAGGTCGTTACAATGTGCAATTTCTTTAACGTATGCAGCTTTGCAGACCTTTGCAATGCTGTAAAGGCGCTTTGCGGCAAGTTCGGCTGCTGATTGCGGCTATGTTCCCCGTTTCTCTGATCCGTTGAAACGGGAGGTATGATATATCATAAAAACAGCGGAAGCCTATGGTTGCCGCTGTTTTCATTTGTATATTTGTCCTCTGTTGCCTGCAATTGCAATGCGGTTTCGCAGAGTTTAACATTTTATTACATTTAGCCCCGTTTAGCGCATTTTCATCTCAATGGCGCACAAAAATGAAAAATCCCTAAAAACAGAAAAACCGCACTGCAAGCCAAATGGCTTAACAATGCGGTTTAACGTGGAGCTTGTGACGGGACTCGAACCTGCGACCTGCTCATTACGAATGAGCTGCACTACCAACTGTGCTACACAAGCGAAAGCATTTGCATATTATATTACTTAGCTCAAAATGTACTTGAAATAAGTAACGGAATATGATAAAATAAATATAGTCGTATTCGGGAGAACACCTCGAAATCGACTATATAATTATATCGTATTTTTATTTTGTTGTCAAGAGCTTTTTGACAGAAATGAGGCAATTTTGATAAAAAGGTCATCGGTTGCAAGAGCAGTGGGAGTTGTTGTCGGAATAGCGCTTATTGTACTTGCGGTTTTCCTTGCCGTTACTTCAATGCTGTTTTCTTTCGGCAGCGGTTCTGCACCGGATATATTCGGCTATAATGTTTACATAGTACAGGATAATGATTTCTACCGGCTTAAGGCAGGTACAGCCGCTATAGCGCAGAAGGTGTGGCCCGACGAGGTAAACAACGGAGAGCTTATAATATATAATCGGTATGAAAACGGCGGAGCACAGCTTGCGAAGGTAAATTCCTCCACGCTTAAGGAAGGTGTGATGAGTTTTGATGTTGAAACTCAAGGGGGAGAAAATATTACAATATCACAAAGTCAGCTTGTTGCAAGAGTTAACTATTGCAGTGATTTTCTCGGTGCGGTGATCGGTTTTGCGATGTCGCCGTTCGGCGTGATGGCTATTGCTATACTGCCGTGTCTTGCAATAGTTGCATTCGAGATAGTCAAATTCATTTTCTCAAAGCGCCCGGTGCCTGAGGTCGAGCCGGTCAGGATCCAGGAAGAAACACCTGTATATGCGCCTGTTGTAAACGACAAGCAGGAACAGGTAAAGGTTACTGCTAATAAGGCAAAGTTGCCTTCCTTATCGGATAAACCGGGTTTGCCGCATAAACCGCTTGCTGACGGCGTACACAGCAAGACCGATGAATTTACCGACCGCCTGAGGGCAAAGCACAGTGTGGCTGATACAGCCGATGAGATCAAAGACAAAGCAGATTTTTCGGATGCCGCAAAACGCAGAATGTCGTCAGACAGAAAGCAGACGGAGAAAATTGCAAAACCGGCAGAAGCTGTTACAGATCCTGTAGCGCCTGTCGGCAGACCTGCCCGCAGAGCTGCTCAGGTTCAGAAAAAGACAGAAGCGGATAAAATGTCTGTACCTGCTAATAAGGAAAAGCCTGCAGCGGGATCGGAGCCAGATATATCGCTTGTGTTCAGAGATGACGAGGACAAGAGATATGATATAGACGATATTCTTGCCGATATAGAAAAACGGCATCATTGACGGGCTGAAACACAGAAAGAAAAGTAAGAACGAAAGAGAGAGCACTTACAATGAACAAAAAATCAGATACTGTGAATTCAGAGCTTCGTGACAAGCTGTTCATCGTATTGGCAATAACCGGCTGTATATCGAATATAGCGGGATTTACCGCAAATGCGGCGATATTCGGATTTACTCCCCAGACCTTATTCTGTGCGGCTTGCGCACTTATAATTATAGTATCGTCATTGGTCGGTTTTCTGACCGGAAGAACCTATGTCGCTACGATTATAATACTTCTTGTGCTTGGGTTTGTCGAGTTCCCGATATTGTATATCTCATACGGCGCAAGTACGGCGGTGTATATGCTTGTTGCGGAAATCGGAATTATCACTTTTATGAAGCCGGTGCACAGAGTTGTAATGGGGGCGGCGGTGTTCATTGCGGATATAGCCGCATTTGTTGTCAGAAGCAGATTTCCTCAGCTGAATATGGCTAATGACAATATGGAGCTTGACACGCTGTTTTCATTCATTATAGCATTTATAGGCATAATGGTTGCGGTCGCAATAGTAATAGTTCAATATGAACGTCAGGCAAAACAGCTCAGTGAAATGGGTGAGGAGCTTACGCTTGCTGTGAATACCGATCCGCTGACCGAGATAAGAAACCGCCGTTATCTTATGCAGTATCTTGAAAAACAGACGGCGCAGATGGGCGATGAAAAGCACTGTGCGGTGCTTATAGACCTTGATCTGTTCAAGTCTGTAAACGATACATACGGTCATGTGTTCGGAGATAAAGTACTCAAGCAATTTGCAGATACGGTAAAGAAAAACCTGGGAGAAAACGATCTTATCGCACGTTTCGGCGGCGAGGAATTTATGATACTGTTCGGAACGGACAACGAGGAAGAGATCATAACGACAATGGACACAATCAGCAAGGAGTATGCGATTTTCTCGGAAAAAGAGAAAGGCAAGGAATTTACATTCAGTGCCGGAGCGGCGATTTACGGCAAGAACAGTTCTATAACCGATATATTCACAACCGCCGACAAACGATTGTACAAGGCTAAAGCGGCAGGAAGAAATATGATTGTGATGGATTGAGAACAGAAAGATATAATGCCCCACCGGTGAGGTGGGGCATTCGGTTTATAATAGTGTTTATACTGAACAACATATTCGTAAATCATATCTTAGATAAGACCGATATCAACGTTTTCTTTAGTTCCGAACTCAGTGGTGAGCGATCATATAGCATATGCTGTACATTAAAACGGACAAGAAATACCCGCAGAATTTTCGTAACTCTGCGGGTAAGATATTCAGTTTATATCTACAAAACTAAAGCTGTTGAAAAGTATTTCAAGAACGCTTGCATATGTTCTTTTGAAATCAAATGTTAATCCGTTTCCGTCGGTAAGAACACCGCGTTCGCAGTTCTTGCCGCTGAATACAAAATATTCATTCCACGATGAGCCGTCATAATAATAGGTTATTGTAATACCGCTGTCAAGATCACCGGTGTAGGTGCCGTTAAGTACGCCTGTATCATTTGAAGAAAAGTACTTGACAGTCTTTGAATCGTTGTCGAACATATAATATACCGAATATTCACCGAGATCACGCTCATAAGCGTAATCATACACTGCTCCGGGTGAGTAGTCATCCTTTACGGCGTCTGCGGAACTTATGACTTCGGAAGAAGCGGCAGAAGAACTCGTTACAGACGAGGCAGAATTATCTGAAGAAGCTGAAGATTTTTCAGAGCTGTTATCCTGACTGTCTGAGGAAGAGCTTTCGTTGCCGGGCGTTTGATCATAAACGCCTACGCTAAGACTTGTGCAATGAAGATTTACTTTGTATGTGCTGTCGCCCGATACGTTTACATTCAGCGTTCCCTTGACTGTGTTGTCATCTTCGCATTCAAAACGGAATATGTGCCCGCCCTTTTTCAGCGTACAGGAATAGGTTTCTGTAGTTCCGTGAGCTAATGTTCCGAGTAAACTGTCATCTGCGTATATTTTTACGTTGTACTTGCTGAAAGCTATATTCCTGTCGCAATCTGCAACCAGTTCAACTTTATATTCCGGTACTCCTATAGAAACCGAGATTATATTATTGCCTTTATAGTCGGCTGTGATCCTGTAACCATCTTCGTTTTCAGCCGAATAGTGCTTTTCGCTTTCGTCCTCGTTATACACATAGCCGCCTTTTTTTACTTCTGCCACATAATCCTTGTATTTGTCGGCTGATATTCCGCCGAGATCCATTGATAACAGATCTTCGGAGTTTTCATTGATACAGCCGTTTTTATATTCAGGCTTTGGTAATAAACCGCCGAGAGGTGTGTCAGGCCATTTGATGTTATTGAGCGTCGGCGGGGAAGTAACGTCAATGCTCATTGTTGATTCATCCGGGTCAAAAGTAATCGATACACGGTAACCTTCGCTGTTGAAAGCACTGTATGTAACATCGCTTTTTTCCGGATCAACACTATAGCCTTTGTCTTCACAGCCGGAAACATAACTGTTGAAAGTTCCGGCATTGATATTGTCAAGTCTGACGGTAAGTTCTTCCGCAGTATTGACCGTTATTTCACCTTTATCGGTGGATGGATCCGGCAATCCTGCCGATACAAGAACAGCATCCGACCAGTTGAAACGAGCCTCAGACGATTCGGGCGTTAATGACGAAGAGTTGTTTTCCTGTGCTTTTATGATAAACAATACAGTAAATCCAACTATAAAAAATACAACGGCGAATATCGCAAAGCCGATAACAAGTTTCATATCTGATTTTTCATTATCCGGTTTATCTATGCCTTTTTCTGTTTTGCCAGATATATCAGAAAGCTCATATTCGGTTTCCGGCTCGCCATTTTCTTCATCGGATAATTCGTGATGGTTGTCTGTTATTCTGATATTAGATTTGTCAGGTCTGCCTGCTTTGTTCTTGTCGGTGTGCGCCTTCTCGTCTTTGTGTATTACCTGTGCTCCGCAATTGGGGCAGGAGTCGGCGTTATCCGGAATGATCGAGTCACAGTATTTACATTTCATTGATATAGTTTTCCTTATTTTATACAGTCGGTATCGGCGGCGGAACAGGTCTGTTTACAAGAGCGGCAAGCTCTGCAACCGAGTCTGCTCTTGCCCATGAAGCCATACCGTTTTTCCATACAAGCGTTTCGGCTGTGAGCTGACCGTTTGCGGCAAGCTGAGCCATAGTGTTCATATCATAAGGTCCTGTTGTCTGACCGTTTACGGCTATATGATAAGTAACCGAAGGTATCGGTGGGGGAGTGCCGGGTGTCGGCTGAGCAGTGGGGTTTACCGCGCCGCTATTTGTCATACCGGCATTATTTGTTCCGTTTATGCCGCTCATGGCGTTGCTCATAGCGCCTGCCATATTCTGACCGACAACACCGCCAACAGCCATAGCCGCCATCATAGCGGCAGGGTTGAAGCCTGCGCCGCCCTGTCCGCCGAGATCTACACTGCCTGCACCGTTTGCACCCATCTGACCGAGTGCCTCTGCGCCTGCTATGCCGACATTAGCCTGCAATTCGGACTGGAATGCTCCGAGGTTTGCACTCTGCGTCTGCTTGTGCATTGCATACTGTCCTTCCTCACGCTGAACACGGAGCGACTGCTCGTAGTTTTCGGCTTCTATACGCTGTTTGTCGTGAATATTCTTGATGTTTGCGGCGGTCTGAGCCTGAATTGTATCGCTTGTTACCTTGCGAGTTACCGCCATAAGCTGTTCGTAGCCGTCGCTTGTTTTATCTATTTCTATGGAATTAATATCAACACCGGATACGGTAACTCCGAAATTTTCACGGAGCCTTTCTCCTATGTCGTATTCTATTTTGTCGTTGATAAGAGCAATCTTGCTTTCAATCTGTATAACAGGGATGTTGTTCTCCGCAGGAGCGGCGGTCACCGCATCTTTTATATAACGGCAGATAGCGTCTTTTATCTGCTTGTTGAAGTCGTCCGTTGAGAACTGTGTAAGGCGATGAAGCTTTACGAATTCACGATAGTTTGTTATCCTGAAGCTGACTGTTCCTCTTACGGCAACCGGCACGCCGAAATCCATAAATCTCGGGTCGTAAACGTCAAAATACGGTATTCCGAACTTTGTCTGAATAATGTTCGCCGTATTGATAAAGTAAACTTCAGCCTGGAACGGTGTACCGCCTGCGTAAGCAAGTCCTACTATGCTCGCAAGTACGGGCAGATTGCCTGTGTCAAGCTTTCTGTCGCAAGGACCTTCAATAAAGTCCTCCATAATGCCGTCGGGACGCTTGTAAACAAATACAGCTACCTCGCCGTCCTTTACACGAAGTGATGAGCCCCAGCGTATTGCATTTTCACGGCTGTTATTGTTAATCTCCGCGCCTGCCGGACGCCACTTCCATATAAGATACGATTGTTCGTCACAACGTATCTCATCCATAAATCCGCCTGCTTTTGGTTTACCGAATAATCCCATAATATTTCTCCTTGACAGAACGTAAAAAATGTATTACTTCTTTTTTGTCTTGAACATTCGTGTAAGCATAATGATTGCACTTATAACTGCAACGATCAATATCAAAATATATCCGACGCTGTCTTTGTCGGCACATCTCGGAATCAATAGCCCGAAGCAGACGAGCAAGCCGATAGTTGCTATGAATTTAGGCATAGCCGAATCACATCGTGTCATCGGAGGAATAATAATCGCACCGAGAATAAGGTCAAGCATAGTAACTAACTGTAACGGACTGAATCCTGAATTGTCAACGTTCTGACAGCAGATTATTACAAGAACAGCAATACTTATCGACCATGCAAGAGTAATGATTACCTGAGGAAGAGAGTTACTTATCTTTACAAGAAAGCTACCTGCTTTTTTAGCTGTTTTAACATATTTGTCACGGGTGAGCTTTTTCTTTGCCTGCTCATACAGTTCATTGAATTTTGCCTTGTCTGCGTCGGCAGTAAGAGCGAGCTTAGCTTTTTGCTCGACCTGTCTGAACTTTACCGCCCATGCATCACATATATTCTGTTCTGTATTGCCTGTTATGTTTGATGATGCGAGAATGAGAAATTCAAATATATCTTCCTTTGTATTCGGAACGGGAAAATTTCTGATAAGCGATGTGCGCTGTTCGTCTGATGCTGCGTTTGCGAGTGACATAGAGAATTCATGTAAGGATGCCGATGATTTTCCGCCTCTTATTTCATAGCCGCATGACGGACAAGTGGTAACAAAAGCGCCCAGCACCTCTCCGCATGACGGACATTTATGTATTTCGCCTTCAAAAACAGTTTCACGTTTTGAGTTGCCTGCCTGATATGATTGTGAGTTTTCCGGAGAGCCGGAGCTTTGTGCACCGCAGTTCAGACAAAATTTTGCACCGTCCGGTAACTGCGAGCCGCATTTACTGCATATTGCCATATTTTTTCTCCCTTTAGTTCACGGCTTTATCGGAACTAAAGCCGTTTTTAAATTATGGGTAAGACAAATCAGTCCGTATACCTGTCGGTATCGGGAACTGCGTCACATATATCTCCGATATTACAGTCAAGATACTCGCAGATACGGAGCAGTACCGACAAAGCCACCTCCTCATTCTTACGGAGTTTTGTCATTGTACCTGTTGCTATATTGAGATCTTTTCTGAGTGTTGCCGGGGATATATCCTTTTCAATTAGTCTGATCCATAATTTCTTATAGCTGATTTTCATGAAAACATACCTTTAAAGGTATGCCTGATCAATTAGTATTATACACTGCACGATTCAAAAAGTCAACAGATTTCAGCAAATTTATAGATAAAATTCGCAACTTCTTGCGAATTTTCCGGTTCCGACGGAAAATTCTGTAATTGTTGACCGAGAAAAATATTAAGTTACAGCTATAAGAATAAATGATCGGGCAGACCTTGTTCATATCAAGTAAAGAGCCCGTAATTCCGGTGCAAAGGATTTCAGGCTCTAAAGTCGGCTCAAATACACATAATGATTAAATTTAGTATATCACAAAATGATAAAAAATACAATAGCCGACTGTCTGTAAGAAGAACAACCGGCTTTTGTATGTTATATGTTATTGTCTGGCTGTGATGTTTATTGTGGCTCTTGAAACTCCTGTTTCGGTAGCAAGCCAGTTTTTAACAGTCTGTTGCTTGTCTGCTGAAAGAGCTTTTTTTGCCGTGCCGCAGAGAAGAATATACTCGCCGTCAGAATCGGTCATTATGCCGCAACTGATATCTGAAATTTCCGTAAAAATTGCGGCGGCTTTTTCGGAAAGCTTTTTCATATCGGGTTGCGAAGCGGCAGATGACTGCATTTCATCAAGTTTTTTCTGCTGTTCTTTTAAGTTCTTTTCCTGCTCGTCAAGCTGTTTCTGAAGCGATTCGATAGTCTGCTCCTGAAGCGCTATGGTTATCTGATCGGAATTGTCGGCGGTAACGGTTTTGTTCTGCGTGATATTAAGCTTGTAGTTTTCCAGTCCGTAATTACTGAGGTTTTTTTCAAGCACTGATATCACATCGTCGGAAAGCTGAGTACCGACAAGCGAAAGCGATACTTCACGGTTTATTACATCGATCTGGCTTTGTACTACTTTTGTATCGTTGAACGTGAACGAATTGTCAAGGTAGCCGGAAAGATTCTGTTTCATAACCGTTTCATAGACTTTATATGCGCCGATGAGTACGCTTGGAACTATTGTGAGAATTGTTATAAGTATCACAAATCTGTGTATTCTGCGTTCTTTTTTTGTGTCGTTTATTATGTGAGTGGGAATACGCATAAGCTTTGTGATAAACGCCGCCGAAAGCATAATGAACAATGTGTTTATGATAAAAAGATAAAATGCGCCTGCGATAAATCTCAGCTGTCCGGTAGCCAGTCCGTAACCTGTGGTGCAAAGCGGTGGCATAAGAGCGGTTGCTATAGCCACACCGGGAATTACATTGCTCTTTTTCTTTCGGGTATTGCCTATTCCGCCTGCGATACCGCCGAATAATGCGATAAGCACGTCCCACAGCGTCGGGCTTGTCCTTGCTATCATCTCGCTTGTTGCGACTGTCAGCGGAGAAATTGCAAAGTACAAGGTTGACGCAATCAGACTGATTATAACCTGTATGCCGAAACGTGTAAATGCTTTCCGAAGCAAAGTCAGGTCAAAGGTTGCAAGCGAGTAGCCCATCGTGAGAATACCGCTCATCAGCGGAGAGATAAGCATTGCGCCGATAATAACGGCGGTGGAGTTTACATTAAGACCGATAGACGCAATGAATATTGCCATTATCAGTATCCACATATTCGAGCCGCTGATAACGGTGTTGTCCTCCATCATCTGCTGTATTTCGTCATTGTCCATCATATCGTCACGGATGCCGAACAATTTTTGGAAGAAGTTGTACGCACGTCCGTGGGATACCGTCTTTGTTATCTCACTTTTTATTTCGCTTATATCTATGTCTGATGACAGATTGGTTTTCATTTAGAGGGTTCCTCTTTTCAGGTGGAATAAAATTGATATATTAATTATAGATGAAAAGAGGGTGGGTGTCAATGGGGAGAACTTGACAAGTGAATGAAGAAGTACTATCATAAAATTATAATATATCTTTTTGAAAGAGAGAAACGAAATGTACAAGGCAAGTAAGCCTGATAAGGAGCGGTGGATATTTGTTTTTTCGGATGATTACAATGAACCCGATGATTTTGTAAAGCTTGTAAAAGTGTATCGTGATATGGTAAACGGCAGGATTTATCAGGTATCCGAGTTACCAGATTATAAAATTGAGAATGATAAGCTGAACCTCACTTTTCAATGGGATGATTGCTTTGGTATTACTGTTGTCGTACCGGTTGAAACCGATATAAACATTGCGTTTGAAACGTTGAAGAGCTTGTGCGATGAATTGAACAGGAAAAATAATTAGGGAGAAGCGTTATGAGCAAAAAACAAAATCTAAAAGAAAAAGAACAGCAGATTATTGCCGAAATTGAAAAAATTGCAGGTTTCACTCCGTCAAAGCTGTTAGTATCGTTAATTTTGAATCCGGAAAGAGTTAATACGCTGAATAATGATTGTCTGAAAGCAATAGTAACAGAATATGCTCCGTATTTTCAAAAAACAGCGCTTACGCTTGACGGTCCGAATTACCTGACATATTTCAATCTTAACCTGACATACAGAGTTTATAAAAAGCCGGAACTTAATGCTGTTCTGTATGGCAAATAATAAGGCAAATTGCTTTCGGAGAAACAAAGATATGAGCAGGAAATCAGATTTCAAAATGATTTATTCTCCATATTCACGGAACACAGATGAAGATATATCCGTGTTGTTTGATGAATATAGCAAAGACAAAAATGCTGTGGTCAGTATTGAGAATAAAACATATTACAGGGCAATTCAGATATTTTCATTAATTATAAGAAAAGAAAAACTGATTGCTCTGCTTGATATCAATATGAAACTCAGCGTCGGTGATATCGTCATAGATGATAACGATAACGAGTATGTAGTGAAAGGCTTTGCTATGTTAAGCTTCAGATGTGATATACCCGATTGGTATACAAAAACAGCCTTTGTCGAATTGTCGGGCGGTCATGAAAATATCGGGCACTATTTTGCGAAGATGTAAAGGCGATATAGGCTATAGAAAAAGAGCTATCATCATATGAATGATGGTAGCTCTTTGTATCGGATTATATCAGTTTGTATTATTCCCACTCCTCAAATCGCTCTCCATATTAAACAATTTTGTTTAGGAGATTTGAGCTGTGGTATCTCAATTATACATTTTGTTCTGTATTGTACTTGGCTGCTGATGCTCCGTTATCATTTTGTTAGCACGTTTGATAATGAGCTGTGCAACTTGTGGAGGCAATGTGTGCCTGGTGGCTTGCTCCTTATTTGGTATTATAGCGCAGGTTGAGGTGGTTGTCAAGAGGGAATATTATTCATTTAACGATTCATATTCTTTTCTCTTTTTTTCATATTCCCAGGTTTCGTATCTATTGCATATTTTATTAATTAATTTCCTGAATATCTTTCCCTTTGAGCCAACTGTATCAATAATAGATATGATAGATATTCCAATAAAGGCACCTAAATCAATAGTTTTTTAATATCATTTAGTGACTGTATTAATCCTATAATACATATTATTGCAATAACTATTAGCATAATTGTTAAGACAATAACCAAAATATTTTGAAGAATATTACGTTTAGCTAATGCATACTCCTTTGCTTTCTTAATTTGATTATCTTTGATTTTGTTGTTTTTTTCTTCCGCTTCTTTTTTTACATCCAACAACAAATTATCTTTATAGTTTTTTCGAAGCGTTTCAACATATGACTCATCTATATCTTCAGGATTAGGGAATGTTTTTTTCCATAGTTCTTTTTGAATGAGTCGATCCGTTATTATAGAAACCATCTCTTCTTCTGAAACAGTTCCCTCGCTAGATAACTGTTGAAGAATAGTTTGACATTTTTCCATAATATTAGCTGGCAACTGCATTGACATATATGCATTGGTTAGTAATTGTTTTTCTGGAATATCTGACTGAGTTGAAACGCATTTAATCCATGTAAACGCTGATAAATCGAGATCGGTAATTACAGGAAACACTTCGTCATATTTAAACAAATCTTTATAGTACTTATTAAACAGCCTAGTAAAATCCTTATTTGTAGTTACAAAAATAAATTTGCATTTTTCAAATTGCCTATTTCTGAAACCATCTCTAAGACGATGTACCGCCAATGCCGATTCAACGTCCGCTGTAAGACTATCATCTGGATATTTTGGAATACTAGATTTTATGTAGTCAAACACTTCACGTTCAGAAATATCAACTTGTCCTTCATCAACACTTCCATCTTCTTTTTGTGCGTAGCTAGGTAGATTATGTAACTTTACGCCATACGATTGCTCCAGTGTCTTTGAAAAACTTGTCTTTAGTCTTTCAACTCCATCATAAGTATATTTTTTTGCATCCAACCCTTCTAGAGTCCTAAATGTTTGTTTTTTTCCTTTCAAAGAGTATTGATATGCGGTTAAAATATTGATTATCTCATGCTCTGTTTGTGGGTAATAATAAAATGATGCGCCTTCTTTCTTTAGTATATTATGGAGGCTTATGGCTGATTCATGCTCATTCATACTTTGATAACCTAGAATATTTATCAAAAAAGGAGTATCATAGAAAAACGTGAGATTCTTAAATGAAGCCGTTTTAATTTCAGTATTGTCACCTTGGAAATAGAGTGCATTTTGTAAGAAGAAACCTTTAACTATATCTAATATTTTTAGATATGTACTGGTATCGTTTTCTTTTGAATAATAAATAAATTCAGAGATATAATAATTGATTTCATTATCATTTATATGAACATCCGTATATTTGACATCTTCAAAGCCAACATTGAAGCCATATTTCCCTAAATATCGCTGCAAAAAGTAAATGTTTGTTCTGAAGATGTGATTTTGCTTTTGGAACAATGTTCCTTAAGGTATTGATACAGTAATACGCTCAGTTCATTTATTGTCGTTACACACTCTTTTTGACGCTTTTCCATTATTTCTACATCATTATCAAGAGAAGCTATCAGATAATAATTATGGTTTTCTTTCTTAAAGTGCTTTTTATCTCTTGCCATAGATTTTTTCACTATGGATTCTGGCAAATAATCATAAGCAAATCTGTCTTTAAATTTTTTACTTATCAAAGAAACATCTATTTGATCACTCATGGAATACTGTTTAGCAATAACATAATTAATCATAGGAGAAACAAGATCAATCATGTCCTTCTTACTAGTTTCCCAAAGGGCTTCAAGAACTACTACACTTGATAATGCTTGGGTTGTATTCATTATTCTCACTTCCTTAGTATTAATCACATCTTTTAAAGGTAAAAGATTATAGATACTTTTCTTTCAGAAGCTTCGCAACTCGCAAATGAGCTATATTTGAACTCTTATATAGCTCATCTACGACCTCGGGAATTGTTTTGTTGGCATAGATTCCTTTATTGGTTTTATCTGTATCAATACCATAATAGTTTAAAAATGTTTTGCTCAACCACCCATGATAGTCCTCTGTTTTGAACATTTTTTCTTCAATAGCAGTGAGACTTAATCCTTGAAACAAGTAATAGTACATTATTTCGGGAACAAGATCATTTATACTGCGATGACTGAACAGATTATAAGTTTTAAACATATCATACCTCCGTTAGCCAAGAGATCATATCCTGCTCGCTCAATACCGGTGAGGTGTCAAGAGCACAATCGTATTCTGCGTTGAATACACCATCAGGAGTTTTCTCATTGAAGTGTGGAATATCCTTCGCATTATAGTACCGTAAATTAGTCTTAGTGTATGTACTATCATATTTTATGCGGTAAAGTTCTTCGCTGTCAATCGGTGAAATTATTGATTCTATGTGAATCAGCAAGGCATAATTATCAGCAAACTTATATCGTATTTGTTCAATCAGTTCTCCAAGCGATTCACCATAATCGTTTTTCCGAAGCATTATGGACACAATTCGTATATCATAAAGCTCGCTCAGGAGTTGATCGTGCTTGAAATGATGGATCCTGCTTGCTTTTATGGTGGATTTGATTTCCATACGCTTATTCTCGCTAATGGAAAAATCAAATTTCATCATATTCTTTGACTGCCAGCACTTTGATATATCACATCCCGCTTTATAGAAATGAAGTATCACATACAACTCTGCAAATAAACCCTGGAGTTCAATTTCAGACACTTGCCTTTTTCTGTCAAAAAGAGAAGATATGGAAGAGAAGAGCTTTGATAAGTATAATTGATCATTGTCTCTTTCACCCTGAGCAAACGCCCTTGTAAGGCGGATAAAAGCTAGTATTTTATCTTGATTTTCTTCCTTACAAGTAAGCAGATGAACAACCAGCGTTTTTTCTTCAACATCGCTTCTGAAAGTGCATTTTTTGTTAAATGCAAATCTGAGCGATTTAGTCTCTTGATAGATAGGTGCTACTCTAGGCATCTTCGACGGAATCATAAAAACGATATTGTTATCGTTGTCTTTGCCAAAATAGCAAGAACTATTTTCTACAGGGAAAACTTCGTATGTTTGAGAAACTGCCGATTTGCATCTAAGTTTTTCAAGAATTGTTTTACTATCCATTTGTTCTCACCACCAATTCGGATAATGCAGCTGCACAGCTTTCTGGGACGTACAAAGCTAATACAGGGGCATAGTAATTTATTTCTGGCATATTAGTAGGCTTTACAAAGTGAATTTGAAGTTGTATATGTTCGGGTTCATTATCAGCCAGACTACGATCACCGTCATAATACAATTGGCTGGATGTATTAGGATTACGTCCTTGGAAAAGCTGCTGAATCGTATAGTCCTCCCTGATTTTACGGGTTGAGTGGTCTATGTCTCTGATCCAATAAATATCGACAGGAATATCCAGTTGCAGTTTTATAAAAGCATCATTAAGTTTAGCGAAATATTTACTATCAAGGAACTCGTTGTTTGCAAATTGCAATTTTGACAATAATTCCATGTAAACCTGCTCAAAGTGTTGGTTTTCAAGAACCCTGTGAATTTGCACGCTATTATGCCTTTGTTCCGTCAACAGACTTTCATATTTACTCCTGTATTCTGTAATAACTGTTGTGTTTTGTGATACTATCTGCTTATCAATCGTAAAGTATCTCTGTGGTTTCCATTCAGAAAGGGCAAAGTTCTCAGTCCGAGCAACATTCCGCCTTGTGAGATTAAGATAAGCACTACGAGCTAGTTTGAATATTCTGGGCATATCCTTGAAGGGAATACCGCGCTCCTGTGCTCTTTCAATAGAAGCCCACATATCCTCATCATGTTCCAGTATACTAGCAAAGTCATCTTTAATATCTCTTGTGGTAAATACTCGGCATACATCGAGATATTTAGCCTTATATCCAAACCACCGAGCACGCTGTTCTGTATTATCTACATTACTCTTACCTCTCGCACGTCTGGTGATATAAGTTACAGCTAGCCCTTTGAAGGTAATACCTCGCTCAACGAGATTTCCACCTACAAAGATATTGGTTTTATATAGTTCGGCATTTTCACTAGCATTTTCTTCGCTATTACATATAAGAACAGGGGAGCATTGCTTGATTCTGTCAAGTATTTGGTTTTCAAGGTCATCAAAAGGATGACAAATCACACCATCTGAAACAAAAGAATCGTATGCTGCTTTCAGAAGATTTTTCAAAGAGTTATAAGAAATATCCTTCTTGCCAGCTAACCGTGTTTTTGCCTTTGATTTCCATTCATCCAGAATGCTCTGTATCTTTTGCTCTACAACTCGATGATCGAACTTTTTCTGACTTGGATGTATCAGCATAGCATGAGTCCCCATATCACCACGGCTTCTTCTAATTGCGTTTCCTACAAAGAAAAGCGCCATGGCCTGGTAAACAGATTCTGGTACTCCCATACCGTCCAGTAGATTGGGTTCCGATTCAGGAATCTCTTTGATATACCTGTCAGCATTCTCACCATGAAACTCTTGCAGTCCACAGTATCCTTCACCAGGATAGACTAACTCACCAAAATCTGGAGATAGCGTATCAAAAGCCTCAATAAGGATATTAGCCTGCGGTGTTGCAGTTACAGATAAAAAGCAATGACTTTTCAGTTTGCTCTTTAGGTTTAGTACAGAAGCATAAGTAGTGCTTATAGATTGCTGGTATGCCCTAGTATTAAGAGTTGCTTGGTCACCCTCATCATCAACAATAAGAACAGATTTATCTGCTAAGAATTCATTGTCAAATATCTCTGCAATCTGGTCTATATGCTTATTGTGTTTTAAGCCAACAATAATGACTTTACGACCGTTCTCAATAAAGTCCTTGATTCTTGCCGGATTGATAAGGGTTTTATTGTCATTAGTTTTAAGAACCGTAAGTTTTTCAGTGTCTACGCTAAATGCACTCGATATACGGGAAGCATTCTGTTTCAGAAGATTTAGCGTGTTACCGCCCAATACTATAGCTATATCATAACCATTATCAAATGCAAGTGCAAGAACAGAAATAAAGTTAGAAGTTTTACCGCTTTGTACCTTTCCAATAACGATACCAGTTTCCGCAACCTGTTCCTGAATATTCGGATTAGGACAACGACCGAGAATACGAGCTGCATTATTGAAAATGGAGTCAATTGCTTCCTCGGTCATATCATCTGCAAGCATACGATTTTCTACGCTTTTTCTAAAAAAGCCATCAACGCTGATGCTCCATGGCATTACAGCATCATTATCTGTGACAGATAACCATTCACTACTCAAAGTGCTTCATCTCCTTTACGCACAGTTTCAAGTATCTCATTCATTTTCAGTCTGATTGCACTAGGTTCAATTCGTCCATCATGAGATGTTACCATTGATTCAATCTCTGCTAACACCAGAGCAATTGACATTCTCATCATTATGGGCAAAAACTCACTTTTATCTATCAACGGCTTAAAGAAAGAGTGACGCATATTGATAGATAAATTATATTCAGTGTCAGATAACTGTTCTACCAATAACCAATCCATAGCAGGATCATTCATTTCGAGAATAATATGGAACTGATAGTCGATATGCTTATATGTGAAAGCATAGTTGATCTGCTTTCCGCCTTCAAGCTGCACATTACCGCTATTTTGATTCTGCGATGATGTTTCTGGAGGGGGACTGCTAGTTTCAGTATTCTCCTGTTGACTATTCTGTGGTTCTTCGATATGTGCTGGTTCTGATGATGAAGGCTCAGTATTTGGAATTGGAACATCAGCGGGAGGCTCTGGGCTTACAGGTTCACGATCCACAATTTCAATTTGCACATTCTCTACTGCTCCCGATTCTGTCAAGCCTTTGGTAGCAGTTTCAACGAGATCTTGCGTATTGAGTTTTTCTCTTACTCTGATATTCTCAGCTTTTCTCCTATAATCTTGTGTATGCTTAGATAGTTCATCTATGAACGCTTCTTCTAAGCCACTATTATGCCAGTCAAAACCGTCCTTTGCCTGTGTGACTGGCCAATTATCCATATGCAATTCACCATACATACGCTGCCAAGCATAGGAATTGGCATCTCCGAATAATTCTGAAGGTCTATAATTCTTTTCAGAGCCGCCGACAATTACACGACCTCGCCTGAGCAGAGTAAATCCAGCATCTTTTACACTACCGGGTATTCTGATAGCGATAAATCCACTAACTGCCAATTCTTTCCCTTCGTGTTGTACTGTAAAAGAAATATCCTTTTTCCATGTTTTGGAATCATCATCTGTGTAAACGGGAGCTTCCTTAAACTGTAAAGCATTTCCGTTATACGTGATTCTCACCAATCCTGTGCGCAAATCCTCACGATAGATGCTGCTAAGCAATTCTTTTACTTTTCCGATGGTTCTCGGACCAACGATACGCTTATTCAATCTCTTGATCACTATTTTAGTAAAGTGATCTTTCTTGCTTACAGATTCTTCCTGAACATCTATCTCTTCCGTCTTATACTTTCCTAATTCATCAATGTTTATCTCAGTATAGTATTTTGTGGTGGAGTTTAGTTGAGTGGATTCTACAGACCATAATGATCCAAACCAGCAAGCTGCTGTTTTTAAGCCCATTCCGAACTCATTTCGACCAGAGGTGTTCTTGGGAGGACGATCGAGCACAACTGCTCTCTGGAAATCCGTCCATTCCATACCATAGGCATCATCGGTGATCTCCAAGCGGTCGCCTTCAACAGCATCTTCAATGTATCTGATGGTGATATTAAGTCCTTTAGCATACTTCTGAGCCATAAGTTCGTCCTTGTGGTCATAGAAACTTTGGGTGGAATTATCAACAAATTCAGCTATTGCCGTCCAGGGTTGATAACTCAGGCGCTTATATGTAGCATAAACGCTGCTAGTAGGTCTAATGTTTATCTTCTTACTCAATATCATCACCGTCCCATCCCTCTATGGCAAGATTAAAAAGGCTCTCACCGAGGATTTTTAGTATTCTAACATTTACTGAGTTGCCTAGTTGTCTGTACTTTATGGCATCAGTTCCTTGAAATTTAAAACTTGCATGGAAACTCTGAAGATTTGCAGCTTCTCTGGGCGTTATATATCTAAAATGCTCTTTTTGTTTGTCCCAAATAATAGGGGTATTCACAATTGCTACCAAGGAAGGATAGAATGTAGGTCGTTTTACCCGTATTCCAGATTGTCTCACCTGAATCAGTGCATTATGAATATCATCTACATCTGCACCGCAATTCCATTCAAATTTTTTGTATAGTTTGATTTTGGTAAGCATATCATATTTTTCTATCCATTTGTCAATAAAATCCCTATGTTCAAGATAGAGTTCTCTATTATATCTCAGGAAATTCTGTTTCCATTTTGGCATATCATCATATCCCTGAGAAGAGTATACATCATCTGTATCATCATTTTCTACACCAAAGCTATCTATCCATATGGGGAAACCGATGACCTTTATATTAGTAGCTTTCCTGAATTCTTCCCAAGCCAAAATCATCTGTTCTTTTTCCTCTGATATAATATAACTATCGTCCACTTCATCTTCAAGAATTGACCAAGCATCGCCCATTTTACATTTTTTGAAATGCTTATCGAGTTGCAGATCTTCAATATGAATAAAGCCATTTGTCAATATCTGCTGATTTCTTATATCTCTTCTGATACCAAGTATATAAACTCGTTCTCGTATCTGAGGTATACCGAAATCTGATGGTGAGAGTATGATTGGTTTTTCAGTAATATAGAAATTTCGTTTTGTTAATTCAGTGGTGATAACATCCCAATTCTCGCTTTTATCAGCAAGATTTCGTACATTTTCAAGTATAATAAATTTTACTTCTGGATGTCCGTCCAGAATATCCATGATTTTATAAAAGAGATTTCCTCTGGTCTCGTCTTGAAAGCCCTTCTGAGCACCTGCTTTACTAAACGGCTGACAAGGGAATCCTGCACAAAGTACATCAAACTGAGCTATCGTCGCAGGATCAATTTTGTTTACATCTCCACGGACCTCTTTCTCATCTATTTTATAATTGAGTTTATATGTTTTGACGCATTCCTGATTTGTCTCAGCAGCCATGACACACTCACCGCCCAAATAACGCATAGCTTGATGAAATCCGCCAACACCAGCAAATAAATCTATAAATTTAAAACGGGCTTTACCTTTTTCACGAGTCACCCTGGCATCGTCAGGCTTTTGAGCGTTAGCAGGAATATTCCATCTTCCGCCTTCTTTAACTGCTCCAGGTATACGATTATCCTTACACAATATGGTGACCCATGTTTCTGAAACTTTCCATAATGCAGCTATTTCTTTTGTAGTCATATTTATCTGTACCTTTACTCAACTTCACTATCTGGTATTACTTCCATAATATCACCGATGTCACAATTCAGTGCGTGACATACTTTTAACAATATATCTGTTGTAACATTTTCGTTTTTTCCTAATTTCGCCATAGATGTATGACTGATACCCGCAGCTGCACACAGGTCTTTTTTTTTCATATCTTTATCTATAAGAATCTTCCATAGTTTTTTGTAACTAATCGCCATTCAAACACTCTCCAAAAAAGAATTGATTGTGGAATATATCTCCGCTTTCGCTGAACTTATAATATGATTATATCATATAATCTCCGCTTTTTCAATAGAAAATGCAAAAAAATCCACGCCTACAACAAATACTGCCGCCCGACATCAATGACCTCGGACGACAGTACGCTATCTATTCCTCACACATACACCATATCCGCATACACCGCCTCTCTCGCACACAACCTAAACATATTCTCCAAACCTTGAGCTTTGCAGA
>OIZW01000912.1_pt1 | contig 21464 bp, 18 predicted proteins | sample 1588581 | NCBI WGS metagenome assembly OIZW01 (sample SAMN03283266) | human gut metagenome | biome: human-associated habitat; material: feces | host: Homo sapiens | place: USA | collected 2013 | reverse complement strand
ACTTCTCTCACCAACTTGGAATTTCCTTTTTCCTGCAAAGAATCATATTTATCTTTAAACCCAGATAATTCAAGAGCTTTAACAAGTTTATTATTGCCAGAAACCTCTTGTGTTGATTGCCTTCCAATAATGTTTTCATCTATAGTCCATGGCAATAAGACCGATTCCTGGAACATCACAGATACAAGTGATTGCCATTTAGCATATGAAAAACTTTCCTGCGGAAAATCATTAATATATACCTCTCCAGATGTCGGTCTATATAAGCCACATATTATTTTTACGAGAGTAGTTTTTCCTGCTCCATTTAATCCTAATAATGCTAATTTCTCACCCTTCTTTATCGTCAAATTGACGTTTTCAAGTGTAGGTATAGATGAACCAGGATAGGTATAAGATACATTTTTAAGTCTAAGAATTATCCCCTCTCTTTTAATCAAATCTATTTTTTCATTTGATATTGTATCTTCCCATCCACTATTTTCATTTTCTTCAAGTGCTTCTCTTATATAATTTATTGCTACAGAAAAAGGCGGAAGCGTAGAGTATTTACTAATTAGCTCAGCAAGTGCTAAAGAAAAACCTCTTATACTTCCTAGCAAGAGAACAAAAGATGATATATCAATTCTATTTGTTACTAGCAAATAAATAAGATGTGCATATGCATAAAAATCAAATAAACTACCTAGCACCTCTGAACCTGCTTTTGCTACGAAATAACCATTATGTATGTGCGAATATACATTTTCCATGTTGTCCAAGCAACTATCATATTTTTCCAAAAGCCAACCAGATAAGTTAAATATCCTTATGTCTTTTCCTGCCCTTTGATCCATTGATACTCGATTGATATACATAGCCTGCTTGGCATCAAGCTGAAGTTTATCTGCGTATGAAGCATGCCTTTTTCTTGCTATATTAAGAAATAGCATTCCCAGAGATACATTTATCACGGCTATAGCAAGAATAATCGCATTGATTTTTCCAACTATTATTGCGTATACAATTACTGCAACAATATGTTGTGCACAGTTATAAATCCCCAAGTAAAATCCATAAAGATGCCATGGTCTTCTCGAAGCTGCAAATCCATTATTTATTTTTTTTTGGACAGAAGGATTCTCCAGCAAATCAAAATTAATGTTTAATTCTTTACCAATAATATCACCAGTGATACGTTGCATTAGATTAACAGATGCTGCTATTTTTTGCTGTCCCAGCCAAGTAATTGTTTTAAATAAAACAATTATTGCTACCATGCAGACTACATGTTGCAAAACCGTTGTTAAAGAATATCCCTCAATTAGCTCATCAATCACCACCGCTGGAAGATATGTGCTGATAATAGTTGCACATGGAGACAATACAATCATTGCAATTAAGAATTTAGGCAATGTAAAATCAAATTCTTTAAGCTTAGATAAAATCCATAAGCTATTACTTATAATTCCATATTTCTGTTTCTTACGTTCTCCGAATATCTCAGTATAATTTTTCATTATGTTTTAAAGAGCCTTTCTCTTTTTTTTACAATAATTATGCGATATCTGCTTTTCTGCAAAAAAAAGCATATATTATAGAAGTATTTGGAAGAGCTTGATTTATTATTTCTTTTTCTATCGCTTTCCAATTTCTTGATGCTATACCAATATAATCCGCTTCGTGTTCTTTTATCATCTCTATTGCAGCTATTTCATTACCCAATGTATATTTTGAGACACACGTACACTTCTCTATAGGAAATAAAATACGATCAATCCAATCGTAATAATATGAGTCAGCAATAAAAATTATTTTTTTACCTTTTAATTTTTCTTCATAATTTGCATAGAAACATTTGTTGTGCCAATCATTACTATATTGCATCGATTTAGTGTTAATATTTATATTTCTCCGAATGGCCACCTCATTTGCAATTTTAGTTGCAACTAATTTCTGAAGATTTCTATTTTGATTTGAAACGGACTTATCATGCCGCCTATATAAAAGTAACTTTTCTGGTATATTCGCAGTTTCATATTTTTCTGCGATTCTACAGAACAAATCATAATCTTCAGCATAGTGATAATTCTCACTATATCTAAAATTATCAAACACTTCTCTTCTCGCCATAATAGTTGGATGTTGTAGATCAATACGCATTCTCAATGAAAAACTTAATATATCGGATCCTTTTGTAAAAAAGCATTCTTCACCAATAATATTATCCTCTGAATCAATGATATCTATAAAACTCCCAACAAGTTTAACTTCAGGATTGTTTTTCAAAAAAATTATCTGCTTTTCAAAACGATTAAAAACACAAATATCATCGCCGTCCATCCTTGCTATATATCCCCCCTTAGCTATACTTATTCCATCATTAAGCGAATTTACCAATCCTTTATTCTGGGCATGATTAATGATTTTTATTCGTTTATCTTTTTTCTGAAATTCTTGAGCAATCTTAAGTGTGTCATCTTGTGAACCATCGTTTATTATAATGAATTCAAAGTCGGAGAATGTCTGATACAATACACTTAATATTGCTCTTTCCAAATACTTTTCTTCGTTAAATACTGGCATTATTACACTTATCATATAGACCTCTTTTTAACTTTAAACTTTCTCATTCTGTCATACATAAGGAAATATATAAAATAATTAATAAATCCACCATTGTGCAATTGAATCCATATTATTACTCGTTCATAAAGAAACAAATCATTCTTTTCATATTTTCGTATATCGTTCCTTAATTCTTTTGGAATAATATATGTCGTATAAGCAATTGCTTGCATGATATTTTTAGGGTTGTCATAACTCGTCTCATTATAAATTGAGCGAAGACAATTTTTAGCCAAAAAAGTTGCCAAACGTAACTGGATTTCTTCGTCATATATATTATTTATTATTGCTATCTTCTTTTTTACCTTATATACGGTAACTATATTTTCCCAATATCCTTTCCAATACCCCTTTTTTTTACTGGCGGTGTTGTAATTTGAATGTTCATATATGTATAGTTCTTTAGCTGAAACAACACATTTTTTTGCATTTAAAGAAGCAATAGTCATTATAACTTCATCTTCAAATAGTTGTATCCGTTCATCTTCATACAGCAATAAGTCTCTCAGAATTTCTTTTCGTATTAAGATGTTCCAAACATATCCAGCGCAAAATTTTTTATCATCTTGCAATCTCCCAAACAACAGCTTTGCATATTGCTCAAATATTTCTTTATTTGAATATGTCCCTTGTGGCATATCTATGTTGAATACTTCTGATATGCTTTTCTTTTTCTTTACAGTCGCTCCGAAGAAAAAAATATCTGCATCATATTCCGAAATCATTGAATTCATTACATAATATCTGTCATCCGTACATATATCATCTGCATCAATAAAACTTATATACTCTCCTTTTGAATATTTCAAACCAGTTAATCTTGCAGAAAAGGTTCCTTTATTTGATTGATATATGTAAATAATGTTATTATTGCTATAAGCATAATCCTTACATATATTAGCGGTATTATCAGCCGAACCATCATCAACAATTATAAGTTCATCGCTATCTTGTAAACTTCGTAGTACACTTTTTATACATTCAGCAATGGTATTTTCTGCATTATAAACAGGCATCACTACACTAATATTCTTTTTCATACCCCTTCCTTATAAATACCTCCTTTTTATGTTACAAAATATAAAATCTTTTTTCTTCAAAAAATCCTAATTGAACTAAGTCGCTGCGCGACGGCCTGCCGAGGCAGTGGTGCAGTTTTTAAATTTTAAGAAAAAAGCAGTGTATAAGAAGAGTTTTTCGTGTATGTTATAAGTACCACCAAACAACAACACAATAACTAACCAACACTGCTTATGAATAGATTATCATGTTTAAGAACCTATAACAAGGGTATTTTCAACATTCACTCTCCTCCATGAATGGTAGTGTTTCACTTACAACTATCAATAATTCATGGAGGATTTTTATGTACGAAGAATACTACAAAAAACTGAGAGAAGAATGCCTAATCCGTAACCGTTCTTCTCAAACTGCCGTGGCTTATATCCACAGCATCAGAACTTTTATGAGATGGACCGGCGATAAACCAATGGAATGTCTTACTCTTTCTGATGCCCGGGACTTTATTCTTGAAAAACGAAAGAATGGCATAAAGGCTTCCACCTGTAACGGATACAATGCAGCACTCCGCTTTTTATACCAGCATGTGCTTCACATCCCATGGGATCTGGAAGTCGTTCCGAGAATGAAACTGGATGTACAGCTTCCCAAGGTCTTAACCCTTTCAGAGGTTGAATGTTTAATTGATACCGCTACAAGTATACGAAACAAGGCGATTATTGCACTGCTTTATTCATCTGGACTTCGGGTAGGCGAGCTTGTCAGGCTCAAGGCAGATGATATTTATATCAGCAGAATGCAGGTTCATATCCGAGACGGAAAAAACCACAGTGATCACTGGACAATCCTCTCAGAAAAAGCAAAAGAACTTTTAATTGAATACTGGAAATCGTATCCTGTTCAGAGAGAACAGTTCTTTGTATCACTGAATTCACCACATGAGCCTATGACAGCCAGTGGCATTGAGCTCATGATAAGAACCGTTGCCAAAGATGCGGGAATGACTGCGCATCCGCACATGCTCAGACACTCTTTTGCAACCCATTTATTGGAACAGGGAGTACCAATTCAGTATATCCAGGCAATGCTGGGGCACCGCTGTGCAGAATCTACTCAGGTTTATATTCATGTTTCAAACAAAACCGTCATGGGCATCAAAAGTCCTCTTGACCATCCACAGAAGAAAAAACGTGGTTGTAAACCGGAGAAAAAGGATGGTGATGTGAATGAATAATCAGGTCACCATTCAGGATGTTTTCCATCAGTTTCTGCCTGAATACTGTGAAACACATCATTTTTCAGCAGAACAGCAGCTGGCGGCTTTATGTATTTCCAAGTGCAGAACAGCGGAAATGGGAGCAAATGTCAGCGAGTGTGAATCCTGTCACAAAACGTATATCCACTACAATTCCTGTAAAAACCGTCATTGTCCGATGTGCCAGGCCATGGAGGTGGATGAATGGATTGACAAACAGCAGGAAAATGTGCTTGATGTTCCGTACTTTCATACCGTATTTACACTTCCGGAAGAATTGTATGCCCTTGTTTATTCCAATCAGAAACTTTTGTATGATGCTTTGTATCATGCAGCACACCTGACGATGACCGAGCTTTCAGCAGATCCGAAACATCTTGGCGCAAAAATTGGATATATCTGTGTATTACATACCTGGGGATCGCGAATGAATTATCATCCACACCTGCATACAATCGTTCTTGGTGGAGGTCTTGATGCCTCAAATAGGTGGAAAGATAAAGGAAAAAAATTTTTCTTTCCAGTAAAAGTCATGTCCGCAGTGTTCAGAAAGTATTACCTAAAAGAACTGAAAGAGCTCTGGCAGTCGGAAAAGCTGAATTTTTGCGGTAAGTCTGAAAGACTGCGGAATCATTACCACTTCAAAAGTCTTCTGGATGTCCTTTATAAGAAAGACTGGATTGTTTATACAAAAGAAGCCTTCAACGGAGCCAGCTCAGTTATAAAATATCTTGGACGTTATACACATCGTATTGCAATCAGTAACCGTCGTATTCTGGGCATGACGAAAGAAACAGTAACGTACCTTGTAAAGGATTACAAAAATGGCAGACGAATGGTTCCACATACCGTGAAAGGAACTGAATTTCTACGGATGTTCCTTATGCATGTCCTTTCCAAAGGATTTGTCAGGATTCGTCATTATGGTCTTCTTTCATGCAGGAGCAAAAAAGAAAAAATTGAACTCTGTCGCAAGCTGCTAAACGGAATAAAATATATTTCACAGCTTCGAGACAAAACAGCAACCGAAAAGCTTATGATACTCTATAAGCGTGATATCTGTAAGTGTGAGGCGTGTGGCGGAAAATTGTTTTCTTTCTGTATTCGAGGACGATATTGTCTTACTTGATAGCAATCGATAAATAGTGTAAAAAGGCCTTCTGAATCACGAAGGTTTTATTGTTGTGCACTAACATAACAAAAACATAAGAAAATACATGGTGCTTGTTTTCAAATCGGGTGCTTTTTGATAAAATCAAGGGTAAGGAAACTGATTGAAAACCCATAGCATACTGGCTACGGGGACGCGACTTAGTTCAACTGGTGAAAACCGGTGTGCAGTTCAGAGGAATGGGCAGGTTACAAAAAAGGCAGACCTGCTTTTTCCTCTGCCCTGACGCCGATTGTTCACGTATTATTTGTAATAATTAACGCTCTACTCGTAACTTTTGACATAAAAACCGGTATCTGATGTTTTTTTACATCCGATACCGGCTCATTAATGCTTTTTTCTATTTTAAAGGAATCATTCCTTCTACTACAAAAAACTCTTCTGTAGCTTTTATATCTATTTTTCCATTCTGTTCTTTTATAAGATCCTGTACGCTCCTTAGGCCTATTCCATGACTATTAATGCTCCTTTTTGCATGGACACGCCCATTTTCAATCTTTATAGTTCCATCATATGTATTCTTTATCCGAAGAAAAAGGACTCCTCCTGAAAACTGCATAGTTAGAACCACTTTCTTCTTTTCAGACTTTGCTGCAGCATCTATGGCATTTTTCAGAAGATTTCCTACTATAATATTAATTTTACACCGCAATACCTCTATGTCTTCAGGAATCTTTATATCACAATCTACAGTAATTTGGTGTTCTTTTGCACTATCAATTAAATAATTGATAAGGCTGTCCGTTTCATACTCTCCAGTGTGTACCATCTGTTTTGAATCCGTAAAGGTGCTACGCATCTCTTCAATATAGTTACAGACCTTTTCGTTTTTGCCTTGTTTTGCCAGGCCTTCTATTTCAAACAGATGATGTCTAAGATCATGCCTAAGATTTTCCTCTTTTCTGTTTGATATACGCATTAGCTCCATCTCATGCCTGTATGCTTCTACTTCTCTTTCAAGATACTCTTTTTTCATTCTATCGCCAAGATTTATGGCCAGACTGTTATATAGATTTACTGATAACAGCGATATTCCTACAACACATATACAAGCTATAAATCTGTATACACCTGAATCCATGGCTGTAACACAATACAGGATAATTGCCGCCATAACTGGGAAACCAGAAAGTGCCAACATTTCTTTTCCTACTATATCCCAATTCTTCGCTCTTCGAATTAAAACTCCCAGGATTCTTTCTATTATGAGAAGAAAAACCACCGTAAAAGTTACACTATAGAAATAATCATCTTCTTTCAAAAATGGGGTCGCTACTACATAAGCCAGCATATCACAGGCAGCACCTAAAACTGCTATAACTATACATACTAAAAGTTTCTTTAATAAACTGCCCTCATAGACACTTGCTATAAGTAACATCAAAAGAATATTTACAATAAGGTTTATCACCGGTATATGAAGCCATTCATTTATAGCAAATGTGGATACAACCCAAATACTTGAAAGTACCATTACCTTGTTTTTATTTTCAAAATCAAACTGTAGGAAATCTCCCAAAAGCTGACATATGGCAAATACTAGGCAAATATTACATATAATGTTTATTAGATAATATTCCATTTAATCCTCGGTTAATCGCCTTGATAAGAGCCTCTGGTTTTACTGGCTTTACTATAAAATCGAGAGGTTGTACCGAAAAAAGTTTCATTGCATAAGTTTCTTTTGATGACACATATATAATCTGTGTATGGAAATTTCTGTTTTCATCACGTAGATATTTTCCAACATCAATGCCTGTAGCTCTTGTAAGTTCTATATCCAAGATAAGAAAATCATAATTTGCTCCGCACCTGATATGTTCAATAAGTGCTTCTCCTCTATAAAACACGTCAACATCAAATGTTGCTTTCAGGACATCAGTATTCTCTATTATTATATTTTCAATCTCCTGACAGGTTAGAAATTCATCATCACATATGGCTACTCTGTACACAACTGTCCCCCCCGATTTTGGGATTTTCTACCTCTGATGCGGTTCTTCCCGTATCTGTATAAGTTTCTTTTTCAAAATATCTGTTTTTCACACTTGCTCCTCTTTAAACCTAAAATATTTATCACCTTCTGTACTGTCAGGTAAAACGCTTCTATCGTAATCACCAAAAATATAAGCATTTTTATAAAGTCAATATCCTGGCATATAAAGAATATCGCTTCCTCTACTACAGTAATAACGATAGATATAAGCTTAAATCTTACCTTTTCTTCCTTAAAAAGTAATTTGTTTACAGTATCTACCGGTGCCAGTATCATAATCACCAAAGTTCCTATAATGAGTATAGCTGAATATAGACTTTCATTTATCCATCCACCATCAGTACTGTTAAGAATAAATGCAACTGCCACAATCAGCAGTGATGATGCTATTGCACACATCCACAAGGCTGGAAGGTGCAGTCCTCCGGCAAAAATCCTAAGTGGTATAAAAAATAACAGGAATAAAAATACTCCCTGGATATTTCCCATAAGAAGACCTATTATAGCTGTAACCACCATGGATGCTACAAACATACCAAGACGTTTTAAGCCGTATATAGCTATTTCTTTCTCTTCATCACTATAGTTGCTCACTTTTTAGCTCCTTATTTCTGTACAGAATATCATCTAGATAATACCATTTTCGCTACTGTTTTGATTCTTAATGTAATAATTTACGCTCTACTCGTAATAATTAACATTCTTTCGCAAAATACAGCTATTCATTTTAGATATCACGTACAGGATATTTGTGTGACTTGTCTTTTTTCACGAATAGTCCAAGGTTTCTGTTTCGCGCATCCTCTTTCTAAATCTCTCTCTTATGCTTGTTCTGCATCCTGTGTGTACTGTGATTACTATTATCATAACAATTGAGCTGCTTCTCTGCCTTTTCGATATCCTTATCAATGAAGTCTTTATCAAATTCTTTCTTAAGACTGTCTTTAAGTTCTTCTATATCCCTGTGGTCAAGAAACACCTCTGCCACATCTTTTGTAGCATCAATCCTGCCATAGATAAGGTCAAAGTCCGTCTGTTCCCTAAGTATCACATCACTTAGCTGCTCTGAAAGACTTTCCATTTTCAAATTTATATCTTTGTATTCTTCATAAACCTTTTCTGAACCAAAGTCATTACTATTAAGAAGATTCTGTCTGGTCTTTTTCGAGCTTTCAATAAATGCTTCCTTATGAACTATTTTTTCTTCTAGGTCATGCCTCTTTATAAGCTGTAGCTTTGAACATCCCTTTTCTTCTTCCTTAAGCTTTTTAAAAGTTCTTGTCGCTCCTTCTTTTCTGGTGTACTTTCAACTAATTCTGGTTCTATATGAATACGATGTACTTCCGCAGAATAATCTCCCAAATCAGCCTTAAATACAGCTGAGATTTCTTTTTTGTAACAGCTACTAGTCCAAGCTTTCCCATCATCACCTACAAAGAAGGGCAGAGTATCCTCATCTGTAATAGTTGATAATGAAGTATGTCCTAGGTTCTGGATTTTTAGAAGAAAACAGGAACCGCCAGATGCATTTCCATATATCGCATGTTCTTTTAATCCACGTGCTTTATCAGTAACACAATAAATATCAATGACCTCTTTAAACTCAAAGAAGATGGTAGAATCCTCGTTTAATAAGCGGTTCCTGTCTCCTTCGTTCAGGAAATACGTTATCTTCCTCAAAGCGTTTTAAAATTCCGTAAAAAAGACGATATCTTCTCTTCAGGTCATATGAGGAAGTCTGCTCACTTCTAATAGAACATGCATGTTCATAAGAAGAAATTTTTATGCAATCATGGGTGTTAAGAATCCAATTGATCTCAGTTTTTCACAATCGAATATAGCACTTTGAATAATCACTGGAATTCATGTATTCCAAAAGTATAGGATAAATTTCTTGTACTCAAATATTTTTTTAAGTGTAACTTTGTCCTGGCTTCAAAATAGACAATTCTTTCTTTATCCCCTTTACTAAGAACAACGCATTCTCTTTCTTCAAAATCAATATCCGCTCTATCAAGATTCACTAATTCTCCTACACGCATCACAGTAGAGTTTAATGTATCTATTATAGCAAGATTTCTTAATTCTTTACAGTCATCTCTTAGTTTTTTCAAGTCTTCATCAGCATATGTATCTTTTACAGATATCGTTGCTTTGATTCTGTGAATTCTATGAAATGGACTCTTATAAATATAATTTTCATCTTCAAGCCAAGTGAAGAAACTTGATATATTTCTTCTAAATAATATCAATTGTCACTTTGCTCACGTTTTTCTCAATTTGATAGGTCGACAAATAGTTTCTCAGGTCATCTGTTGTAATTGCCCTTGCATTTTTATCAACATTTTCTCAATAGTAAATTTATAGTAATCTAGAGTTCCATCTGATCTACCTTCTAGTTTTTAAGAAGATAAAAATCTTTCTAACAACACATCATTATCTTCTTCATAAGGTGCATTGTTTTCTTGTTGTAAATGAACCTCCTCCAATACCTTTTCCAGCCAAAATGTTTGTCCATTATCTAAGAATGGTGACATTTTCTGCATAACATAATTCATCGTTTCCTGATTCATAATAATACTTCCTTGTTTTTAGAAATATTATATACAATGCACACATTACAAAAATATTAAGGTTGAGAAAAAAAGGAATCTAATCGTTCCACATTACTGTCACAATTTATAATTATACAAAAACAATGGAAGAATACAATATGTATTTTTTCCACCAAAGTTTTAATTTCACTTATAATTTCTGTTTTTCAACAGCTTCTTTTTCATTGCATTATGTTCTTACATTACCCATGCTATTTCAACAAATATTGCAACCTGAAAAAAAAACTACCTGTAATACAACCTTATCCAATTTCTCAAGAAAGTAAATAAAAACAGATAGTGTTATAAAAAGAGCAAATCCCAAAATAATGAAATTTCTTCCATGTCTATGGTTCCATTCAGTTACACTTATTAAGTCGTAAGTGCAAAGTTGCGCTTACCTTTCATATTTTCAAATAGTTGTATATTATCTTTCATTAGTAATCTTTACATCCTTACACAGATTTACTGTTCATGGAATGGATACTTATATATTCCCGCTACACAGGTCAGATATTTTTTCCATTTCTCTTCGTTTCAAGTTATCCACTTTGACATATCATCAGACAGTTCAGAAACTCTCATATACTTCTCCGCTCTCTGCGTTTCTTTGTCCTCATATTTCGACCTTCTTTCGACTCCTTCCATATCCTCTCACCTTTTGGCTCGATGATGTACATTCGCCAAATGCTAATATTCATGCAAGAATGTATTTGCACTTGGCTCATTGTTTTCACAAAAAAGTAGCAAGGCCTTCAATATATTGTTCCTTGCTACTTCTTTTTTAACAATTCGTTGAAACTTTTCTGTAAATGTGCTATATTATAGACAAAGGAAAAGCACCCACTCCAAAGTGGATGCTCCCGAGAAACAGGTTTATTTGTCTTTTCGGACATTGCCTATTCTGTTGGCCGACGGAATAGGCTTATTTTTTTCTCTTGTGATCCTTATCTCTTGTGAGAAAGGCAAGAAACGCAACAATCAGTTGCCCAAAGGCTATCAGCAAACTGATAATACCAATGAATATCAAAATGATATCTGCATCTGACATAATTACGCACCTATATGACTTACAGTCACGTCTATTATCTTAACAAATCAGAGTAAATGTTTCAACAACTATTTATGTTATCTTATTCCATTCCCAAAAGCTTACTTTTTCTCTCAATCATCTCATCTATTTTCTCGATGTAAAGCCCTACATCCTTCACATTATCGCATCTCTCAATACGACCATCTCCAAACACTCTTTTAGTGATTGAGCCGGCTCCAAGTGCGACGATGGTCTGCACTTCCTCCATGATCAAAATATTGTATATACCAAACTTTCCTTCTCTGGCGTACCCTACGTTCTCAAAGTTGCCGCTCATGTTCTTCTGTCTGTACAGATAATATGGCTTCATGCCAAGAGCTGCTGCCCCTGCTGCCGCAATCTCCATGGTAGCATCGGTATTATGCAGTGCCTCCATACCGTTTTCTTCAATCCACTGGCTCAGTCTGGATGCACGCTTGATGGCTAACGAATGTACTGTGAGACTATCCGGGGCAAGCTTCTTAATCTCTTCTATCGTATGTGCCACATCCTCTTCCATTTCGCCGGGCAATCCCAGAATGATATCCATGTTGATGTTATCAAAGCCTGCCTCTCTTGCCCATGCGAAGGCTTCTTTTACCTGTGCGACAGTATGACGTCTGCCTATGAATTTTAATGTCTCATCCTTCATTGTCTGGGGATTTACCGAGATTCTGGTAACTCCATGCTGATGCAGTACTGCCAGCTTCTCTGGTGTAATGCTGTCTGCACGTCCGGCTTCCACGGTGAATTCTTTCACCTGGCTCCAGTCGAAGGTATTCTTTAACTTAGTCAAAAGCCAGTCTAACTGCCCTGCTTCCAGAGTTGTGGGCGTACCCCCACCGATATAGACTGTGTCCAGTATCTTATCCTTATAGGCTTCCGCTACGAACTGCATTTCCTTGTATACAGCTTCCAGATAGTCCTGCACTCTCTTCTTCCACATTGCAATGGGATAAGAGGTAAAAGAACAGTACAGACAGGTAGTGGGGCAGAATGGAATCCCAATATATAAGCTGTATCCGTCTTCATAATGAATGGTATCCAGCAATGCCTTTTCCCGCTTGGCGATATCAAGGCTCAAGCTTGATTTTTCTTCACTGACTGCATGCGTCTCTTCCAGCCGGTGCATAATCTCTTCGTCAGATAATCCTTCTGCCAGCATACCCATAGGCAGCTTGGTAGGGCGGATTCCTGTCAGATTTCCCCAGGGCAATGTTCTGCCTGTATAGTCACACAGGTCACGATATAATGCCAGCTTGCATGCATTTTTATATAAATGCACGCCGGTTCCTTCTTCCTCATCGGTTTCAATGGGATTGTCATATACTCTGACTTTGCCGCCCTGTACAGCCAGCACCACATGCAATGCCTTTTCCTCAAAAGACACGGTAATCCTGCCGCGCTCTTCTGCCCTGCTTATCTGTTCAAGACCATGCACTTTTACATCCCTCTCCGGGTAAAAAGCCTTAATCAGCGAATGCAGATCATATTGATAGTTTTCCTTATTCGTATATACCTGAATCATATTTTCCTCTTTTCTTTTATATCAATAATAAAACACACAAATCCGTGTTACCTATCGGCAGCACGGATTGTATTTCATTTCGTATGCAACTGTTGTCTCTTCATTATGCCCCGGATAGAGTTTCGTATCAGGCGGCAAGGTAAAGATTCTCTTCTGTATGGAATCTATCAATGCCCTGGCTGAACCGGAATAGAAATCCGTCCTTCCTACAGAACCATTGAAAATCGTATCTCCACAGAAGCAGCAGCTATCCGCTTCATCATAATAGCAGCAGCCACCCAGTGTATGTCCCGGTGTATGCAGCACCTTGAAGTGTATTCCAGCCATATCAAATTCCTGGTTATCCCTGAAATACTCATCTGCTTCCCACCCATAGGCAGGGCCAAACCAGCCTGACAGGTTCTTCTCAGGATCTTTCAGAAGCTCTGCTTCTTCTTCATAGGCATAGATTTTTGCCCCCGTCAATTCTTTCAGTTGCAATGCGCCACCTGTATGGTCCCCATGTCCATGAGTCAGCAATATGCCTGCTATCTTTTTGCATCCCAGGCTTTTTACATCCTGATATACAATATCTCCTCTGTCACCGGGATCAATGATGACCATTTCATCTGACCCATCACGGAATACATAATAACAATTGGTCTGGCAGGCACTGAGTATGCGCCTTTTGATCTTAATATCAGCCATCAGCCAGTCGTCCTTTCAATATCAATCACATTTTCTATCATTCTTAATTTATCAATCATTGCCGTCAGTTCATTACGCCCGCCAATTTCAAAAGTCACTACCATAGTAGCGATTCCCTGCTTACTGGTTCTGGTGTTCATAGACTGGATATCAATATTTTTCTCTGTAAAGGTCTTGGAGATATCTGCAAGCAGTCCACTTCGGTTATGGGCATAAATAATAATCTCTGCCAGATATTTCTCTGCAGACTTCGTATCCTCCGGCTGCCATTCTGCTTCAATCAGTCTGACTCTGTCCATCTCAGGCAGATTGATAATGTTGACACAATCTGTCCTGTGAATAGATACGCCTCTTCCTCTGGTGACAAATCCTACAATCTCATCTCCCGGTACAGGTGCACAGCATCTGGAGAAACGGACTGCCACATCATGAATGCCTTTTACGACAATACCACTCTTGGACTTGATATGGACAGGCTTACTCTGGCTGTTCTCCTGGATATTGGCTAACAGCTCTTCATCTGTAATCTGCTTCTTATGGTCACGCGCATACAGCTCCTGCATGCGGTTGATGACCTGCCCTTCTTTAAGCGCACCATGTCCAATTGCAGCCAACACAGAATCCCAGTCCTGGAAACCATATTTATGCATAACACTGGCTTCATATTCTGGTGTCAGAAGATCTGTTGTGTTGATATTCTTAGTCTTACAGTAGGTCAGGAACATGTCCCTGCCTTTCATGACATTATCTTCCTTGAGTTCGTTCTTGAACCACTGATTGATCTTGTTTCTTGCCTGTGAAGACTTTACAATATTGAGCCAGTCACGGCTTGGTCCCTTGGAATTCTGTGAGGTCAGTACCTCGATTACATCACCATTGTTGATCTTATAATCTATGGTAACAAGCTTGCCATTGACTCTGGCACCAATCATCTTATTACCTACTGCACTGTGAATACTGTAAGCAAAGTCAATTGGAGTAGAACCCGCGGGCAGATTCTTCACGTCACCTGATGGTGTGAAACAATATACATGATCTGAGAACAGATCCAGGTCGCTCTTGAGCAGCTTTAAGAATTCCTTACTGTCTGAGGTATCCTTCTGCCATTCCAGAATCTGACTGAGCCATGCAAGCTTCTCTTCCTCTCCGCCTGTAGAGGCAATACCATTGCTGGCTTCCTTATATTTCCAGTGAGCAGCAATACCATACTCTGCTACTCTGTGCATTTCAAAAGTTCTGATCTGTATTTCAAAAGGTTGTCCATTGGAACCGATCAGCGTAGTATGCAGGGACTGATACATATTTGCCTTTGGCATGGCAATATAGTCCTTAAATCGTCCCGGCATGGGCTTGTACATCTCATGTATGACGCCAAGTGCCGCATAGCAGTCCTTTACCGAATCCACGATAATACGGACAGCGAACAGATCATATATCTGATCCAGAGTCTTATTCTGGTTCTTCATTTTCTTATAAATGCTGAAAAAATGTTTGACACGACCGTCAATCTGGGCTTCTATGCCCGCGGAAGTAATATGCTCACTTACTTCATCTACGATATCCTGTACATATTTTTCACGTACATTTTTACGAAGTGCGATTTTCTGTACCAGATCATAATAAGCTTCCGGTTCCAGATATTTTAAAGACAGGTCATCCAGTTCCACCTTGATTTTGGAAATACCAAGACGTTCTGCAAGAGGAGAATAGATATCCAGTGTTTCTCTTGCGATTCTCTTCTGGCTTTCAGGGGACTTATATTTCAGCGTACGCATATTATGAAGTCTGTCTGCCAGTTTGATCAGAATAACACGAATATCCTTTGCCATGGCAAGGAACATCTTACGCAGGTTCTCTGCCTGAAGATCTTCCTTGCTGGCTGTTCTGTCAGGAGTTGCATCTCCTGTATATTTCAATTGTTCAAGCTTGGTCACACCATCAACCAGAAGCTCTACATCCGGTCCGAACTGTTCACGCAGTTCCTCATTGGTAAGCACGGTATCTTCTACGACATCATGCAACAGTCCTGCTACAATCGTCTCTTTATCCAGTTCCAGATCAGCCAGAATGATTGCTACACACAATGGATGAATAATATATGGTTCTCCTGACTTTCTGGTCTGGTTCTTATGTGCTTCACAGGCGACCTTATAGGCTTTGTCTATCATACTGATATCATCAGAAGGGTGATATTTCCGCACATGCGAAATAAGCCCCTGATACAGTTCATCAGGACTTTGGAATTCTTTGATATATTCAATCCTGCGCTCATCGGTCTTACGTGGTGTTCCTTTACTGCCCTGAATAATCAGGGAATCCTCGTAAGTTCCTTCCTTGGGTTGTTTATCATTTACCTCTGCCACTTCGATCACCAGCCATTATCTATTTTTGTTATTGCTTATTTGCCGCTGTATGTAATTGCTGCATCCAGTCTGTAGCTGCCAAGACGTTCTCTGCCCTTTAATCCGGCAAGCTCCATTAATACAACAACACCTACAACTTCACCGCCAAGTGATTCGATTAACTTGATCATAGCTTCTGTTGTTCCACCCGTTGCGATCAGATCATCTACTACAAGTACTTTCTGACCAGGCTTAATGGAATCCTTATGCATCTCGATGGTAGCTTTACCATATTCCAGATCATAATCAACAGATACAGTCTCTCTGGGCAGCTTGCCTTTCTTACGGATCAGTACAAAAGGCTTATGCATATTGTAAGCGATAGGAGTACCAAAGATAAATCCTCTGGATTCCGCACCTGCTACTACATCAAAATCCAGATCTTTAACCAGATCCTGCATGGTATCAATTGCAAGATGAAGTCCGTCTGCATCCTGTAAAACGCTGGTTACGTCACGGAACATAATACCCTTCTCCGGGAAATCCGGTATTGTTAATACATAATCTTCTAACTTTTTCATGGAAAATATCTCTCCTATCATAATAAATTGTGTCATTTGTGCTTATAAATAAGCATATTCTGCCTCAATTTGCATGGCTCTGAATAGTTACGTTTAATTATAGTATCAAATACTATATAAGTCAATTCTACAAATATGTAAAAACTTAGGTTATTCTATAGGAAGAAACGGAAAGGAATAACTGACCTTATGAAAAAAATTGCTTTAATACATGATTTATCCGGTTTTGGCAGGTGTTCACTGACTGCTGCCATTCCCGTTATCTCCGCACTTGGCATTCAGGCATGTCCCCTGCCTACCGCTGTTTTGTCAGCCCAGACAGGTTTTAACAGCTATTTTTATGATGATTATACAGACAAAATGAATCAGATCACCTGGGAATGGGTTCAAATGAACGAGTCCTTTGATGGCATATACTCCGGCTTCCTGGGCAGTGATGCACAGATGGAGAATGTGCTGTATTTTCTGGATCAGTTCCAGACAAAAGACAACCTCTATGTGGCAGATCCTGTGATGGGTGACCACGGCAGGCGCTTTCCCATCTTCACGGACAAACTGCTGGCAGCCATGCAGGAGCTTACCAGACGCGCAGATATAATCACGCCTAACCTTACCGAGCTGTGTCTGCTTACTGATACGGACTATGATACCCTCACAAGCCATTCCTCCAGTCCAGAATATTTCCGCTATATAGAAGAAGCTGCCCTTCCCCTTTTGGAAAAAGCAGTCAGAAAACAGTCCATTATCATAACAGGTGTTATTTCTACTGATACCGAAGAACCTAGGATTGCAAATCTTGCTGTTACAAGTGATGGGTGCTGCTTCGTACAGTCTCCCTACACAGGAAAAGGCTTCTCCGGTACTGGCGATCTGTTCACTTCCTGCGTGACCGGATGTCTGGTCAATGGAATGTCCCTGCAGCAGTCTCTTGACAAGGCAGTTGCATTCCTACAGCCTGCTATCGAACAATCCACTGCCGAGAATACACCGGGCAATCATGGTGTGTGCTTTGAAAAATATCTCTATCTGCTCCACAGATAGCAATAAGCCTGTGTCCTTGCTGCAAAGCGCTCTGTTTTCAACAGTTCTCGCAATTCCTGTCTGGTCAGCCAGCAGGGCGTGATTTCCTCTACTGTAGAAGTACTTGGGTGGAACTCACCCCTTGCTTTACCGACCACGCAGACATTGATTTCATTGCTGAATCCTACAGCGCTGTAGCTTGGACCGATAAAATCATCTATTTCATACAATTCCAGTCCTGTCTCTTCCCACAGCTCACGCCTGGCGCTCTCCTGTGGCTTTTCACCGGGATCAATCAGTCCAGCCGGGAAATTATATACCCAGTCACCTACAGCCAGCCGAAATTCCTTGTTGACAAGCAGCTTATCTCCTGTCTCATTGGTTGCAATAATGACTACTGCGTCAGGCTTATCTCCATGCAATGCCTCATACGTCTCCATATCTTTCTTACGGCTGATGATCTCGTATACCTTCTTCTGATTATCCACGGTTTCATAAGTAATGTCATAACGGGTAATGAATTTGCCCGCTTCTTTTTTCTCGATTCCTTTAAAATTCATTCTATGCGCATATACCTTTCTTTTTTTCTTCCCCCATTATAACGATATCCATATGTCGAATTCAACCTCTGATATACAAAAAATTCCCGCATGACTCTATTCAAGTCATGCAGGAATTTATATTTTTAGTCCACTACTTCGGCATTTGCCCTTGGTACTGCTGTCAACTGTCCATTCTCTACATCAATGACAATCGTGTCACCAGAATCCAGATCACCTGCAAGAATCAGCTTAGCAGCCAATGTCTCAACATATTTCTGGATATAGCGCTTCAACGGTCTTGCGCCATATACCGGATCATAACCATTCTCAATGATGAAATGCTTTGCCTCATCGGTAAGCTCAATCGTAAGCTCCTTATCAGCCAGTCTCCTGTTCAGATCGTCAATGATCAGATTGATGATACCACCGATATTGCCCTTGGTCAGTGGCTTGAACATAATGATTTCATCCAGACGGTTCAGGAATTCAGGCCTGAAATGTCCACGCAGTTCATTCATGACCATATCCTGCGACTCCTGTTTAATCTCACCATTCTCTTCAATACCATCCAGCAGATACTGAGCGCCGATATTGGATGTCATAATCAGAATCGTATTCTTGAAGTCTACCGTTCTGCCCTGTGAATCTGTGATACGTCCATCATCCAATACCTGTAAAAGGACATTGAATACATCAGGATGTGCTTTCTCGATCTCATCAAACAGAACAACGCTGTAAGGTTTTCTTCTGACTGCTTCTGTCAGCTGTCCACCTTCATCATATCCTACATATCCGGGAGGCGCTCCGATCAGACGGGACACAGAATATTTCTCCATGTACTCACTCATGTCGATACGCACCATATTGTTCTCATCATCAAACAATGCTGCTGCCAGTGCTTTGGCAAGCTCTGTCTTACCTACACCGGTAGGTCCAAGGAACAGGAAAGAACCAATCGGCTTTGTCGGGTCCTTGATACCTGCTTTGGAACGGATGATAGCTTCTGTCACTTTCGTAACACCTTCATCCTGTCCAATGACACGTTTATGAAGTTCTTCATCCAGATGCAGTGTCTTGTTACGCTCACTCTCGTTCAATTTAGCAACAGGAATACCGGTCCATCTGGAGATGATCTTGGCAATCTCTTCCTCTGTTACACTCTCATGTACCAGACTCATATCTTTTGCCTTGACATTCTCCTCCTCGATCTCCAACTGACGCTTAATTGCTGGTAATTTGCCGTAGCTTAACTCTGCTGCCTTTTCCAGATTACCTTCTCTCTGGGCAATCTGAATCTGTGCATTGATGGAATCTATCTCTTCACGCAGCTTGGATAACTTCTCAACAGATGCCTTCTCATTATCCCACTGTGCCTTACGGTTATTGAACTCTGCCTTTTCCTCAGCAAGCTCTTTCTGTAAAGCTTCCAGACGTTCCTTGCTCAGACGGTCTTCCTCTTTCTTGAGAGCAGTCTCCTCGATCTCCATCTGCATGATATGACGCTGCATCTCATCCAGCTCTGCCGGAAGGGAATCCAGCTCTGTCTTAATCATGGCACATGCCTCATCTACAAGGTCGATAGCCTTATCAGGCAGGAATCTGTCTGTAATATAACGGTTGGAAAGTGTTGCCGCACTGACTAAAGCGTTATCCATGATTTTAACACCATGGTATACTTCGTAACGTTCTTTCAGTCCACGCAGGATACTGATCGTATCTTCTACGGTAGGCTCTGCTACCATGACAGGCTGGAAACGTCTCTCCAGTGCCGGATCCTTCTCGATATACTGTCTGTACTCATCCAGTGTAGTAGCACCGATACAATGCAGTTCACCTCTTGCCAGCATAGGCTTGAGCATATTGCCTGCATCCAGTGCACCGTCTGTCTTACCTGCACCAACAATGGTATGCAGCTCATCAATGAACAGGATGATCTGGCCATCACTGTTCTTGACATCTTCCAGTACAGCTTTCAGTCTCTCTTCAAATTCACCACGATATTTCGCACCTGCTACCAGTGCGCCCATATCCAGTGCAAAGACTTTCTTATCCTTTAATCCCTGTGGAACATCTCCTCTGACGATTCGCTGTGCCAGACCTTCAACTACGGCGGTCTTACCTACACCGGGTTCACCGATTAGTACAGGATTATTCTTGGTCTTACGTGATAAGATACGGATAATGTTACGAATCTCATTATCTCTGCCGATAACGGGATCAAGCTTCTGATTTCTGGCTTTTTCCACCAGATCCTGTCCGTACTTCTCCAGAGTATCATACGTAGCTTCCGGGTTATCGCTGGTAACACGCTGATTACCACGTACCTCACTCAAAGCCTTCAGGAAACGCTCTCTGGTAATACCGTATTCCTGAAAGATTGCCTTGATCTCTTTATTAGGGTTCTGAATCATGGAAAGGAAGAGATGCTCTACCGATACGTATTCATCACCCATTCTCTTAGCCTCATCCTCTGCGGATATCAGCACTTTGTTCAAATATTGTCCTACATAAGGCTGGCCACCCTGAACTTTAACTCTCTTCTCCAGTGCGGCTCTTGCCCTGCTTACAAAATGCTCGCTATTGATTTCCATCTTCTCAATCAGCTTCAGAATCAGACTATCATCAATGGTAAGTAAAGCATACAACAAATGTTCCTGCTCTATTTCCTGATTACCATACTCCATGCTAAGCTTCTCGCATTGATTTACAGCTTCTATGGATTTCTGAGTAAACTTTTGAATGTTCATAACCAAACCTCCTTTGTTTCCTTTGTTCTATATCTACTATAACACCAATTCACTATTTGTCAACTCATTTTATATTATTTTTAGAATTTTTCTATTGTTTTAATAACACATTTTTTACCTTCTATGTTAATAAATTTTCATTTTTTTCTATATTTTTCATTTTTTTTGTATCTTTTCTATTGTTTTTTCAATTTATATGGTAAAATGTAACTATTCAGAGCCTTGCAAATTGAGTCAGAATATGCTTGTTTACAAGCATATTTGCCTCGATTTATATGGCGAAGCAACCACAATAAGCAGAT
>OIZW01000898.1_pt1 | contig 21900 bp, 20 predicted proteins | sample 1588581 | NCBI WGS metagenome assembly OIZW01 (sample SAMN03283266) | human gut metagenome | biome: human-associated habitat; material: feces | host: Homo sapiens | place: USA | collected 2013 | reverse complement strand
GGGAGCTTACTCGCCGGTGAGTTCCTTTACAGCCTGTTGTAAACTGTCGGAAAACGCCTGCTTGGAGTAATGGCTCTCGTAAAGCTCACGGCAGGCGGGGCGCATGGCAGCCAGCTTTTCCGGGTGCTCGATGGCCCAGGCCAGCCGCTCGGCCAGCTTTTCGGGGTCGTCGTCCTCGTAGACGAAACCGTCCACGCCCTCGGTGATGAGCCCGGCGGTGCCGGTGTGCTCCGACACGATGGCGGGCTTGCCGAAGATGAGGCCCTCCGTGACGAAAGTAGGCATGGGGTCGTCGCGGGAGGCGCAGACGAGGCAGGTACACTGGGCCATCAGGCTCTTGATCTCGTCGCGGGTGAGCCGCTTGACGTAAAAGACGTTGTCGGGGCAGTCAGCGGTCAGGCTCCGCACGGCGTCCATCATCTCAGCCTCTGCGGCCTTGCCCACGAAGAGGAAGGATGCCTTCTTCATGGTCTCAGGCGGCAGCAGCCGGATGGCTTTGCAGAAGATGTCCTGGCCTTTCCGGTTCTCGAAGGAACCCACGGTGGCGAACAGAGGCCGCCCGCCCGCATAGCTCAAATCGTAGTGGGAGAACTTCTCGGCGGCGTAGTCCGGCAGGCCGTAGATGAGGGGCCGGATGTTGAACTCCGGCCGCACCGAGTGCATGGCGTTGGCGGCGTGGCTGCCGACGGAGTAGAGCCGGATATTTTCGCCCAGCTCTCTGGGGATCTGGTGGGCGATGTGGGGGTAGCCTGCAAAGGCATCGTGGAGCCACCAGAGCACCGGAACCCGCGCACCGCTCAGGGTGCGGACGGCCCGGGCCTCCACGACGGTGTTGGCCAGAACGAAGTCGGCGCAAAGGGCCAGCCCCCAGAGCAGGGGAGACTGGACACAGCCCTTGCGAGTGATGACGGTAGCTCCCGCCTCGAGGAAAAGCGGCATGGAGCCGCCGTCCTCAGGGCCGAGGACGACCACTTCGTAGCCCATGCTGCGCAGCACCGGCACGGCGCTCACCAGCACGATGGGCGCACCGGTCATGTCCAGCAGGTGGCTCATGATAAAGACGCGCTTCCCCTTTACAGACCAGACGTCTTCGGCGCAGATGTCCCGCTCATAGTGGGCCAGCGCCAGCGGGAGGCAGACGTGGCTGCGGCTGAGCTTCGCCGCCAGCGTCAGCAGTTCGACGGGATTTTCCGGGTCGCGGGCTTCCGCCTGACAGCGGCGCAGTAGCTCCCGGGAGACGAGGGCGCAGCCCGAGCAGGCTGCAAAGCCCTGACTGTGGTAGAGGGTGGTGACGCCTGAGTAGCCGAAGACGGCGTCGCTGGTGACGTAGTCTGCGCCGCTGCGCAGTGCGTCCGCAAAGCAGGAAAGGGCCGTGGACATCAGGAAAAGGTCTTCCCTGACCAGAAGCACACCGACGGCGCTGCCGAGGGCTTCGGGGCGGAGGCTGTCCGTCAATAAAAATTTGCGGTGGAGCTGGTCCTGCAGGGAAGCTTTCAGGGCGGCGTTCCGCCCCGGCGCATAGACGCCGAGAAAAACTTCCTGGGTGTCGAGATATTCCTGTTTGGCGAGCTGAGCCCGCTGCAGAGTGGTATAACTGCTGTACATCGTATCCTCCTCTCCGCAGGCAGGCTCAATGGCTGCGATGGAACAGCCCCAGCAGGCGGCGCAGGGGCAGCGTAAGTTTCCAGCTGCTGGAAGAGAGGATGTTTTCCAGCGAGCTCTCGTAGGCTTTGCTCCGGGTGCTCAGCTCGGCGTTGGCCTGATGCAGCTCGGAGAGATTCTTCTGCAGGGCCTCGATGGTCTGCTTCTGGTCAGCCGTAGTCTTTTCCAGCTGGTCGAGGTGCTTCTGCTCGCAGACGCGGGTCTTCTGGAAATACTGTACGCCCTCGAGAACGGCGGCGAACAATGGGTCGTCAGCCAGAGGCTCCAGCGGGAAGTAGCAGTAGCTCACGCCCAGCTTCATCCCGGCGGGGAAACGGTTCAGACCTTCCAGCATGAAATTCGGGTCGTTGTTGAGGAACAGGATGCCGTCGCCGTGGAGCGGCACACCGTTCACCGGGCGGCAGAGGATGCGGTCATCCGAGAAGACGAAATCAGTGATGCAGCAAGGCAGCTCACCGGGGTCGAGACGGAGATTGAACGCGGCCTCCGGCAGCTCGAAGGTCGCTGTCACCATGCCGTTCAGCTCGTCGTATTCGTAGTCCGGGGCCTTGACGGTGTCTTTCTGGGAAAAGCCGAACCCGGCATCATAGTAAAGCAGCGGCTGCACCAGAGCAGGCGAGTCGGTCTGCCTCTCTCTCTGGGGGTGGGCAGCATAGAAGGTCTGCAGCTGTTTTTCCAGCTCAAGGCAGCGCTGGGCCAGCCGCGAAGTGCCTTCGTCTGCAAGTTTGAGCTGTTGTTCAAGGTCCGCAATGCGGCTGCGCAGAGCCGCTTCAGGAGTTTCGTTCATCATTACCGGGGCCTCCTCCGATTTATCGCAAGGCGTACAACCCGCGCTGCAAGCCCATGCATCAAAAGTAATTATAGTCTGCCCTCAAAATGGCTGGATACCAAAGCGCAGGAATTTCAGTGTTTTGCCGCATAGCGGCGGGTCTTGCTCCGCTGCCGGGGCTTGTCCGCAGGCTTTCCGCCCCGAAGCTTCCGGCCAAGCTCTTTGCGGCGCATCAGAAGTTCGGTGACGGCGAAGATGGACACAAGCGAGAACACGAACTGCAGCAGCATCCCCTGCACCGGATGGTCAGCATACTTTGCAGCCATCAGATACCACGGGATGGCCGTCAGCTCCACAGTGTGGATGCAGAAGATGAAGAGCGAGCGCCGGCCCACCCACTCGATGGCATGGGAGATGGGGCCGTCCACTCGGCGCTGCCATTTCAAAAAGAGCCGGATGATGCCGTAGCCCACTGCGCCATCCAGCAGGATGCTCAGCGGCCCCATCGTCCACTCACCCAGCGAAACGCAGTCGGTGCTCTGGGTCAGCAAAACGCCCGCGACGACGCCCAGCGCGGACGCGATAAGTCCGGCTTTGGCTCTGCCGGAGAGGGGAGTTTCGAAAAGGCGGCGCTTCTTGGCCAGATAGCCGATGTAAAGGTAGGGCAGCGACACCATGCCCTGTGCGATGCAGAAAGGAGCCTCCCACACCAGCGTGACGCCCCAGCCAAGCAGGGTGACGCCGACGACTGCGGGGGTTATGTACCGCTCGGGGAAGACCTCGAGCAGCACGTCCAGCAGCACCCACGCCAGCATCAGAGCCACTAAGTACCACATGGGTCCGCAGGAGAAAAACTGCTGCCCGAAGTAAGTGGCCGTGTGGGGCAGGCCTAACAGGAAGCCGCCTAAGACCTTGGCCGATTCTGAGATGGCAGCATCCCACGAGCCGAAAGCTGCGTGGTGAATGAAAGCGTGGAGCACCGTGGTGGCCAGTGCAGTATAAAGATAAGGCTTGAACAGGGTCTTGAGCTGCTGCTCGATGCATTTGTGGATGGAGCGCTTGCGGAAGCCGTAGCCGCTGGCAATAAAAAAGGCGGCCATCAGCGCTTCGCGGTAAGCGAACAGCGCGAACGCGAAAGGGGTGACGTCGTTGGTGCCGAGGGGGTAAAGCTCTGCCGTGTGGGCAAAGACAATGGCCAGCATTCCGATGCCTTTCAGCAGGTCGAACATGCCAAGGCTGCTTACAGTGCGGGGCTTGGTGCCTTCCATGAAAAGGGTCCTCCTTGTGCGCCATTCGTCCCGGAGGCCCCGGAAGGCCGTGTTTTAGGCGCGATAAATAAAAATATGAAGCTCGGCGGGGAGCTTTTTTGCTAAATAATATAAACAGTATAATGCTTTTTGGGCTTGCTGTCAATTTGATAAGGACTCAATCTCCGGGCGAAGTTTCGTCCTGACGAAAAAAGTGTATCACAGCTTTTTGCATATCGCAACAAAAGGAAAGAATTACATCTGCCTGCACAAATTGAATGCAAGCTCAAGTTGCATATTTGTGCAATTAAATCTTGCGTTTACGCTCTGCTTGCGGTATACTGTTGCCATAAGGAGCCGTGCCAAAGTTTTCCTCGAACTGCCAGAGATTCGGAATGACTCTGGAAAGTGAATGAAAAAAGTGCTGAGCTGAAAATTTGACAAAAAAGGAGAAAAACCGATGGCTGAATACATCAAAGTACCTGCAGGCGTATACGACATGGTGACCCGCTGCATGGAGCAGGAGTTTCCTGATCATGTGGCCATTCGCTATGTGGCCGAGGACGGCAAGACCGTCGTGGAGAAGAAGTATCGCGAGTATGCGCAGGACATCCGCCGGATGGTGGCCTATCTCAAGGCCGAAGTGCCGGACATTAAGGGCCGGCGCATCGTTCTGCTGAGCCGGAACTGCTATGAATTCTGCGTGGCGTCCTTCGGCATCATCCTCGCCGGCGGCGTTCTCGTGACCCTGAACCAGAAAAAGACCTGGGAGGAGCTGGAATATGAGCTGGGCCTCGTGGAGCCCGTCCTCATCCTGAACGACGGCATCGACTACGGCTGCCGCGCCGAGCTGGAAGCCGCCTACGGCCCGAAGCTCCGCCCTATGGACTGCTATAAAGAGACTGCCCCCGGCGAGCTGACCAACTGCGTGGGCCACGATGATTTGATGATGCTGATGTTCACCTCCGGCACCACCGGACGCAGCAAGGGCGTCATGCTCTCGGAGCGGAATATGTGCGCCAGCCTGCACACCTATTCGGAGGTGGCAGAGAACTGGATCACCAACCGCCTCCCGGCAGGCCAGAAGCTGCCGCTGAGCCATATGACCCTGCTGCCCCTCTTCCACATGGCCTGCTTCGTCTGCGTTATGTCCTACCCGCCTGCCGGATGGACTCTGAACCTCTGCGGCGACATCCGCGACTTCTACCGCGACCTGGGCCTGATGCACAGCGACGTCATGGCCTCGGCCCCCATGCTGGTGGAGACCATCTACAATGACATGAAGCGTGGCCGCGTCAGCCGTCTGAACGGCCTGTGGGACCTGTGCTGCTCTTCCGCTGCCCTCGACCCCAAGATGCTGCTGGAGCTGGCCCAGAACGGCTTCGTCGTCAACCAGTGCTACGGTATGACCGAGACCTTCGGCGACGGCATCCTGAACTTTACGCAGGTCGAAAAGCACATGAGTGCCGTGGGCAAGCCCGACGACCACGTTCAATATAAGCTGGACGAGACCGGAGAAATTTGCATCAAGGGCGACTGCGTGATGCTGGGCTACTACAAGGACCCCGAGGCCACGGCAGAGGTCATCGACGCCGACGGCTGGTTCCACACCGGCGACCTAGCCCGGATGGATGAGGAAGGCTTCTATTACATCACCGGCCGCAAGAAGAACCTTATCATCCTCGCCAGCGGCGAGAACGTCAGCCCCGAAGAGCTGGAAAAGAAGCTGGCCCTCTGCCCGGCCATCACCGAGTGCATCGTGAAGGAGAAGGACCAGAAAATTTGTGCCGTCATCTACTGCCCTGAGGATAAGCAGGAAGAGGTCAGAGCCTTCGTCACCGAGGTGAACCGCAGCCTGCCGCTGTATAAGCGCATCAGTGCTGTGGAGTTCACCGCTGAGCCCCTGCCCCGCAACGCTCTGGGGAAGCTGCTGCGGAAGTAACAAGTAGGAAGAAACAGTGAAAAGGATACGCCGCGTGGTTGCATTTCTCTGTCGAAACAGGTATTATTACTCTGAGGCAGAAAATGTCAGCTGCCGGCGTTTCGCTGCAATAAAGAAAAACAGCAAGGAGCGACAAAAATGATAAATACTGTATATGAGCTCATCACAGACGTCATGGCGAAGCAGTACCCCGACCGGGTGGCTTTCCGCTATGTGGCCGCCGATGGCAAGACTGTGGTGGAAAAGACCTACGCCCAGTATGTGCAGGACATCCGCAGGGCCGTTACTTATTTTAAGGAGAATATCCCCGACATCAAGGGCAAGCGTGTCGGCATCATGAGCCGCAACTGCTATGAGTACGGTGTCAACAGCTTCGGCGCGATCCTCGCCGGGGCCGTCGTCGTGACCATCAACCAGAAAAAGACCTGGCCCGAGCTGGAATATGAGCTGGGCCTTGTCGAGCCTTCCCTCATCGTCAACGACGGCATCGATTATGGCTGCCGCCCCGACATCGAGGCCGCCTACGGCGATAAACTCCGCCCGATGGACGCCTTCAAGGACAGCGCGCCTGCAGAGCTTGTTGACTGCGTGGGCCATGATGATTTGATGGTGCTGATGTTCACTTCCGGCACCACCGGCCGCAGCAAGGCCGTCATGCTCTCAGAGCACAACTTTTTTACCACTGTGGAGTGCCAGGTCAAATTCGGCGACGCCATGCTGGACTATAAGCACGAGCATATGCCCGAGGACAAAGACGACGTCCTGAGCAACTTCGCCATCCTGCCCCTGTTCCATCTGGGTACGTTCATCTGCCTCTTCGTTTGGGCCTGCAAGGGCTGGGCGCTGAACCTCTCCGCCGACATCCGCGATTTCTACCGCGACCTCGGCCTGATGCACAGCGATGCCATCGCTGTGGCTCCCATGCTGATGGAGGCCATCTACAAAGACGTCAAGCGGGGCCGCCGCGCCCGCCTGAACGGCGTCTGGAACCCCTGCGGCTCCTCTGCCATGTTTGACGGCGCCATGCTGGCCGAGCTGGCACAGCAGGGCATGATGATCACTCAGGTGTACGGCATGACCGAGACCTGCGGCGACGGCATCATCAACTACGAGCAGGACGAAAAGCACATCCGCGCCGTGGGCAAGCCCGACGACCACGCCGAGTACAAGCTGGACGAGACGGGCGAAATTTGCATCCGCGGCGGCTGCGTCATGCTGGGCTATTACAAGGACCCCGAGGCCACCGCAGAAGTCCTCGACGCCGACGGCTGGTTCCACACCGGAGACCTGGCCCGTGTGGACGAGGACGGCTTCTATTACATTACCGGACGCAAGAAGAATATCATCATCCTCGACAACGGTGAGAACGTCAGCCCCGAAGAACTGGAAAATCTGCTGTCCAAGTGCGAGGCCGTCAAGGAATGCATCGTCAGGGAGAAGGGCAAGAAGATCTGTGCCGTCATCTACTGCGGCGAGGCCGACCAGCAGATCGTCCGCGACTTCATCACCGAGACCAACCGTACCCTGCCGCTCTACAAGCGGATGAGCGCCGTGGAGTTCAGCACCGAGCCTCTGCCCCGCACCGGCACCGGCAAGCTGCTGCGCAAGTAAGAATAAACCGGGCAGGCTGCGGAATACTGGAAAAGAGCCGCAGCCGCCTTTAATGGAATTACGAAAGGAAGATTCAAACTATGGAAAGAACCGAGATCGTGTCCCAGATCCTTGCAATTCTGGAAGATGTTGCAGAGATTTCCCCCGAGGATGTCAACGAGAACAGCGTCCTGATGGACGATCTGGACCTGTCGTCCATGGAGATCCTGACCGTCGTCGCCGACCTGGAGGAGACTTTCGGCCTGCGCATCCCCGAAAAGGAGCTGCGCAACTTCGTCACCGTCAGCGATTTGGCCGACTATCTGGCCGCACACGCGGGGGAATAAGGAATGGATGCCGAACAGCGCTCTGTTTTTCAGGGTATCGTTTACTATTACCGCGAAAACATGGTCAACTGCCGCTATCAGGTCACGCTGAAAGATGCCGTGGACGGTGCGCTTTTGCAGCAGGCTCTGGATGCGGCCCGGGCAAAGGCATCCTACTATTTCCAGAAGCCGGTGTGGGAGAAAAAGCTGCTCCACCTCGAGCCGTCGGACGCCCCCTGTCTGGTGCGGCAGGGCAGCGCAAAGCCCGAATTTCCGGACGAGAACGGCTTTACGGTTGCCCTGAGCTATGAGGGGAAAGTCGTCTACTTTGACTGGTTCCACTTTCTGGCCGATGGCCGGGGCATAGCACCCTTCATGACCATGGTGCTGCAGTTCTACTGCAACCTGCGGTACGGTACGGCTTTCGAGGGCCAGACCCTTGAGACGGACCCTGCCTACGACATCGAGGACATCCTTGCAAAGTACCCCGAGAGTCAGGTGGCCAACGATATGCAGCGCTCCGTGGTGCAGACCTTTGAAGAGACGCCCACCTGCTGCCGCATCCGGCTGGAAAAGGCGGGGCTTGTGGACGCCGCCCTCCGCTGCGGCGTCAAGCCTTTCAGTACCCTCATGGCCCTGCTCTGTAAGGCGGTGCAGGCGTATCTGGACAAGGGCGAGGTGCTCTACAGCTACTCGACAGACGCCCGCGACGCGCTGGGTGCGCCGAACGCCCTCTACAACTGCGTGGCATCCTTCCAGCGCAAGCTGCCGCTGACGGCAGATGCCCCGCTGGCCGAAGTGGCCGTGGGCGTGGACGCTGACCTGAAAGAGAACCTTTCCGCTGAGCGAAAACTGTTCCGTATTGCGGAGCAGATGGGCTGGGTCTACCGGGTCTACCAGCAGAAAGCCAGCCTCAGCATCAAAAAGCGCATCTTCCAGATGGGCGAGTACATCAGCGGCTTCCCGGCGGACTTCTGGGTGAGCTATCTGGGCGACCCCTTCGCCCCGTCCAGCCCGGAGCTGACCCGGTACATCGAGGACTTCCAGACCTGGGTGCCGGCGGACGGCGCTTCCATCGGTCTGGAATGCACCAGCCTGCATGGCATCATCACCCTCTGCGTCAAGAACAAGGTGCCGCGCCCCGGCTTTGCCGAGGCTCTGCGCGCCGCGTTCGAGGCCGAAGGCATCAAGGTGCTGGAAGCCGCAGAGCTGGGCGCAGACAATACATAAGATCAAACCTCTCCGTCACGCCGTAGGCGAGACGGAGAGGTTTCTTTTTATCCAAAACGTAATTTTTATATCAAATTTTCATGCGTCATACTTTTGCGAAAAAATCGCCTGAAAAGCCGATTTTTCCCTTGCGTCCAACAGTTTGCCGTGGTAGGATAGGTCGAATGTGACCGAAACACACTGGGAAATGGACAAAAGTGAGGAAAATCGTATGGAAAAAAATAAGAACAGCGGCTCGGCACTGGCAAGAAAGATGGCGGTGTCTCTGGTTTGCGGTCTGGCGGCAGGCTTTGCCTTTATGATGCTGCGCGAAAAGCTCGTGGCTTCCGGCAACAGCGGCATCTGGCAGACCATCAACGACCTGCTCTTCCAGGACATTACCGCAGAGGGCGCGGAACGTGCGCTCGGCCTCTTCTACATCATCGGCCAGCTCTTCATCAAAGCACTGCAGCTGGTCATCATCCCGATGGTCTTCACCTCCATCGCGCTGGCCATCGGCAGCATTGCCGATATCAGCACCATGGGCCGCATCTCGGCCAAGACTCTCTTCTGGTTCCTGCTCTGCTCCTTTATGGCGCTGGCACTGGCCGGATGCGTGGGCTACGCCACCTATTCCATGGGCCTCTTCAACGCTCACATCGAGGGCCTGACGGAAGCCGCCGGCTCCACCGGTTCCAACCCCCTGAACGTGGTGCTGAATGTCATCCCCTCCAACATCGTCACGGCTTTCGGCAGCAACAACGCTGTTCTTTCCTCCGTCTTCCTCGCGGTGGCTGTGGGCCTGAGCATGAATGTGCTGGGTGAGAGCCGTACTTCCACCCTCCGCCGCCTGCTGGGCGAGGTGAACGACGTGGTGGTGGTCTTCCTGAACTTCGTCGTCACAAACTTCGCGCCCTTTGCAGTCTTCGTGCTGCTGACCCGCACCTTCGCCATCTATGGCATTGATTACCTCAAGCCCGCTCTGGTGTATGTGGTGGTCACGGTGGTTCTGCTCTTTGTCTTCCTGCTGGTGGCCTATCCTCTGGTGGTGGCGCTGGGCGCAAAGCAGAACCCCATCACCTTCATTAAGAAGATCGCCAACGTGGCCGTCTTCGGCTTCTCCACCTCTTCCAGCGCAGCCACTCTCCCCCTGAACATCAGGGTCAGCACCGAGGATTTCGGCGTCGATGAGTCCATCGCCTCCTTCGTCCTGCCTCTGGGCATGACCATCAACATGGACGGCACCGCCATCATGCAGGTGGTGGCCACCGTCTTCATCGCAGGCTGTGCCGGTTACACTGTCACCCCGGCCCAGCTGGTCGTGGTCGCGCTGCTGGCTCTGCTGGCCTCGGTGGGGACGCCTGCTGCCCCCGGCGCAGGGGCCGTCATCCTCTTCACCATCCTGTCCGGTGCGGGCTTCGTGAATGACAGCGCCCTGCTGGCCTACTCCCTCATCCTCGCCATCAACCGCCCCATCGAGATGCTCGTCACCTCCCTGAACGTGGTGGGCGACGCTGTGGCCAGCATCTGCGTGGCCAAGAGCGAGGGCCTGCTGAACGAGGAAACGTTCAACGCATAATTGACCTGTAACATACAAAAGCGCCTCTCCGTTTTACCGGAGGGGCGCTTTTTGCGCAGCAGAAGTCTTCTTTTTTACAGACGGCCCAAAGCCGCCGCCGAGGTTTTACGCCGATTTTGCGTCCGCATGGTTTCGGGCCGGGCGGCTGCACAGGCTTTCTTGTGTTCACAGGTGGATGGTGCAGCCGCGGCCCAGCATCTGGGCCAGTAGCATAAGGGTCGAGACGCCGAAGCATCCGCCCATCAGCAGCAGGCAGAGTACTACAGAGCTGAAGTCGCACCGGCATGCGCCGGGCCGGGCCGAGTAGTAGAGTACCTCGCACCCCAGCAGGATGAGCCCCGCCGCCGGTAGCACCTGCCAGATGACCAGCCACGGCAGGCCGGGCAGGAAGCGGGCCAGCAGGAAGAGCGTGCCCGCCGCGATGAGGCAGACGCCCAGAGTCAGGGTGCCCACCCGACGCAGGGGTTTATTCGTCGTGTTCTGTTCCATCATCCGTCACCTCGTTTTCATTCACCACAGGAGAGGAGAGCAGAGCGGCGTTGTCCGGCTCGTCGGCGTGATACTCGCAGAAATCGGCATCCTCGGGGACATCCTTGGAAGCATCCGGCTTTTTGGCCGGATGGGGGCCTTTCACCAGCCAGACGCCGCAGACGATGAGGACCACACAGACCACCACATCCGGCAGGCTGGCCATGACGAGATAGAGGGCGCGGAAAACGGGGGAGGAGTGGCCCCAGCGGTAAACGAGGTCGCCGAGAGTGTTCATGATGAGGTTCTGGTAGGCGATGAGCGCACCGAAGGCGATGAGCAGCCAGCCCACCAGCTTGTGGCTGTCCAGCAGAGCCCGGGCCAGCCGCCTGTCGCGGGGGTCGAAGTGGACGAGGTAGTCGTCTTCCGGCGCGGTGTCCGCGATGATCTGCGCCCGGAGGTTGAAGGTGTCAAAGAAGCTGTACATCCACACCACCACCAGCAGGAGCAGCACCGGGTTGAGCAGTGAGCTCACCATTCCGATGAGGCAGGCCGTGAGGATGAGGGAGAGGCCCCGCTTCATGTAACCCTGATACATCTGGCCTGCGCCGGGGATAAACGCGCAGCAGAAGGTCAAAAATCCGTTTTTCAGCATAACGATCTCCTTGTTCTATGATTTTATGTTTTCTGCCGCGTTCAGCAGGCTTTCCAGCACAGAGGAAACGCGGGTATAGATGTTCTCGCCGGGGCGGGAAGTCACGGGCCTGCCCAGCTTTTCGGGCAGAAGTTTCGGGGGCTGTTTTTCCGGCAGGGTGACCTGGACTGTGGGCAGGAGAGCCTGCAGGTCGCTGCCGTGGTCGGTGACGAAGGTCAGCGCTCCGGTACGCCACATGGTCAGCGCCAACACGGCGGCGACGCCCGCCACCGCAGCCCGACCATAGGTGCTCTGCATCAGCCGCACCCAGATGGTGCTCATCACGGTACGGCGGACATCCCGGGGCGGGTCGGTGAGGGCGTCGGCGGTCAGAAGTGCGGTGTAACGGTCGGTGCATTTGTCGCAGTAGGCGAGATGTTCGGCGGCTTCCAGCCGTCCCAGCTCGTCCAGCTGCCCGGCGGTGAGGGCGTGCAGCCCTTCGTCGCTCAGACAGCCGTCTTCACGGAACAATTCCATCTTAAAAGCCCTCCTTTCCGGCGGCGCTCAGCTGCGCGGCCAGTATCTTTTTTGCCCGGAAGACCTGCGCCTCCACTGTTTTCTGGGGCCTGCCGCAGAGCCGGGCGGCTTCGGCGGCGGTGTGCTGTTCCAGCAGCATGAGGCGGCAGGGCGTCTTGTAGGGCTCCCGCAGAGCGAGGATGCGCTGCGTCAGCTCCTCTTCGCCCAGAGCTTCCAGCACCTGCGCTTCCGGCTCGCTGCCGGGCGGTGCGCCCTCAAGTGCAAGTACATCGTCGCCGGGGGTGTTCACCCGGCGCGCCCAGGCGCTGCGTAAGTAATCCTTGGCTTTGTTGGAGGCGATGCGGGCCAGCCATTGCTTTTCGTATCCGGCAGGACAGCGGTCCATGCTTCGCCATGCAGAGAGAAAAGTTTCCTGCGTCAGATCCTGCGCATAGCCCTCATCTGCCACCAGCTGACGGCAGATGGTGTAGACGAGGGACTGGTACTTCTGTACCAGCCTGTCAAATTCCAGTGCATTCAATGGCTGCTCTCCGCCTCCTTTCTGCCCGGCATTTCAAGCGCTCTGTCTATCTATACGAATCAGTGGGTCCAAAACCTGCAAAATCGTGGGAAAAATATTGAAAATGTGGTAGAATGGCCTTATCAAACCTCACAAAGGAGAAAACACGATGGCCTCTGCCACAAAACAGGCACTTCTGGCGGCGCTCTCCGCCGCCCAGGGCGAATGCATCTCCGGCCAGCAGCTGGCGCAGCAGCTGGGGGTGAGCCGCGCTGCTGTCCATAAGGCTGCGGCCGCACTGGCGGCTCAGGGCTATGCGCTGGAAGCCGCCCCCCGGCGGGGCTATCGGCTGGCGGGCGGCGACCCCTTCTGCGCCGAGGCGGTGGGGGAGTACGACGCCCCCATCTACCTCTACGACAAGCTGGAAAGTTCCAACCGCACGGCCAAGACGCTGGCCCTCGAGGGTACGCCCCACGGCACGATGGTGCTGACAAGTCAGCAGACGGCGGGCCGGGGCCGGCTGGGGCGGCGGTTCGAGAGCCCGGCGGGGAAAGGCATTTATCTCTCGCTGGTGCTGCGGCCCGGCCTGCCTATGACCGAGGCGCAGGCCGTCACCGTCAGCGCGGCGGTGGCCGTCTGCCGGGCTGTGAAGCGGCTCTGCGGGCTGGACTTGGGCATCAAGTGGGTCAACGACCTCTATTATAACGGCAAGAAGGTCTGCGGTATCCTGACGGAAGCCGGGGCCGACATCGAGAGCGGCCAGCTGGAATGGCTGGTGGTGGGCATCGGCCTGAACCTGACCTCCCGCCCGGAGGACTGGCCCGAGGAGCTGCGGCCCATCGCGGGCAGTCTCTACCCCGGCGGGCCTGCACCGGTGAGCCGGGCGGCACTGGCTGGGGCCATCGCCCGGGAACTGCTGGGTCTCTGCCCGGCCTTCGACTGTCTGGACGAGTACCGCGCCCGGTGCTTTGTGCCGGGCCACTGGGTCACGGTCTGCACCGGGATGGAGAGCTACGCCGCAAAGGCTGTGGCCATCGACGACGCCGGGCGGCTCATCGTGCAGCGGGAAGGGGGCCGTACCGAGGCGCTCTGCCACGGAGAAGTGAGTATAAGGCCGTCGCCGCTGGCGGTAAAATAATAAACCTCTCCGTCATCGCTGGCGCGATGCCACCTCCCCTATCGAGGGGAGGCTTTGGCAGGCCGGGCCGCTTTGTACTGACGGCTGAAAGCTGAATATGGCGCAAAATACCGTGCCCTGCTTGCGGGGGCAGCGGCTGCTGGACAAGTTATCTCGTCAAGCCGCTGCTGCCCGCTGTAGCAGGGCACTATTGCTTCTGAAAGATTGAGCTTTGCTCGTTTATAGCAATTCAACTTTTTAATGCAACAGCAACAGCGTTGAATTGCATATCGCAAATATGCTGTTATCATATTGCGTTATTTTCTTGACTTGCGATAGAATGGATTTGACCGACACGCCAGAGGCTCCCCTACTAGGGGCAACGGCGACGACCGCCGCCAGTGGCGGAAACAGGGAGGAGATGTTGGGGCAGCGGCCAGCAAGACGCAAGCAAAGCGCAGCGGATGCTGGGTGCCGCAACCCGGCCCTGTCGAGCGGAGCGAGACTGAGAGGTTAAAACACCCCGAAGCACACCAGCCCCAGCACCGCCGCGATGCCGATGACCTTCGGCACACTGAGCTTGAATTTCTGGAGCAGCACAAAGCAGAGGATGCCGATGGCGATGCCCGGCAGACTGATGCCGCCTGCCTCGGTGATGCAGGTCTGGCGGCAGAGGCCCACCAGCACGCCCAGCACCATGCCGATGCAGACAGGCTTGACGATTTTCATGATGTAGCTCATGACCTTGCTGGTGCGGAACTTCTGGAAGAACGCCGCCGCCAGAAGCGTCAGCGTCAGGGTGGGGCTGAGGACGCCGAGGACCGCGAAGACGCCGCCCGGCATCCCGGCGGTCTTGGTACCTGCAAAGGTGGCGGCGTTGACGCCCAGAGAGCCGGGGGTCATCTCGGCGATGGCGATGAGGTTCGTCAAATCGGCGTCCGTCATCCAGCCGTGGGAGGACATTTCATCCATGATGAGGGGGATCATGGAGGTGCCGCCGAAGCTGGTGAAGCCGATCTTCGCAAACGCGGCGAAGAGCTGAACGAGGGTCTCAAACATGGCCATGTTCGCTCACCCCCATCCAGACCAGCGCGATGACCACACCGGCCACCACCAGCGTCAGATTGCTGATGGACGTAAAGTAACAGAGCACAAAGGCGACGGCACAGATGATGATGGGCATCGCGCTGGTCAGAGCATCTTTGCCGAGGGAGATGGCCGCGCCGCCGATGATGGGGGCCACGGCGCACTGGACGCCCTTGAGGGCCGACCAGACCCAGTAGTTATCTTTAATGGCGTCGTAGATGGCTGTCACGATGGTAAGGGTGACGACGGCGGGGATGCACAGGCCGATGGCCGCGCAGATGCCGCCCAGCACCCCGGCCATCTGATAGCCGAAGAGCAGAGTGATGTTCGCCACCATGATGCCGGGCAGGCTCTTGCCTACGGCGATGAGCTCCAGCAGATCGCTCCTGGTCATCCAGCCGCGCTCGTCCACGAACTCCCGCTCCATCTGGGCAATGATGCTCCATCCGCTGCCAAAGGTGAACGCGCCGATTTTGATAAAGTAAAGAAGCATCAGCAGGGCCATTCGTGCGCCGGTGGGGCGCTGCTGTGCGGTTTCGGGTTTTGTTGTCTGCATGAATCCTCCTGAGATACCGGGTTTGCGGTTCTTTTACCTATAAGATACCACAGACGTCCCCAAAAGGCGAATGGAAAAATGGAATGGTTCCCGGTTCCTGTCAGGAATGCTCGTAAGTCATCCAGCTGCCTTTCCATGCGTAGAGGGCCATCAGCACGGCACCCAGCGCCCACGACACCGGGTAGAGGACGAACACGCCCTCGATGCCCGCAAAGAAGGGGAGTGCGAACTGGATCCACACCACACGGAAGAGGCAGAGCGAGATGAGCAGCACCACCATCGGCGGCACGCTGCGGCCGGTGCCGCGCACTGCGCCCGCCATGCCGTGGAGGATGGCCAGCAGGAAGTAGAAGGGGCAGAAGTAGTGCATGGCGCTGCACCCGAAGGCCACCACCGTCTCGTCGGAGGTGAACAAGTGCATGATGGGATTCTGGAACGCCAGCAGCAGAGCACCGGTGCAGAGGGTGTAGAGCACGCCCATGCCCAGCGTGACCCACATGCCATTCTTCACTCGTTTGAGGTTGCCTGCGCCATAGTTCTGGCCCACGAAGGTCGTCGCCGCCATGCTGAAACTGGTGACGGGCAGGATGTTGAAGCCGTCGATTTTCATATAGGCCGCAAAGCCTGCCATGGCGGCGGCACCGTAGCTGTTGACGCTGGACTGCACCAGCACGTTCGAGAAAGAGATGACCATGTTCTGGATGCCGGTGGGAAGGCCGATGCGGATGATGCGGGAGGTCATCCGCTGATCGGGCCGGATGGCGGAAAGCTCCACCTTGTAGTCGGCGTCCACCTTCATCAGAAAGCGGAGGCTCAGCACACAGGAGACGAGCTGGCTGATGTCGGTGGCGATGGCCGCACCCGCCACACCCATCTTCAGCCCGGCGATGAGCACGAGGTCGAGGATGATGTTGGTGATGGAAGCGCAGGCGAGGTAGATGACCGAGCGGCGGGAGTTGCCCGCCGCGTTGAGGATGCCGGCTGCCATGTTGTAGACGACGCTGAACAGCACACCGCCGAAGTAGAGCTTCATGTAAGTCACGGCGTCGCCGAGGACTTCTTCTGGGGTGTTCATCCAGACCAGCAGGCTGCGGCTGACGGCGATGCCGCCCACCGTCAGGATGAGGCCGAGGATGACCGCGATGGCCAGCGAGGTGTGGACGGCGATGCGCGTTTCCTTTTTATCTTTTGCGCCGAGGTACTGGCTCACGACGACGCCGGCGCCGACGGCCACGCCCTGACTGAAACCGATGAGCAGGTAGATGGGTGAGCCGCTGGAACCCACAGCGGCCAGCGCGTTGCTGCCCAGAAAGTTGCCGACGATGATGGAGTCGGCGGTGTTGTAAAGCTGCTGGAGCAGGTTGCCCAGGATGAGCGGCACCGAGAAGAGCAGGATGCTTTTCCAGATGCTGCCCTCGGTCATGAGCAGGGTCTTTTCCTGCTGCGGCTGTACCGTTGCGGCCATAGTGTCTCCTCCCTCAAAAATGCAGGAATTTCATAGGTATTTCACAATAAACTTAACAATACATCGTTCTGTGCCGAATGTCAAGCAGAACGAAAAAGAAAGCCCTCGGACTTTCCACATCTTGTTTGCAGATTGTTCAAAACTAACTCAAAGAAACTCCATTTTTATCCGGTACAATAAAGGTGCAGTCGGGAAGACAAGAACGAGATCCCCCATCTCCGGCTTTTGACTTTCCATAAATGCCATGCAGGCAGGATTCATGCGCAGCCCCGCAGTGGGTGCCGCGCCCCTAAAAAATACTGTCCCCCACCTATGCGAGGCAATAGCCACGGCGGCGGACAGACTACCAACAACCTCCTAGCAGCCGCAAATGTTTAGGAGTTCTCATACACAGGCAGCGCCGCTTTCTCCTCCTTTCCACGGCGCTGCCTGTTTTTGTTTGCTGACGCAAAAAAGCCCATCGCACAGCTGCGCGATGGGCTTTTGACGTTCTTATCGCATATCATGCAGGCGCTCTGCCGGGAGGGAGGCTTGCAGCAGGCTCCATGCGGCGTCGAGGCTGTCGTTCAGCAGATAGGCCTGATTCTGCTGGACATAGAGGTAAATGGCGTTGGGGGTGCGGTAGGCCAGATGCATATCGTGCCACGCATACTTGCGGCTCGCCTCAGGTTTGTCCTGTTCGCCGGCCATCCAGACCGACAGTCCTTCGTCGTCCAGCAGCAGCCGGTAGAAGGGGCGGGGCAGGCCCATCTTTTTGATTTGGAGGCTCAGGGAGTGGAAAAACGTCCAGAAGTAGACGGCCGGCACGCCCAGCGCCACCACGGCCAGCACTACCGTGAGCAGGGCTGCGCCGTCTTTCTGGCCCACCTGCGACAGGCAGAAGCCGGCAGACACCAGCAAAATGGCCGTGAACACCAGAGGCCGGTGCCACGCCTTGCGGTGGCGCAGCAGGTCAAAGGCGGCAAAATCGTGGAAGGATGCAGCATCCATCTGGACGGAAACGGAGATCGGCTGAGACATAAAAATACCCTCCTTTTTGGTCATAGTACCATATTATTTTCCAACAATCAAGGATGATATTGCGCAGATGCCCTAAAATGTGCTAAAATAGGACGAAAAAGAAAGTTTATGGAGCTTTCGCTCTGACGGCGGACAGGCCGGATAAGGCGGAAGATGCGCGGCAGAATATCACAGAGAAGGAGGATGGGTGCGTGGGGCGCAGGATGACCCTGAAAGGGCAGATCAGTCTTTGCCTGGCAGCGTTTTTTCTGGCGCTGGCGGGGCAGATAGTCTTGAGCTTTTACCAGTCCGGCACCGTGCTGCGGGAACTGGACGACCAGATGGGCAACTTCAACGCCATCAGCCGCTTTCAGAACGGCGTGGAGCGGAGCCTTTCGGCCATGGAAGATTACCGCTGGGAGTACGGCGACGCCAAAGCGCTGACAGAGGAGCTCCACAGCGCCTTTTCCGTCACCAACGCATGGCTCTGGCGCATCGAGAGCGACCTTGGCACTGTGAGTGAAGAGCAGTATCTGCTCTACAATGCCGTTTCCACTACCTACGACAGCTACACCGCACTGGTAGACCAGCTGGAAGAAGCGGTGGCCGCCGGTCAGGACACGAAAGCCGCCCAGCTCTACTATAATAAGATCGTACCCTGCGGCGGCTATCTGCGCCAGTACACCCAGCAGCTGCTGAACACGGCCATCACCGACGCTCAGGGGACTTACACCACCGTGTCGGCCCTCAGCGACCGGGTGAAATGGGTGCAGACCGTCGTGGTGGCGCTCTGCCTTGCGCTGGGCTGCGTCATGGCCTTCTCGGTGCTGACGCTGCTGACCCCGGTGCAGCAGATGATCGGCGCCTCCCGGGAGGTCACCCGGGGCGAGTTCGACTCGCCCGACCTGCCTGCGCCCCGTCAGCCGGAAATGGCCCAGCTGACCGAAGCCTTCAACCACATGAAGCATTCGATGGCCGAGCAGGTGACCACCCTGCGGGAGAAAAACGAGATGGAGCGGGAGCTCCACCGCCAGAAGACGGAAGCTCTGGAATTACAGAACCGGATGGAGCGCAGCCGTTTGCAGCAGCTGCGCAGCCAGATCGACCCCCATTTCCTTTTCAACACCCTGAACGTCATCTTACAGACCGCCGGACAGGAAAAAGCCTACCGCACTCAGGCCCTCATCACGGCTCTGTCGCACCTGCTGCGCTACAGCCTGATGAGCAACGACGAGCAGGTGCCGCTGGCCCGGGAAGTGCGCATCGTGGACGAGTATTACTCCATTTATCACGTCCGCTTCGGCGACCGGGTGAAGATGGTGTGGCGCATCTCCGACTCCCTCGATTTAACGGAGACGATGGTGCCATCCTTCATCTTGCAGCCCATTGTGGAGAATGCCTTCAAGCACGGCATCTCGCCCAAGGAAGAGGGCGGCGTGGTGCGCATCCGCATCAACCCGCTGCGGGATAAGGGGCTGCTCTATATCAGCGTCTGCGACAACGGCGTGGGCATCCAGCCCGAACAGCTGGCCCAGCTGAAAGCCGCGCTGGCCCAGCCCGGGGAGCGCTGGGAGCATATCGGCGTCTATAACGTGGCCGCACGGCTGCGGCTTCTGGATAAACGGGGGCGGCTGGTCATCCGCTCTCACCCGGGCCGGGGAACGGCCATCAGTATGTACCTGCCCCTTGTAGAACTTTTGGAGGAGGATTTGGACGATGATACGCCTGTTGATCGCGGATGACGAAAAGCTGGAGCGGGAGGCGCTTGCAGAGCTGGTCCAGCGCCGTTTTGAGCGGGAAGTGGTCCTGGAGGTGGCGGAAAATGGCCGCAAAGCTGCCGACACGGCGGTGCTGTGGGGCGCGGACCTCATCCTGATGGATATTGAGATGCCGGGCATGAGCGGTCTCGACGCTGCCCGCGCCGTGCTGGCCCAGCGGCCTTCCTGCCGGGTCATCTTCGTCACGGCCTACAGCCTGTTCCAGTATGCCCATGAGGCGGTGCATCTGGGGGCCTGCGACTATCTGCTCAAGCCGGTGGACCCCGACGAGCTGGAAGCCTCGGTGCGCCGGGCTATGCGGCAGATCGAGACGGAGCGGAAGCTGGAAGAGCTGGCCGCCGCCCAGCCCCAGCAGGAGCAGACGGAGACCGAAGAAGAGGCGGAAGACGCCCCCGAGGAGGGCGAGAACAGCCAGACGGCCCTCGTTATGGCCCATGTCCGCCGCTACCTCGAGGATAATTATATGTTCGATCTGTCGCTGGACAGCGTGGGCGAGATCCTGCACATCAGCCCGGCCTACCTGTCGGCGCAGTTCAAGAAGTACCAGAAGATGAACTTCCTCGACTGCCTCACCGAGCTGCGCATCAACGCGGCAAAGGAATTGCTGGCCGACCCCTTCCGCTCCTCGGCGGAGGTGGCGTCGATGGTGGGCTACGAGGACGCCAGCTACTTCGCCCGGGCGTTCAAGAAACGCACCGGCATGACTCCCACCCAGTACCGCCGTCAGGCCGGTCAGAAGGCAAAGGCCGACCCGGAGGCCGGGCTGTGAGCGGGCGGATGATTTCCCGCCGCAGTGTGCTGGCGCTGGCTGCCTGTACGGCGCTGGGCGCTGTGGGCTGCAGCAAGACGGAAGAGTACACCGGCCCGGAGCTCATCCTGCGCTACGCCGAGAACCAGCCCGAGGACTATCCCACCACTCAGGCCGCTCTGGCCTTTGCCGACCTCGTGGCCGAGCGGACGGAGGGGAGGGTCAAAGTCGTGGTCTACAGCGGCGGGGAACTGGGGGCCGAGCAGAGCGTCATTGAGCAGATGCAGTACGGCGGCATCGACTTTGCCCGCGTCTCCCTGAGCCAGCTGGCCGAGTATCAGCCGGCCCTGAGCGTATTGCAGCTGCCTTTTCTCTATACCGACGCGCCCCAGATGTGGCGGGTGCTGGACGGTGAGATCGGCGATGAATTCCTCTCCGGCCTCGGCGCGATGGACCTCGTGGGCCTGTCGTGGTTCGACGCCGGTGTCCGCAGCTTCTACACCCGCGAAAAGGTGGAGACGCTGGCGGACCTCGCGGGGCTGACGCTCCGGGTGCAGGAGTCGGACATGATGAGCGAGATGATACTGGACCTCGGCGCAAAGCCCGCGCAGGTGGTCTACAGCCGAGTCTATGCAGCCCTGCACAACGCCGAGATAGACGGCGCGGAAAACAACTGGCCCAGCTATGAGGCCATGGGCCACTACGAGGTGGCCCCCTATTTCTTAAAGGATGAGCACGCCCGTGTGCCGGAGCTGCAGCTGGCCAGCGAGGCTGCGATGGAAAAGCTGGCAGAGCTGGACGAACGCTTCCCGGACATCATCCGCACCTGCGGAAAGGAGAGCGCTCTGACCGAACGCCGCCTCTGGGCGGAGCGGGAGGCCAGCGCCGAGAAGCATATGCGGGAATGGGGCGTGGAGGTGACGACCCTCTCCGCCGCCGAGAAAGCCCGCTTCCGGGCGGCAGTCGAGCCTATGTACGCGGCTTTTGAGGAGCGGAGCTGCCTCATCCAGCGCATTCGCGAAGCCTGAAAAGTGAAAGAAATATTACATTGTATTCATCTCGTTGGGCAGTGTGCTGAATAAACTGTGCTACGGATTGTGAGAACTGCACAAAAGTGTTTCTCACATTTTTTTGAAAAACAGGACATTTTTCATAAGCCCTTGTTCTGACTAAAAATTTTTGCTAAAGTGTGTACAGTAAATGAACGGACGGTGTGCGACCCGTGCAGAGCGCACCGCCCTGAATGAGGAAAATCTAAGGAGGATTTTATCATGAAGAAGATTTCTCGTCGCAGCTTTCTGGCAGCAGCCGGTGTTTCCGCCGCTGCTCTGGCACTGACCGCCTGCGGTGGCTCCAGCAACAGCACTGCTGCTTCTACCGCTACCTCTGCTGCAGCTTCCACCGCTCCCGCCGGTGATGCCGCAGCTGCTGCTTCCGATCCGAAGGTGACTCTGGTCTACGCCGAGGTCAACCCGCTGGATACCATCGTCGGCCAGACCGGTTCTCACTTCAAGGAGAAGGTCGAGGAGCTGACCGGCGGCTCCGTCGTCGTCGATGTGCAGGCTTCCGGCGTTCTGGGTTCTGAGAACGACGTTCTGGACGCTATCCTCGGCGGCTCCACCTCCATCGACATCAGCCGTATCTCCGCTTTCGCACTGACCAGCTACGGCTGCAACAAGTCCAAGCTGC
>OIZW01000891.1_pt1 | contig 22017 bp, 19 predicted proteins | sample 1588581 | NCBI WGS metagenome assembly OIZW01 (sample SAMN03283266) | human gut metagenome | biome: human-associated habitat; material: feces | host: Homo sapiens | place: USA | collected 2013 | reverse complement strand
CGCCAGATACGTCTTGCCGGTGCCGGCGGGTCCCACCCCGATGGTGACGGGGCTGTGGAGCACCGCCTGCACATACTGCTTCTGGCCGATGGTCTTGGGCTTGACGGGCCGGCCCTTGGAGGTGATGCAGATCACGTCCTGCGTCAGCTCCCCGATGCGCTCGGACTGGCCGCTGCGGCACAGGCCGATGACGTAGCGGACGTGCTGCTCGGTAATGGACTCCCCCTTGCCGGAGAGGGTCAGCAGCGCCTCCACTGCCTTGGCAGCCATCATCACCTCCTCTGGCTCCCCGGAGATCCGCAGCTCCCCGTCACGGTTCACCACCGTCACATGGAATTCCGCCTCCAGAAGCCGGATATTTTCATCAAACGAGCCGAACAGATTGATGGCCTCTTCCATTCGCTCGATGCTCACACGCTGTTCCATACGGGACAAGCCCCCTTATCTCTGTGTAGTCTCTGTTTCCGGCAGTGTCACGGTCTGGCCGATCTGCTCCAGACACTCCGCCTTCAGCACCACCGTCAGCCGGTCCCCCTGCCGCACAGCGGCGAAGCGGGTGTCGGTGACGGTGCTGCCCTCCGGCAGCCGGGCCGACAGCAGGGCCAGCAGCTGCTGCTCTCCCTCCTGACGGGCGCTCTGCTCCGTGCGCTCTGCGGCGGCGCCCTCCCATGCGGTGATGCGCTCCCGCACCAGCGTCAGAGGCAGGCGAAGCCCTCCGGGCAGGGTAAACGGTTTATAATATGTTATTTTATCACAATCCACCCCGGTGATGCTACCCTTTCCGTAGAATTTTATCCGGTGTTTTCCGATATCCAGCGCCCAGCGGCTGTGGCTGCGGCTTCCGGCGGCGGGCTGCGTGATCTGCAGCGGTACGCTGACCGACAGCTCATACCACGTTCTGGCCCACACGGCCCCCATGCTGTGGACAAACCGTGCGCTGATGTGCTCTGTTTCTGACACTCCGGAGATCAGCAGTTGTCCCTCCGTGACGGTGGTCCCCGGCAGCACCATGGCCTGCCCCTCCAGCGCCTCCACCTTGGTGATAAGGCCCGCCCTCCGGGCCACGATGTTGGTGACGGCGCTCCGATCTGCCGCCTCCGGTGGACGGTGCCGCTCCACCACCTGCACATGGGCCACGCAGCCCCGGACGTTCACCGCCAGCCACGATACCTCCGGCAGGGCCAGCAGCACATGGTTGCGCATGGTCTCCTGATCGATGTGCAGACCCGGCGACCCCACGGTGATGCCGTAGTCCTCCAGCGCCCGGAGAATGGTCTCCGTAGGGACGGTGTCGTTGCCGCTGACCTGAAAGTCCCAGATGACGAGGTTGCCGCCGAACATCAGCACCAGCGCCAGCACTGCTCCGGCCAGCAGCACGTACCGCCGACGCAGGCGCCGCCAGAACACCGGTACGCCGCCGCTGCGACACAGGTGCAGGCTGCCGCCGGCGTCCTCCGCCGCCTGCCGCAGACGGGGAAGGTCCCGGCCTACGGCTCGCAGGGTCAGGCACACCGGCGACTCCCATGTCAGCTCCCAGAAGGGGATGCCCCGTGCGCCGCAGAGGTTCAGCACCCGCTCCGGACAGCCGCACTCGATCCGCACCAGCACCTGCCCCTGTAAAAAATGGACAATCTGACGATACATAGCCCCTCCTATGTCAGCAGCTCAATGGCGGTGATGGTGCCGCTGATCCGCAGCTCCCGGTCCGTCATGGCCAGCAGCTGCAGCTCCCGGCCTGTGATCCGCACCGTCATGTCGGCAGCGGCGATGTCGATGACCTCCGTGCTGTACCGCAGCACGCCCCGGTGCTGCTCCATATAGAACTGGCGGTTCCCCACCAGCTCCATGCGGCCCACCCCCGCCGCCAGCTCCCCTGGCAGGTCCAGCCGATCCATGACCTCCAGACCGGCACGGGCCAGCCGCTTTCTGTCTCCCATGAGGCATCCCTCCCACGGTGGACTGTATGCGTACCGCCGGAAAAACTTGCCTGTCCGTGGCATGGACCTCTGCCTGCCATCATAGGCTGGCAGGGTAAAGGGAGGTGAGGGAGCATGGGCTTGGCACTGGGACTGCTGGCGGTCATGGCGGGGCTGCTGGCGGCATCGGAGACGGCGGCGCAGGCGGTGCGGGAGGGACTGGCCCTCTGCGGCGGATCGGTGATCCCGGCGCTGTTTCCCTTCCTCGTGGTGTCCCGGCTGTTTGTGGCCACCGGCAGCGCGGCGGCGCTGGGGCGGCTGCTGGCGCCCCTGACCCGCCGGGTGCTGGGGATCTCCGGCCCCGGTGGTACGGCGATGCTGCTGGGTCTGCTGGGAGGCTATCCGGTGGGCGCCCAGACGGCGGGAGAGCTGGTCCGCACCGGGGCAGTCTCCCGACAGGAGGGACAGCGGCTGCTGCTGTTCTGCAACAACTGCGGTCCGGCCTTTGCCTTGGGTGTGGCGGGAGTGGGCTGCTTCGGAAGTCTCCGGGCCGGGGCATTGCTTTGGCTGATCCATGTGTCGGCCGCCGTGCTGACGGCTTTGCTGACCCGCAGCACCTCGTCCCCGGCGGGACGGACTTCACCGTCTGCGCCGCAGGCTCTGAGTTCCGCTTTTCCGGGGGCCGTCCGGGGAGCGGGGGAGGGGATGCTCCACGTCTGCGGCTTCGTGGTGTTCTTTCTGGTGCTGACCCGGCTGCTGACGGCCCTGACGGGGCTGGAGCACCCTCTTCCGCTGGGACTGCTGGAGCTTACCGGCGGCATCCTGCGGCTCTCCGGCACACGGGGGGACTTCGTGCTGGCGGCGGCACTGATGGGCTGGGGCGGCGTGTGCGTCCACTGTCAGACGGCGGCGGTGCTGGAGGGGAGCGGACTCCACATGATGGGTTATCTGTCGGCAAAGGCAGCGCAGGCGGTTCTATCGGCGGCATTGGCTGTTCCCGTAAGCCGCTGGGTGCGGTAAAGGGTTGCTGCTTTCCCCTATGGCGGACAAAAAATGGCACCCGCATTAGACATGAGCGGATAACGAAGTTTTTATGCAGGATACGGTGCAGTCTCTGAAAAGGGGCTGCACCGTGTTCTGCTTTATGCAGAAAATTTGAACTGCTGCGGGTTTTGGCGGATCTCCCCCATTGCTGACAGCATCTCTTTTCCCGTAGGGACAGAGAATAGCCCAACGGCTGTGAAGTAAATGTCCCCCTTAACCTTCTTGGTTTCCTTATCCTTGCTGTGAACCTCGATGCGCCGAATCAGCGCATTAATGATCTCCGGCGTAAGCTGTCGAATGTCCGTATAATCCCGCAGCGCTTTCATCAGCAGCCTCAAATCCACCTTCGTTTGCCCTGCATCCTGCAGCTTCTTTTTGCCGTCAGCTACGAGCTTCAGCAGCTCCTTCTGCTCTTTTTCGTAGTTGGCGGTCATTGAGTAATGGAAGAAGCCAGCGTTTGCGGAAAAGTTACAATTTACGGAGGCAAAGCTTCAAATCCCACTTGCCTTTTTGTTCTTGTTATGATATTATTGGTATACATACTAAAACGCTTGAGGGGAGGTGATGTATTTGCGGAGAGACAGCAGCGAGACGAAGCGGAAAATACTGACCGTGTGCGTCCGTCTCTTTTTGGAACAGGGGTATAAAAACACCTCTGTCAGTCAGATCGTGGACGAAGCGGGCGTAGCAAGGGGAAGCTATTTGAATCTGTTTCCCACCAAGGATAAAATTTTGCTGGACTTGACCGAAACGATGTTCGGCGGACAGTTCGGCATGGCAAGAAGCATTACAGACACCAAGCTGCCGCCGGTTTACGCTTATGCGTTGGAAACGGCGATCCAGCTGACCCTGACCGAACTGAACGAGAACCTGCGGGAAATTTACATTGAAGCCTACTCCCTGCCTGAAACATCGGAGTATATCTACCTGCATACCACGGCAGAGCTGAAGCAGATCTTCAGCGCAAATTTTCCGGATTACAGCGACAGCGACTTTTACGAGATGGAAATCGGCACGGCAGGACTGATGCGCAATTATATGGCACGAAAATGCGACATCCATTTCCCGCTGGAACGCAAGCTCAGCCGCTTTTTGACGGCGGCGATGCGGGTGTACCGGGTGCCGGAGGACGAGCTGGAGCAGACGGTTCGCTTCGTCGAGCGTCTGGACATCCGCTCGATTGCCGAGCGCGTGATGCATTCCTTGTTCCAAACGCTGGCGATGCACTACGATTTTTCACTGCAGGAAATTGAAGCCCCCTTGATTTCAGAAACGGAGGAAACCACATGAAAAAGCGACTGTTCGCCATTTTGCTGACGCTCTGCCTGCTCGCACAGCTCTTCCCGCTCACGGCAAGCGCGGTTCGCCTTGATTGGCCGCATCCGTCTGCGCATTGCGTCTGCGGAGGAGGAATCAGCAATCATCAGGCCATGAACGGACACACGGCCTATGAAGGGGTCTACTTCACCAAGGACGGGAAGGAAAATACCTCCGGCGATATTTCAAAAATGAACGTGATCCGATCGGAAGCAGACCTTCTGGAGATCAACCATAAAGCAGCGAACAACAAGGGAAAAACGTTCTACTATTACCTTGCCAATGATGTTACCCTCACGAAACGAATCCATGCTTGGGAGGGCTGTACGTTTGTGATCTGTTTGCATGGCCATACCCTTACCTGCAATGTACCGGGTGCACAAAGCGCCTTCTTTGTGATGAATAATGCGCGTCTGGTATTTACGGATTGCCAGCTCTCCGGCGACCGCGGCCTCATCACCGGCGACAGCTGCGCCGCTGTTTCTGCTGACGAAACTGCCACCTTTGAGCTTTACGGCGTGAGCATCTGCATGACCAGCTCGGAAACGGACGGCATCCGCGATATTTACAACGACCCGGTTTGCGGCATTTATAACTGCGGTACGTTCAATATGTACGGCGGCTGCTACTATCAAAAAAGCTCCGACTATCCCACGGATCGCCCGGTCATCAGCAACATCCGCAACACCAAGTACGGCCCCGGTGTAATTAACAGAGGAACCTTCAATATGTACGACGGCATCATCTCCGGCAACGAGCGGAACGGTGTGATGTCCACCATCACCCGGTCAGATGATACCATCAACCTCTACGGCGGCACCATCACCGGCAATACCGGTGCGGGGATTTCGGCCACCCACTGGCCCATGCCCTCCATTGCGACAAGCGACTATTATACCAATGTCAACCTCTACGGCGGTACGATCTCGGAAAATACCGGTGCGGGCATCGACGCAGCCTACGGCAGAGTGACGATGGCGCAGCAGAGCAGCGCCATTCCCGTCGAAATCAAGAACAACAAGGGCGGTGCGATCTCGCTGATGCGGGACGGCTCGACCGCCAACCTCGGCACCGGCCTGATTACCGGCAACTCCGGCGGCAAGGGTGCGGTCGCACTGAGCGCAGGCTCCCTGACCCTTACCGGCGACGTGAAGATCACCGGAAACTCCGGCGCAAATCTCTATCTTGTCAGTGGAAAAACCGTCACGCTCGACAAGCTCGGCAGCGGTGCGCAGATCGGCGTTACTACCGAGAGCACGGCAGTCCCCGTGGTGTTCGCCGAGGCCAACGGCACGGATTACGCCAGCCGCTTTACCCCGGACAGCGCGGGCTACAGCATCGGCTATAACGCTGCGCAGCAGCTCCAGCTGCAAACCATGACCTATCCCGTGACCTACGCCCCCGGCGCAAACGGCACGGGCGACAGCAAGACGGTGAACAAGGAGCACGACAGCGCTCTGGAGCTGGAGGGTGCGCTCTTTACCCGCCTCGGCTACACGCAGGTCGGCTGGTCGAAGCACGACGGCGGCGAGAAGGACTATTCCCTGAATGCGATTTATGAGCAAAACGAGGCGCTTACGCTCTACCCCGTCTGGCAGGAGCGCAGTGACTATACCGTCCACATCGTCAACCGGGACGGCACGACGGTCACGGAATTGAAGAACGTCAAATGGACGGATGAAATTTGGAAGCTCCTGACGCCGACACCGACAAGAGAAAATGGTGAGCTCCTGAAAAGACTGCTGCTCGGCACAAGCATAGTTTACGGCGGAGATACCTACGGCAAATTTGCCACGGGCGGCGAGGACAGCCTTACCTTCATTGCTGTTTGGGATGATGCCTTTGCGAGCCGCAGCACCATTTCTGTAGGCGATTCCCAGTGGACCGGCTATCGTGCGGATGCTTCGGAGCGATTCTTCCGCGATGACCAGACGGTGACGCTCACGGTGTCGCATCCGGAAGAACTGTTGTATTTCCAGTACGCGGTCAGCGACCAGCTTTTTGAAAATGGCAGTGTTGCGGCAAGAAAGCTGAGCTTTGTGGATTATACAGGGACGTTCAGCACCGCCTCGCTGAATCTGGAGGAGGGAAAGCCCTATGTGATCTATGGCTTCCTATTCACTGAGTTCAAAAGTGAAATTGTGATCAATACGGATAAGATCATCATCGACAAGACCGCACCGGCGATCACCGGTGCGAAGAATGGCGACGTTTTCTGCGGCGAGGGCAACAAGACCCTCACCGTGACCGACCTGTATCTGGACACCGTGACCGTCAACGGTAAGCCCGTGACCCCCAACGAACAGGGTCAGATCACCCTCACCGATGCGAGAACCCCGCAGACCGTCGTCGCCACGGACAAGGCGGGCAATTCCACGACGCTCACCGTGACCGTCCATGCGTCCCATTCCTACAAATGGCAGACGGAGAACGGCCAGTATTGGGGCGAATGCGAATTCTGCGGCGACAAGGTCGAAAAGACGAACGTTCCCTCTCTGACCATCACCGCGCCGGATGCCGTCTGCCGCACGCAGGATTTCGAGTTCTCCTTCCCTCTGCCGGAGGGCTGCACGAATCCCGCCTACAGCTATGAGTTTAAATACACTGGCGACGGCGAACCCATCGCCCCGGTCGACGGCCTCTGCACGGGGACGATCCTTGCCGCTTCCTACATAGCGGGAGAAACCGGCTTCCGCTTTATCGCCGCTGTCACGACGGCGGAGGGCTACCGCTTCAGCGTTTCCAAGGATATCACCCTCCGTGAGCACTCCGGCGGCACGGCGACCTGCACGGAGCAGGCCATCTGCGACCACTGCGGTCAGTCCTACGGCGCACTGGCGGCGCACAGCTTCACGGCAGAAACCGCCGAGGAGCAGTATCTGAAATCCGCTGCGACCTGCACCGAAAAGGCGGTGTATTACAAGTCCTGCGCCGTCTGCGGTACCAGCTCCAAGGGAACCGCCGACGAGGCGACCTTCACGTCCGGAAAGCCGCTCGGCCATGACTGGGGTGCGTGGATGCCCGACGGGGAGGGCACACACAAGCGCATCTGCACCCACGATGCCAGCCATGTTGAAACGGCCGGCTGCACCTACGGCGACTGGAGCACGAATCAAGACAGTCACTGGAAGACCTGCACCGTCTGCGGCGGAGAGGCTGAGCGGCTCAACCACGCCGACCCGGACTGCGACCATTTCTGCGACACCTGCGGCATCAAAATGACCGAGCACGACTTCACGGGAGAACTTGCGATCACGGCACTTCTGTACAAGGAAGCAAATTGCCTCTCTCCCGCACTCTATTACAAGTCCTGCAAGATCTGTATGCTGTCCTCCAAGGGAACGGCCGACGAGGCGACCTTTGCAAGCGGGGACAAGGATCCGAACCGTCACGCCGAATATCCGGGCGCTTGGCAGACCGATGCCGACAGCCACTGGAGATTCTACACCTGCTGCCATCTGGAGGTGGATCGCGGCACGCATCAGGGCGGCACGGCCGACTGCCTTGCCCCGGCCCTCTGCGAGGTCTGCCAGCACCCGTACGGCGAGCTTGGCCCGCACCATTTTGTCGATCAGGTGAACGAATACCGGCTGAAGTCCGCCGCCACCTGCACAAGCCCGGCGGTATATTATCAGTCCTGCTCCACCTGCGGCGCGCAGGGCACGGAAACCTTTACCAATGGCGAACCGCTCGGCCATGACTGGGGCGCTTGGACATCCAACGAAGACGGCACCCATACCCGCACCTGCAAGCACGATGCCTCGCACACCGAGACTAATAACTGCCACGGCGGCACGGCGACCTGCACGCACAAGGCTGTCTGTACGGTCTGTGGCGGCGAATACGGCGAGATGGCAGCACACAGCTTCACTGCCGAAAAAGCAGAGGAGCAGTATCTGAAATCCGCTGCAACCTGCACCGAAAAGGCAGTCTACTACAAATCCTGCGCAGCCTGCGGCCTGAGCTCCAAGGGAACCGCCGACGAGGCGACTTTCTTCTCCGGCAATGCGCTCGGCCACGACTGGGGCGCTTGGACGCAGAACAGCGATGAAAAGACCCACACCCGAATCTGTAAGCGTGACACCAGCCATACGGAAACCGAGAATTGCACCGGCGGCACGGCGACCTGCACGCACAAGGCTGTCTGTACGGTCTGCGGCGGCGAATACGGCGAGCTTGATGCGAAGAACCACACCAACTTAAAGCACTTCCCGGCAAAGGCGGCGACCAAGACCACTGAGGGCAATATCGAGTATTGGTACTGCGAAGGTTGTGGCAAGTATTTCAGCGACAAGGACGCTACGGCAACACAGGAAATCACCAAGGCTCAAACCGTAACGGCGAAGCTGCCCGGCGGCACCGTCAAACCCGGCGACGACAAGTCTCCGCAGACGGGAGATAACTCCAATCTTTTGTTGTGGATTGCTCTGCTGTTTATCAGCGGCGGTGCAGCCATTGGCGCAACGTTTGTCAGCAAAAAGAAAAAGTATAACAGATAATTGAATAGCGTTCCCTTGCTCCATCTTCCGAGCAAGACAAAAGCGTCGTAGTAATACGGCGCTTTTTTGTTACCCGGAAGCGACAAACAGCGGCTTTTGAATGGTTGGCGGTAAAGGTTACCGCCGCTAAAACAAAGCCGCTCATATCGAAAGAAAACGCCCAAAATCGCCCCGAAACCATACAGCGGGGTCAGGTTTTGGACATTTCTGCGTTTCGGGAGCAAATCGGCAATTAGGCAAGGATTGCACTTCACCTTACTCCTACACATTTCCGTATTGTTCCAATAATGTACCATGTAAAAAATTGCTATTTTTGTATTCTCTATTGGTAAATTTGTATGCCCTATTGACAAAAGCGAAGATTGAGAATATATTATACTTTAATAACATGGGTGGTGAATTGAGGAAAGGTCACTGCGGCGGGAATTATGTGTGAATACTTTTCAATTTTCTGTCACAGTATGATGCCGCCTCCTGTCCACTGTCCAAATTTGAAAGGGGTATAGATATGAAAGCACGTATGTCACGCAAATTTTTCTGTCTTCTGCTGACAGTAGTGATGGTATGCACACTACTGCCAATCATTGCGCTGGCGGCTGAACCAAGCGGTAGCATTGAGAGTGCTGGTATTACCCATGCTGGCGGCTACTTGAAAAATGCTGTTTCCGTTGAACTGAAAGACGTTACCTTCGCTGAGAGCGTTGCGGTTAAACTATACAGCGGCGATACTCTGCTGACCACGGCTACCTTGCAGGGAGTAAATCCCGGCAGCCATGGTTTCCTGACCTGCTGCATCGCAACCGAGACTGCTGACGAGTACTGGTCACTGACCCCCTGGACTCCCAAGGACGATGTTGTCCCCGACAAGGCTGTCCTGGTTGTCGATGGCCGCGAGCTGGCTGAAAAGACCTTCACGCTTGATGCCGATGAGTGGGCAAACCTGCCCGGCACGGTGCCCCCCTGCAGCATCGAGCGCGCCGCCATTACTCATGATAACGGAATCCTGAAAAACGCTGTGTCTGTTGATCTGAAGAATGTTAACTTTGAGTCCAGCGTACAGGTGCAGCTGTACAGTGATGAGACCCTGCTGACCACTGCCACCTTGCAGGGAGTAACTCCCGGCAGCTATGATTTCCTGACCTGCTGCATCGCTACCGAGACTGCTGACGAGTACTGGGCACTGACCCCCTGGACTCCCAAAGATAATATTGTTCCCAACAAAGCTGTCCTGTTTGTCGATGGACACGAAGAGGATACGAAGACCTTCACGCTTGATGCCGATGAATGGGCAGCCCTGCCCGGCACTGCGTTCCCCTATAGCGGCAGCATCGAGCGCGCCGGCATGACTCATGATAACGGAGTCCTGAAAAACGCTGTGTCTGTTGATCTGAAGAATGTTAACTTTGAGTCCAGCGTAAGGGTGCAGCTGTACAGTGGTGAGACCCTGCTGACCACGGCTACGTTGAATACTGATAAGCTGGGAGCTGGTTCGTATTCTTACCTGACCTGCTGCATCGCAACCGAGACTGCTGACGAGTACTGGTCACTGACCCCCTGGACTCCCAAAGATGATGTTGTCCCCAATAAAGTCGTGCTGTTTGTGGATGACAACGAAATGGACACTATGGAATTCACTCTGGATGCTGCAGAGTGGAAAGCCCTGCCCGGCACGGTGCTCCCCTCCAGCAACGTGACCAACGGCACCACCAGCAATAATGACAAGCTGGACAATGTCCCCCAGACCGGTGACACAAGCAACTTTGCTTTGTGGATGGCCCTGTTGTTCGTCAGCGGCGGTGCAGCCATTGGCACAACGGTTGTAAGCAAAAAGAAAACGTATAACAAGTAAGAGAACAGCTTAACCTATGCGGCGGCTACCGGAAACAGTAGCCGCCGCAATCTTTAGCTCATCCACGGCATCTGCATACCGTCCGGCTGCAATCAGCTTGTTGCGAAAACGGTTCAAGCCGTTGAGAGCAAGTCGCCGCTCTTGCCGATTTAGCTCAGCATAGTGTTTTCGTTTCATTACGATCCCGCCTTAATGTTCTGTAATTATTGCAGCAAAAGGCACGGCTGGAATCGAATATGCGGAAAAAGAAATCACCGAGAAAAGCCCGTACGAGGCTTTCTCGGTGATTTTCCTTGCTATTGCTACGCTGCCTGATAACTACGATCTTTTAATACTTCGTTATCAGCCCGTAGCTTTGGTCGGGTGCCATTTTTTACAGGTTGTCGCCGCCTGAAAATACAGGCAGATGCCGCTCTTATCTGCGAGCCTTGTCGTAGGGGATGCCCTCCGCCTTGGGGGCACGGGACTTCTTGGAGGTAAAGGCCAGCACCAGCAGGGTGATGATGTACGGAAGCATCCGGTACAGGTGGGAGCTGATGCCGATCTCTGCCAGCCAGTACACACCGTCGCCGTTGATATCGATGCTGGAGTAGGCGGCGGCGATGCATTTGAACAGGCCAAACAGGAGGGAGGCCCCGGCGATGTTCAGAGGCCGCCAGTTACCGAAAATCATCACGGCCAGCGCCAGAAAGCCGAAGCCCGCCACGTCGCCGTTGGAGGAGCAGTTGGCGGTGGTCAGGGCGTACACAAAGCCGCCCATGCCCGCCAGCGCACCGGAGATGGTGGTGCCGATGTAGCGCATCTTGTAGACATTGATGCCCAGAGAGTCCGCCGCCTGAGGATTCTCACCGCAGGCCCGCAGCCGCAGGCCGAAGCGGGTCTTATAGAGAATGATGGACAGGATGACGAACAGGATGATGCAGACGTAGGTAGCCAGATAGACCTTCACCAGAAACGTCTCGCCGAAGAAGCCAAGGTCGGTGTTTTTGTCGATGCCGAAGGTGGACTTTCGGATCATGAACCACGTAGCGGAGTCGCCGGTAGCCAGCTGCAGGGTGTTCTGGTTGGCAATGATACGCACCAGAAACAGCACCAGAGCCGGAGCCATCAGGTTCAGGGCCGTACCGCCGATGGTCTGGTCGGCCCGCAGGTTGATGGAGGCGAAGCTCAGCAGCAGGGAGAACACGGCACCCATGGCTGCCGCCACCAGCATAGCCAGAAGCTCCAGCCCCTGCATGGCTACCCAGTTTCCGGACTGTTGAGCGGCCAGCACGGCGGCGCTGCCCTGCATCAGGCGCACGAACAGCACGCCGATGAAAGCACCGAAGATCATGATACCTTCCAGCGCCAGGTTGATGATACCGCTGCGCTCGGCAAACACACCGGCCAGCGCCACGATCATCAGGGGCACTGCATAGATCAGGGTCTGCTGTACCAGAAATGTCATGCCTGATCGCCTCCTTCTGCGTTATCGCTGTCTGTGACAGCGGCCTCTACGGGTGCTTTCTCCTCCTCCGGCAGCAGGGAGGTCTGATCCTCCACAGCGGCGCCCTGAGGGATGGGGGCCGTGTCTGCCGCAGCGATCTTTTTCTTCTTCCGGCCGCTGAGCATCATGCGGATCACCAGAGAGAAAGCGCTTAGATACACGATGACGGCGATGATGACGTCGGTGATGTACTCGTTGTAGGCGGTGAGGTTGGTCAGCTGCTGGCCCACGATCTTCAGCATGGCCATGAAGATCCCGGCGAAGATGACGGCGATGGGGTTATTCAGCGCCAGCAGCGCCACGGGGATGCCGTTGAAGCCCACAGCGGGCAGAGACTGATAGGTGGACCAGTAGAACTCCGTGTTGCCGGACAGGTAGTACAGCGCTGCACCGGCTCCGGCCAGCGCACCGGCGATGGCCATGGACAGCACGATGTTGCGCTTATCCTTGATGCCGGCGTAGCGGGCGGCATGGCGGTTGGCACCGCAGGCCTGCAGCTCATAGCCCAGCGTGGTCTTGGTCATGAGGATGTACATGGCGATGGCCAGCAGAATGGCCACCAGAATACCGGCGTTGACCTGAGAGCCGGGGAACAGCTTATCCAGCCCCAGCTTGGGGGTAGCCACGCCGTTGAAGCTGGTCTTATAGATGTAGCCGGACTTGGTGTTCTCCACGGTGTTCTTGAAATTGCTGATGTCGAACATCCACGTCACAAGGTTGGCGGCCACCCAGTTGGTCATGATGCAGGCCAGCACCTCATTGATGTTGAGACACGCCTTGGCCAGACCCGGCAGAGCGCCCCACAGAGCACCCGCCAGACAGCCGCCCAGAAAGGCCAGGATCCAGATGATCCAGGTGGGGACGGAGGAAGAGGGGATGCTCAGGGCGATCATCAGCGTCGCCATGGTGGAGATCAGGTACTGACCGGGAGCGCCGATGTTGAACAGGCCCGTCTTGAAGGCCACGGCCACGGAGAGACCCGTCATGATCAGGGGCGTGGCCCGGAACAGCATATCGCCGGTGTTGACGGCGTTGAAGCCCCAGGTCAGCTCACCGGCGGCATTGCGGCCGGTGCTGAAGATGCCGGCGAAGATGATTCGGAAGCCGTCCCATGCGCCGGAGAGGGAGATCTTCTCATTGAAGCAGCCCACCAGAATGACGGCGATGCCGCCCACCAGCAGACCCGCAAGAATGGAGATCAGGGACGCCAGCACCTTTTTGGTGCCTTCCTTTTGGTACAGAGTGGCTGCGGAATGCTTCACGCCTCATCGCCTCCTTTGTTGTCACGCTTTGCACCGGACATATACAGGCCCAGCTCGGATACGGTGGTCTTTTTGGGGTCCAACTGGCCCACGATCTCCCCCTCGTACATGACGAGGATGCGGTCGGAGAGGCTCATGACCTCATCCAGCTCCAGAGACACCAGCAGCACCGCCTTGCCACGATCCCGCTCGGCTACCAGCTGGCTGTGGATATACTCGATGGCGCCCACGTCCAGACCACGGGTGGGCTGGACGGCCACGATCAGAGGCTTATCCCGGTCCAGCTCACGGGCGATGATGGCCTTCTGCTGGTTGCCGCCGGACATACTGCGAACCACGGTGATGGGGCCCTGACCGCTGCGGACGTCGAATTTCTCGATCAGCTGCTGGGCGTAGCTGCGGACGGCGTCCCGCTTGATGAAGCCCCCCTTCTCGAACTGGGGCTCCTTGTACCGCTGGAGCACCAGATTCTGCTCCAGCGTGAAATCCAGCACCAGACCGTGCTTGTGGCGGTCCTCCGGGATGTGGCTGATGTACTCGCCCCGGTGGTGGATGGAATAGTGGGAGATGTCATGGCCGCAGACGGTGATGCTGCCGCCGGAGCTCTTGTCAAGGCCCGTCAGACCGTGGATGAACTCCGTCTGGCCGTTGCCGTCGATACCGGCGATGCAGACGATCTCACCGGCCCGCACGTCAAAGCTGACATTATGTACGGCATTCTTCTTGTGCAGGTGGGAGGGGACGGTGAAGTTCTTCACACTGAGCACCACATCGCCGGGATGGGCCTCGTCCTTGTTGACCTGCAGCTGTACGGGGCGGCCCACCATCATGTTGGACAGCTCCTGCTTGTTGGTGTCCTTGGTGTTGACAGTGCCGATGTACTTGCCCTTGCGCAGCACCGTGACCCGGTCGGCCACCGACATGATCTCGTTGAGCTTGTGGGAGATGAAGAGGATGGACTTGCCCTCCCTGGTGAGATTCTTCATGATGAGCAGCAGCTCATCGATTTCCTGAGGCGTCAGCACGGCGGTGGGCTCGTCGAAGATGAGGATCTCGTTGTCCCGGTAGAGCATCTTCAGGATCTCCACACGCTGCTGCATACCGACAGTGATGTCCTCCACCTTGGCGTCCAGATCTACCGCCAGACCGTACCGCTCCGACAGCTCCTGTACCTTTTTCCGGGCCTCCTTCTTCTGTAGGAAGCCCATCTTCGTGGTCTCGGCACCCAGAATGATATTGTCCAGCACCGTGAACACGTCCACCAGCTGGAAGTGCTGATGCACCATGCCGATCCCCAGCGCTGTTGCGTCGTTGGGGTCATTGATCTTTACTGTCTGTCCATTTTTTCGGATCTCGCCTTCTTCCGGCTGGTACAGCCCGAACAGGACGGACATCAGCGTGGATTTACCGGCGCCATTTTCCCCCAGAAGGGCGTGGATCTCGCCCTTCCGCAGCTGAAGGGTGATGTCGTCATTGGCCTTGATGCCGGGAAACTCCTTGGTGATGTGAAGCATTTCGATCACATACTGAGGAGAATTTTCCATGCCGCCACCTACTTTCTCAGGATTTACAGACCCATACAGGTTGTATATACAGACTATTATAACGGCTCACGCCGAGAATTGCAAGGTTAACCGAAGGATTTGATGGAACAAATGCACGGAATGTTCTGTATCTTAGGGTTGACATCTGGTGATTTTTGCTTTACGATACATTTATATTGCATGATATATTTCCCGGTAGGTAAGGCTACCGTAGGGATATGGGCTGCTGCCGCGGAGTGGTGGAGACACCATGAGAGGGTTTGAACAGGCGATATCGAAACCAAGGTATCATCTAATGCAGCTTCACCGCCCCACGATGCTAAAGCTTGTTACGGTGCTCAGGTCACGGCGGTGACCCGATCGCAATGCGACCGCAGCAGGCAAACGCCGGCTGCGGGATTTTTTATGATGCGGGGAAGGAGGAGCCGATATGGTAGACTACGAGGAAGAGCTGGACCGATATCTGGATGAGATCAAGGAGCTGGCCCGAAGTAAACAGTATGCCCGCCTGCGGGACCTCTTTCTCCCCATGGAGCCTGCCGACATCGCTCTGCTGCTGGAGGAGTCCGGCGGGGAGCTGATGCCCCTGCTGTACCGGCTGCTGCCCAAGGAGCTGGCGGCGGAGGTGTTCGTGGAGCTGGAGTCCGACTCTCAGGAGATGCTCATCAACGGCTTTTCCAACACCGAGCTGAAGGAGGTGCTGGACGAGCTGTATCTGGACGATGCCGTGGACATCGTGGAGGAGATGCCCGCCAGTGTGGTGATCCGAATTCTGGATAAGGCGACGCCAGAAATGCGAAAATCCATTAACGAGATTTTGAAGTACCCGGAGGACTCCACCGGCTCCATCATGAACATGGAGTTCCTGTCCCTGAAAAAGGACATGACGGTGGAGGACGCCTTCAAGCGCATCCGCCGCATTGGCGGCGAGCTGGAGACCATCAACATCCTGTACGTCACCGATCCTACCCGCCGCCTGCTGGGGGTGCTGTCGGTGCGTGACCTGCTGCTGGCGGAGGAGGATGACCTCATCGAGGACATCATGGATCCCAACGTGGTCTGGGTCAGCACCATGGACGACAAAGAGGACGCCGCACAGGCCCTGAGCAAATACGGCTTTCTGGCCATGCCCGTGGTGGATCTGGAGAACCGCCTGGTGGGCATCGTCACCGTGGACGACGCTATGGACGTTATCGAGGAGGAGACCACCGAGGACTTCGAGAAGATGGCCGCTATGCTGCCCTCCGACAAGCCCTACCTGAAGGCCGGCATCTTCGCCACGTGGCGAGCCCGTCTGCCGTGGCTGATGATCCTCATGCTGTCGGCCACCTTCACCGGCATGATCCTCAACCACTATGAGAGCGCTCTGGCGGCGTGTCTGGTGCTGAACTCCTATATCCCCATGCTCTCCGGCACCGGCGGTAACTCCGGTACGCAGGCCAGCGTGGCGGTCATCCGTGCCTTAAGTCTGGACGAGGTGGATTTCTCCGATATCCTGAAGGTCCTGTGGAAGGAGCTGCGGGTGTCGCTGCTGTGCGGCTCGTGTCTGGCGGCGGCCAATTTCGTGAAAATGCAGCTGGTGGACCGTCTGCTGTTGGGCAATGCCGCCGTGACCCCCGTGGTGTGTCTGGTGGTGTGCCTGACCATCATGTTCGTAGTGGTATTCGCCAAGTGTGTGGGCTGCTCGCTGCCGCTGCTGGCGGAGAAGATCGGTCTGGATCCGGCGGTGATGGCCAGTCCCTTCATCACCACCATCGTGGATGCCACCAGTCTGCTGATCTATTTCCGCTTCGCTTCGTGGCTGCTGGGCATATAGACGCATAAAAAATCCGTTTCAAGACAAAATAGAGTCAGGCTTTGCGCCTGACTCTATTTTTTTGGAGGAATGTATCATGAGCAAGAACTGTACCAACGACGGCTGCAACTGCACCCCCAACTCCGCCATCAAATGCAGTGTCACCAACTGCGCCCACCACTGTCAGGATGTGGATCACTGCGGCCTCACCAGTATTCAGGTAGGCACCCACGAGGCCAACCCCTCCATGGATCAGTGTACCGACTGCCAGAGCTACCGCAAGCTGTAACGGCACACCGCCCGGTGCGCCGGGCGGCTACATAGGAAGGAGGGAGGGCCATGACGGATCGCATGAAATACGCCCTGTCCGGCGCTGCCGCCGGGGCGGTGAACGGCCTGTTCGGCGGGGGCGGCGGTATGGTGCTGGCCCCGGCCCTGACAGGCTGGTGCCATATGGAGCAGAAACGGGCGCTGGCCACCTGCGTGGCAGCCATCCTGCCCTTGTGCCTGCTGTCGGCGGTCATCAGCCTGTGGCGGCAGCCACTGGACTGGATGCAGGCCCTGCCCTATCTGTTGGGGGGACTGGGCGGCGGCTTCTTGGGAGGCCGCCTGTTTCAGAAGGTATCCAACCTGTGGCTGCGGCGCATCTTCGCCTGCTTTCTGCTGTACGGCGGTGTGAGGTATCTCCTGTGACGGCGTGGCTGCTGCCGCTGGCGGTGGGCTTCGCCACCGGTATCCTCTCGGCGTGGGGCGTCGGCGGCGGGACCCTTCTGCTGCTGTGCATGACGCTGCTGCTGGGGGTGGATCAGCGCACCGCCCAGACCATCAACCTGCTGTACTTCCTGCCCACCGCCGGTATGGGGCTGCTGTCCCACGGGAAGGGTGGCCTGCTGGAAAAGCCGGTGCTTCGCAGCGCCGTCCCCGCCGGACTGACAGCGGCAGCGCTGGCGGCATGGCTGTCCTTCTCCGTGGATACGGAGCTGCTGCGCCGCCCCCTCGGCGTCTATCTGCTGGCGGCGGGCGTCTATACCCTTTTGCAAAAGCCCGCCAAGCCGTGACCGGCGATTTCCTTCCACGACAAAAGACAGGCAGTGCCGGAGGCACTGCCTGTCTTTTCTTTGGTTTTCTATGCAGCCGTCAGGCGTCGATGCCCCGGCTGGTGAGGTACTTCTTCACCATCAGCGCTACCTTGAAGGTGATGGCGTCGTCAAACTCCCGCAGATCCAGACCCGTCAGCTTCTTGATCTTCTCCAGCCGGTACACCAGCGTGTTCCGGTGGACGAACAGCTTCCGAGCGGTCTCGGAGACGTTCAGGTTGTTCTCAAAGAACTTGTAGATGGTGAACAGCGTCTCCTGATCCAGCGCATCGATGGGGTTCTTCTTGAACACCTCCTGCAAAAACATCTCGCACAGGGTGGTGGGCAGCTGATAGATCAGGCGGCCGATGCCCAGATTCTCGTAGTTGATGACGTAGCGCTCGGTGTCGAACACCTTGCCCACCTCAATGGCGATCTGAGCCTCCTTATAGGACTTGGCCAGATCCCGCAGATGCAGGGCCAGCGTACCGATGCCTACGAACACACGGCTCTCGCCGTCCTCCCGCAGGGCCTCCTCGATGGTGGTGGCCACCTTCTCCAGATCCTTGTTGGTGGTGCTCTCCGGCATCTGGTGGATCAGCGCCACGTCCGTCTCACCCACGCTGATGACGAAGTCATTCTGCCGGTCGGGGAAGAGATTCTGCACCACCTCCAGAGAGATGCCCTCGCTGCGGCCCTCCACAGGCCGGATGACGAATACGCCGCGGGGTACCTCGGCGGCCACGTGCAGCTCCTTGGCCCGCATATAGATGTCGCTGATAAGGATGTTGTCGGAGATGATGTTCTTGATGAAGGAGCCCTTGTCGTGCTTTTCCTCATAGTACGTCTTGGCGGAGTTCAGGGCCACGCAGGCCATGGCGCACACGGTGCGGCCCACGCTGTCATCGCCGGTGGCGAACACGGCATAGTCAAAATGTCCGCCCCAGCCGGGCAGCGCCTTGAAGGTCTTGCCCTCCAGCGCAATGCAGCCGCCCTCGGCGGAGTCGATGGCCTCCACATACTTGGCCCACTTCTTGCCGATGCCCGTCAGCTCGCTGCAAGCGATGACGGTACCCTCGGCGTCAATGACGCCCACGGTGCGATCGGTGGTATCCTTGAACTGTAAAACGACGTTCTGAAAAATTCTCCCGGACATAGTCAGTCCCTCCTGATATAGAGCTGATGGATATTTTGTGCAAACTACTTAGCTTCGTGCTCTATTATATCGCCAGAATCACGATTTTGCAAGTATTTTCTTGTATTTTTCACAAAAATTTTGGGGCATTTTTTGGCGTTATGTCGAGGCATTCAGCCCACATATGTCAAGAAGGGTGTGTATCTCCCTCTCGGACAGGGGACGGAAGGCCCCTGGCGCCAGCGCTTCATCCAGCCGCAGCGGCCCCATGGAAAGCCGCTTCAGGTACGTCACCGGTTTTCCGCAAGCGGCCAGCATCCGCTTCACCTGATGGAATTTCCCCTCCCGCAGCGTCACCAGCGCCTCCTGCGGCGAGAGGAGCTCCAGCCCCGCCGGCAGGCACTCCAGCCCGTCGGCCAGCACCATCCCGCCGGCGAAGGCCGCCGTGTCCGCCGCCGTCAGCACGCCCTCCACACGGGCGTAGTACACCTTGTCCACGTGATAGCGGGGGCTCAGCAGCCGATGGGTCAGTTCCCCGTGGTTGGTCAGCAGCAGCAGTCCCTCCGTGTCCTTATCCAGCCGTCCCACCGGGGACAGATCCCGCTTGCGCAGCTCCGGCGGCAGCAGGTCCAGCACCGTCTGCTGCCGTCCGTCCACCCGTGCCGACAGGACCCCGGCGGGCTTGTGGAGCATGAGATAGGTGTATCGGCGGCAGTCCAGTGCCTGACCGTCCACCAGCAGGCAGGCGGCGTCGGCGTCCACCTTTTCCTCTGGGGAGGAGGCCAACCGTCCGTCCACCACCACCCGGCCCTGCCGCACCAGCTCCTTTACCTCCCGCCGGGAGTATTTGCCCGTTCCGGCGATGATCTTGTCCAAGCGCTCCATAACCAGCCCTCCTGCCGCAGTTTTTCTCATTATAGCATATCCCACCGGGAAACGGAATAAGCTGAGGACAAAGCTATGGAAAAAACGAAAGGAGCTGCGTGCCTGTGAAGCGCTGTCTTGCGGGGCTGTGCCTGCTGCTGATGCTGCTGACCGCCTGTACCGCCCGTCCCTCCCAGACCCCGGTGACCGCCAAGGACGATGCCGCCCGCCGGGCATGGCTGGAGCAGCAGGGCTGGCAGACGGAGGAGCAGCCGGTCCGCACCCTGACGGTGCAGCTGTCGCTGGCAGGGCAGGAGGACTATCTGGCCCTCCAGCAGGAGGCGGGCCTGCCCTTGGCGGACTACGACGGTCAGACCGTCACCCGCTGCACCTACACCGTCACCAATTACCCCGGCCGCACCGGCGACGTGCAGGCGAACCTCTATCTCTGCGGCGACGTCATCGTGGGTGGGGACATCATGGCCTTGGGGGAAAACGGCTTTCAGGCATCCCTCCTCTATCCGGCGGAGAACACATAGAAAAATGGGAGGAAGGGCCTTTGCCCCTTCCTCCCATTTTTCAGTACTCCTCGCCCAGCGTAATGATCTGCGCCCACAGCACCGGCCCCACGGCCCCGGTGGGGTCGAAGCCCAGCTGCCGCTGGAGGGTCAGCACCGCCTGCTGAGTGGCGGGGCCGAAGATACCGTCCACCACCAGACTGGGCAGAGTCTCGTCCTCCCGGCTGATCTGGTTGAGCCGCTCCTGCATCAGGGCCACCTGTTCGCCCCGGTCGCCCCGCACCAGAAACCGCCCCGGATAGACCTCCCCGGCGAATTGCCGGTAATCCTCCGGCAGTTCCGCCAGTACCTTCTGATAGGCCGTTTGCAGGGCGTTCCACGTCTCCCGGCCCACCACGCCGTCCACTGGCAGACCGTAGACCCGCTGGAAGGTGTACACCGCATCCAGCAGCTCCTGATCGAAGTCGTCGGACAGAGAGATCATGGGCAGTTCCGGCAGAAAGTACCCCAGAAACGCCAGATAGAACCGCACCGTCCGCACGTCGATGCCGCTGTCTCCCAGCCGCAGATCCTCGGCGTACCGCCGCTGCACCTCGGGGATGGTGAGTCCCTCGCTGCTGAGCTCCGACAGCTGCTTGACGCCGTTGTAGATCTGCTTGATCTTGTACCATGTGGCCTTGCCCACGATGCCGTCCTGCGCCAGATTGAAGATCTGCTGAAAGACCCGCACCGCCTCCTCCATGTCCTCGTCAAAGACGAAGCTGTCGTCCAGCGCCGGGATGGCGGGGTAGTTCTTCCCGATGCGGTTGAGCTGCCGCTTCAGGGTCTGCACGTCGTTGCCGGCGTCGCCCCGCCGCAGGGGCCGCCCCGGATAGGAGGCCACGTTCCCGCCCACCGGCGCATTCATCACCAGATTGATGTCGCCACCGTAGTAGTACTGCAAAATTTCGTAGGGCGTCATGCCCTCCTCCGCCAGATCCACGCTGCCCCATTGGGACAGGCCACCGCACCGGGTCCGCACCCCGTCGCAGAACTGGGCGAACAGCGGCTCCACGCTGCCCTGCCGCACGATGTAGTTGTTGAAAATATCGTCCACGATGCGGCTGATATTCTCGAATATGTCGCCGTCCTCCACATAGGCCTGATCGTACCGGGTGGTGGAGGTGATGTCGAAGTCGTACCCTCTGGCCCGGTAATACTCCGTGTACACCCGGTTCAGGGCGTAGGAGATCTGGGCCAGAATGTTGGCTCGGATGGCACTCTCCGGCCAGGTAGGATAAATTTCGTGGGAGGCCACGTTCTTGATGTACTGGGCGAAGGGTACCACCACGTTCCGGGCGGACTCCCCCGGCGCCCCCAGATGCACCGTGATGGTCTCCGGCACCACGGGATAGGGATAGGGCATCATGCACGCTCCTTTCTCACACCACTGGCTCCAGCATCACCGGCAGGATGGTCTCCACTCCGTCGAATACCGTCGCCGTCCGGCCAGCCACCGGCTGGAACATGGGATGCTGTACCGACACCTGATAGTCCAGCCCGCTGAGGGCGGCGGTGTCCGAGGCTTGAGACCAGGCGAAGGGCGGGGCGGGCAGGCGGATGCCGGATAGGATACCGGAGCCGTCGGTGACGCCCCGGTAAAATATGTGTTCCTCCGTGCCGAAGGCCCGGCTGATGACCACCTGCGCCCCGGCCACGGGGAAGCGCCCGCC
>OIZW01000867.1_pt1 | contig 22533 bp, 17 predicted proteins | sample 1588581 | NCBI WGS metagenome assembly OIZW01 (sample SAMN03283266) | human gut metagenome | biome: human-associated habitat; material: feces | host: Homo sapiens | place: USA | collected 2013 | reverse complement strand
ATGGCGAGGAAGAGGCTAAGAAGGCACAGGAGAGTGCAAGAGCACTGTTTACCGGTGGCAATGCTGCAGAGATGCCTACCAGCGAGCTGACAGAGGCTGATTTTGTAGATGGTAAGATCGATATTCTCGGTGTTCTGGTAAAATCCGGTTTGTCTGCATCCCGCAGTGAAGCAAGACGTGCTGTAGAACAGGGCGGTGTTGTCGTAGCGGATGAGAAAGTTACCGATGTAAAGACTACTTACGCTCCCGAGCAGTTTGATGGAGAGGGTCTGGTAGTCCGCAGAGGTAAGAAGAACTTCAAGAGAGTCGTTATGAGCAAATAAATACAGGATTCTTCAGACAGGATCTTCCGTAAAATACGGAGGGTCCTGTTTTTATTTTACAGGCAAATCTCCTTTGGAGAACCGTAGAATTGATACATGCCTATTTTATTCTGGACGAAACTGAGACTTGAACGGATATAGTTGATCATTTTCTGCAAAAAACAGTTACTTTCTGCAAAAGATATTGTTTGTAATGAAAAAAAATATTACTATTTAGATAAAGAGATATATAAATATTAAAGTGTTTTGCAAAAAGTCATGAGTAGGCGGATGTGTTGCAGAGTTTATTTATGCAGAGGGATATTCTGCGGAGCATACAAGACAATTAATTTCTATTGCTGATAATGACGATACTATACAAAATATTTCTTATGATGAAGAGGGAAATATTGATGAAATTGATATTTATAAGTATACGCCATACACATGTGCCAGTAATGAAAGCACTCATTCAGCCAATGTTCTATTTTTAGAAATTTATAATAGAAAAATGTTATCGAATTTTCCGTTATAGTTAGTAATAATGACAGGAGACAAAAATGTCTAAAAAATATTTGCTGATCAGCATTGGAATTATTGTAATAGTTATTTTTAGTATATGCATAAAGTGTGGGAAAAATGATTTGCCAACGACCTCTATGATGGACGCCGAAAGAATTTTGCAAGAGTACTTGAAAAGTGCTAATCAATGGGAAGAAGAGTATAGTCTTGAACCAACCGATCCGGTTGTTGGTGAAATTGATAATAATGAAGTGTATAGATTCGAAGTAAGATATAAAGAAAATGTTGAGGAGGTTGGAAGCAGACTGATTAATAACTATGCAATAACGATGGATGGAAAGACTATTTTTTTGTATGATCCCGCAAACGATCAGTGGATTATTCAAAAATGAATATAAGCAGATAATAATGAAGACTGAAAACATATCTATGGTTTTCAGCCTTCATTTTATTATCAAAAATTAATATAATGTAATTTTCAACTTCCTGTGATAAATATTTGAGTTCTTCCAAGCTATTGATTTTGAATTTCAGTCGTACTAATATGACATTACAGAGTGCAAAAATGATATATCAAGCTTGCTATTCTGACTTATATCAAATAATTGGAAAGTATAGATAGTCTTATTCTAAAGAATTTCTTATTTGTTTTCAAAATAATTATTGTAGCATAAACGAAAAACAGACGATATTGCCACCCATATAGTAAAAAAGTAAGGGAAAGGGGAAATTATGTTACGAATAGCAATATGTGATGATGAAAAGTTGTTTAGAGAAAATATTAAAAAATATGTATTAAAATATTTATCCGAAAAGGATATTTCATCCGAAATTGATATGTTTAATTCGGGGAAAGAATTACTTGGCTTGGGGACAGATTTACTTGGCTATAATATTATTTTTCTCGACATTAATATGGATGAGATAGATGGAATTATGACTGCACACAAAATTAGAGAGTATAGTATGGGTATATATATTGTATTTGTAACTGCTTACGTAAATTATTCATTAGAAGGTTATAAGGTAGATGCGACAAGATATTTATTGAAGAATACTATTAATTTTGATGAGTCTATATATGAGTGTATGGACACAATTTTACATAAAATGAATTACATTGTATTAAAAAAGTATTTTAAATTTAACGAATGTGAAAAAAATGTACAGGTTGATAGGATACTATATATAGAAAGCAGATTGCATAAACTTGAGTTTCATATTATGGAAGATAAGGTTTTGATATATACATTGTATGCAACATTAAATGATATGGAAAGGGAAATGATGGAATATAAATTTATAAGGATTCATCAGAGTTTTCTGGTAAATCTAAAACATATAAAGAGTATTACAGGCTATAGTGTAATACTGAATAACAATCAGAAACTTGTTGTACCAAGAGCAAGGTATAAGGATGTTAAAAGTGCATTTATTGCATATAAAGGAGAAGTGTAATTTATGTTTACATATTTTTTTAGTTTAGCAATAATTGCATTTGAAGTTATTTGCTGCAAAATATTTTTTGAAAGTTTTTGCGATAGCTCTGGGGAAAATAGAAAGTATAAAAGAACAATATTATTAGTTTTGTTGATTGCAATTTATTATATATGCGGGTTTACATTATCAAAATGGATTGTCCTTAAGCAACTATGTGCAATAATGTCAACTGCTATTATCATGCGATTCTATTTTGAAATAAGCTTAGTAAAGTCTGCGGTGTTTGCAATATTATATCAAGGATTATTGATGTTAGTGGATTATTTAGTTTATGCAGGAAATAGTGCAATCGTATCCAGAGAGGGAATAGTAACTCAAGAATATGCACTTGAGGGGAATTTAATTATTATTTTTAGTAAAGTTATTTCTTTTCTTTGCATCATACTAATAAAAAAACAATTTGGCAAAAAGTCAACAGAAGTACTGACAGACGCCGAATGGACAAAGTTCCTTTTTTTTCCTGTATTTACTATTATTACAATAATTACATTACTAATGGAATTTCAATATACTGAAAATGAAATGCAAGCAAATGCTTTATATTCTATTTCGTTTGGAATGGTGGTAATGAATGTATTTGTATATTATTTAATTAATGATATAGTCATTCGGGATGCAAAGCTGCATGAAAAGGAAATGCTTGAATTGCAGGTTAAAAATCAGATTCAGATGTATCGATCTGTTTCGGAAAACTTTGACATACAAAAAAGAAAATCGCACGAATTTAAAAATCAAATATTGTGTATAGAAGCGTTGCTCAAAGACAAAGAATATGATCGGGCAGTAGATTATGTTAGTAAAATCAGTAAGGGCTTTTTCAAAGAGCGAAATGCAATAAACACGAATCAAGTAGTAGTAAATGCAATTTTAAATACAAAATATGAAGAAGCTATTAACAAGCATATAGTCTTTGTCTTTAAAGTTAATGATTTATCTAACATAAAAATGGAAGATGAAGATTTGGTTGTGATTTTGGCTAATCTGTTAAACAATGCAATTGAAGCCTGCGAAAATTGCATTGGTAAAAAAGTAATTAAGTTCAAGTTTATGATGGAAGAACAGATGATAATTTTATCAGTAAAAAATACATGTAATCAAATGATTATATATCATAATAATGAAATCGCTACTACTAAAATGATAAATCAGGATGAGCATGGTGTAGGAATAAAAAACATTATAAGAATTGTGGAAAAATATAATGGGGAATATGTAATTCAAAATGATGAAGATCAATTTTACTTTTCTATTATTATACCTTTATGAAGAAAAAATATTAGGTAATCAAAGGGATATTATTGAGTCCTATTAATTAGAAGGTGATTCAAGGAGGAGATTTGTTGTCAATTTCTGCAATAAATGTTCACTTTCTGCAGAAATGATTGAACAGGCAAAAAAATTTGATATGATTTTATAAAAGGGGGCATAGATGTGGTTGAAATGATAGGCGGCTCCTTAGTAGATGAGATGGAAAAAGACAATTTATTTTGAATAGATATTTAAGTGATTGTCCATACATAAGGTTGGTACTATTTAATGAAAAAGATATCTATATTGTGCTGAATGAGCACAATATAGATATTTTTTTATTGATATTTTTCTTGCTTTTACGGAGCCGGTATGGTTTAATATGGTTAGTGTGTTAAAAAAATATCAAAAGGCGGTAATGTGATATGAGCAGCATGAGAGGGATCGATACTCCGGTAAGACAGCGGAGAAGAAGGGTATTTAAGGAAGTGGCTAATCTGGCTTACAATTCCAAGAATCTGAAAGATGATATGGAGGCGCTGCCTTATAAGATCGTAGACTATGAAGAGTCGGAGTTTTGGGAGAGCGTCTATCGTGACAGAGCGATCATTCGTGAGCGCATCCGTCTGGCCATGGGTATGAGCTTACGTCCGGAGAATCGTGAGCATCCCGGTCATCTGACCCAGGGGTTGGAAGAGAGTAATATTGATGAAAAATATTATGAGCCACCTCTGATGCAGGTCATTCCTTCGGCGTGTAATGCCTGCCCGGAGAACCGTTATGAAGTGACCAGCTCATGCATGGGATGCCTGGCACATCCCTGCCAGAGTGTCTGTCCCAAGGGCGCGATCTCTATGAAAAATGGCAAGTCTGTTATTGATCAGGAGAAATGCATCAAGTGCGGAAAGTGTCGTGAAATCTGCCCTTATGATGCAATTTGTCACAAAGAGCGTCCCTGTAAGGCTGCCTGCGGTATTGGAGCCATCACATCTGACCATGTGGGAAGAGCTGTGATCGACAATGAAAAATGTGTATCCTGTGGTCAGTGTATGGTAAGTTGTCCCTTCGGAGCAATTGCTGACAAGTCACAGATCTTCCAGCTGATCCGTGCCATGCAGTCCGGACGGAAGATCATAGCCCAGGTAGCACCGGCATTTGCCGGACAGTTCGGTCCGAAGGTGACACCGGAGATGTTCAAGACAGCTTTGAAAGAACTGGGTTTTGCGGATGTCTATGAGACAGCGTTGGGCGCTGACATGGGATGTATGGCGGAAGCGGAACATTACGTGAAGGAGGTTGCTACCGGAAAGCAGCAGTTTGCGCTGACTTCCTGTTGCCCTTCCTGGTCTGTGATGGCGAAGAATCTGTTCCCTGAGACCATTGATAAGATCAGTAATGAATTGACACCCATGGTGGCAACAGCCCGTCTGATCAAGCAGGAACATCCGGATGCTTCCGTAGTATTCATTGGCCCCTGCGCTTCCAAAAAGCTGGAAGCCAGCAGACGTACCGTTCGTTCCGATGTAGACTTTGTTATCACTTTTGAGGAACTGACCGGTATGTTCGAAGCTAAGGGAATCCTGTTAGATGAGATCAAGGCCATGGATGAGATGAAGGATGCTACCGCAGCCGGAAGAGGTTACGGCGTGGCAGGCGGCGTTGCCAATGCTATCAAGGAGTGTATCGAACAGTATTATCCGGGAACACCGGTGAACATTCAGCATGCGGAGAGCCTGGCAGAATGTAAGAAAGCCCTGCTCCTTGCCAAAGCCGGTAAGATGAACGGCTGCCTGATCGAGGGTATGGCCTGCCCCGGAGGCTGTATTGCCGGAGCCGGCACCAACATTGCTATTCCCGTAGCAGCCAGAGCCGTGGACAAGTTCAAGAACGAAGCAGAGAAGAAAGTACCTGATGAAAGTGTGGATCAGGAAATGGTGGAACTGGAAAAAGAATAAACATAGGATAGAAATTTTGTCGGGAAAGGGAATCATCACAGAAGCGTGATGGTTCCTTTTTTATGGTCTGTAAATTAGCTATTGTTATTTTAACAAAGATACTATAAAATATCGTGGAGAACTTTTAGGAGAAACAGATTATGAACATTCAGGATAGTATTATTTTTTTCATGGAAATCTTAGGAACCATCGCTTTCGCCGCGTCAGGCGCCATGGTGGGGATCCGAAAACGAATGGATATTTTCGGGATCTGCGTGTTGGGCGTGGTGACGGCAGTGGGAGGAGGTATGACCAGGGATGTGATCCTGGGGAAATTGCCTTCGGCTCTGGAAAAGCCTGTGTATGTCGTGGTATCAGTGATTACGTCACTGGCGATTTTTGTACTGCTGTATATCAAACATGATCTTCTGAGTGGCAGACTGGGAACTTTTTATGACAAGGCTATGCTGATCATGGATTCTGTAGGCCTGGGAATCTTTACATCCCTGGGTGTGATGTCGGGAATTGATAATGGATATCCTGATAATTCCTTCCTGCTGGTGTTTATAGGAATGCTTACCGGTGTAGGCGGCGGTCTGATGCGTGACATGATGGCAGGGGAGGAACCCTACATCTTCGTGAAACATATTTATGCCTGTGCATCCCTCGTGGGAGCACTGGGCTGCGTGTGGATATACAGAGAATGGGGAAGACTGACGGCGGTATTTATCGGAGCTTTCATTGTCATGGCGATCCGTTTCCTGGCTGCACATTACAGATGGAATCTTCCCCATCCGAAATCAACGTCTTAACTGTTGCAGTTTTTGAAAAAAGGCGGTAGAATAAGAAAGTAGTCTGCCCGGGAGATGGTGGACAGGAATATATAAGCAGGAAAAGCTATGCCGGAAGACCGTAGCCCGGATATGCACAGATTCCCTGCGGAAATGAGGAGAAAATGACAAAGATCAGAACAAGATACGCACCCAGCCCTACCGGTAAAATGCATGTAGGTAATCTGCGGTCCGCATTATATGAATTTTTGATTGCAAAGCATGCCGGTGGAGATTTCATGCTCCGTATCGAAGATACCGACCAGGAGCGCTATGTGGAAGGAGCTACCGAGATCATCTACCGTACCCTGGAGAAGACCGGACTGGTACATGATGAGGGGCCCGATAAGGACGGCGGCTACGGCCCTTACGTACAGAGTGAGCGTATGAAGACCGGTATCTATATGAAATATGCCAAGGAGCTGATCGACAAGGGCGAGGCATATTATTGCTTCTGTGATAAGGAGAGACTGGCTTCCCTGAAGACCGAGGTGGTGGACGGCAAGGAGATCACTGTATATGACAAGCACTGCCTGTCTCTGTCCAAGGAAGAGATCGAGGCAAATCTTGCTGCAGGCAAGCCTTTTGTCATCCGTCAGAATAATCCAAAGGAAGGAACTACAACATTCCATGATGAGTTATACGGAGATATTACCGTAGATAATTCCCAACTGGATGATATGATCCTGATCAAATCCGACGGCTATCCAACTTACAATTTTGCTAACGTGGTAGATGACCATACCATGAATATCACTCATGTAGTACGAGGCAACGAATATCTGTCCTCCTCCCCGAAGTATGTACGTCTGTATGATGCTTTCGGCTGGCAGGTACCCGTATATATTCATCTGCCGCTGATTACCGATGAGAACCATAAAAAGCTGTCTAAGAGAAGCGGACATGCTTCCTTCGAGGATCTGATCGATCAGGGATTCATTACAGAGGCAATTGTCAACTATGTGGCACTGCTGGGATGGAGCCCGGAGGATAATCGCGAGATTTTCTCTCTTGATGAACTGATCAAAGAGTTTGATTACCATCGTATCAGTAAGTCTCCCGCAGTCTTCGATATTGTAAAACTGCGCTGGATGAACGGCGAGTACCTGAAAGCTATGGACTTCGATAAATTCTACGAGATGGCAGAACCTTATCTGAAGAAAGCGATCAGTAAGCCATTAGATCTTAAGAAGATCGCAGCCATGGTAAAGACCCGGATTGAAGTATTCCCGGATATCGCCGGATTGGTAGATTTCTTCGAGGAACTTCCGGAGTATGATGTGGCAATGTACACACATAAGAAGATGAAGACTACCGCAGAGAGTTCTCTGGAGGTATTAAAAGACCTGCTTCCGATCCTGGAGGCACAGGAGGATTACAGCAATGACGGGCTGTATCAGGCTCTTGTAAAATATGTGGAGGAAAAAGGCTGCAAGAACGGTTATGTGATGTGGCCGATCCGTACCGCTGTATCCGGCAAGCAGATGACACCTGCGGGTGCTACGGAGATCATGGAAGTCCTGGGCAAAGAGGAATCCCTGAACAGAATTCGTAAAGGTATTGAATTACTGAAGGCGAATGTTTAATCTTACGGATTGCAATCCCTCCCAAAGGGAGGCTGTAACTTTCGGAGAGGGCCCGCTTTTATTATTGGCGGGTCCCGGCTCCGGCAAGACGTTTACTATTACGAAGAGAATCCTCTGGCTGATTCATGAGAAAGAGGTCGCTCCCGAACAGATTCTGGTGATTACATTTACCAGAGAAGCGGCACTTTCTATGCAACAGCGCTTTGCACAGACTTCTTCGTTTGCCGGTTCCGTTAATTTCGGAACATTTCATTCGATTTTTTATCAAATCCTGCTCCGGTCGGGCAGAGTACAACCGGGCAATCTCTTAAATGAAAAACAAAAATTAAATCTGATTTATCCCATTTTAAAAAAGAACAAAGAATGCAGTGCGGAAATTGCCAAAAGCTTCCTGGATGCGATCGCGTATTACAAAAATACCGGAGAAAAGGAAAAAACACTGGAAAAAATCCCGGAGGAATGGAAAAATTGCTTTCCTCAGATATATCGGGAATATGAGTCTGCAAGGACAAAAGTCCGAGGTGTTGATTTTGATGATATGCTGAAAGAGTGTGAGGAACTGTTGCAAAATAATACTCCACAGAGGGAATACTGGCAGAAACGTTTTTCACATATTCTGATCGATGAATTTCAGGATATTAACTATAGGCAGTATTGTATTGTACGGTTGCTGGCGGAAAGACATAAAAATGTATTCGCAGTGGGAGATGATGACCAGGCAATTTACAGTTTTCGTGGAGCCAGACCGGCCTGTATGCAGATGTTTGTACGGGAATTTGCGGCAACACAGATACTGCTTCGCACCAACTACCGTAGTCATCAGGACATTGTGGAGGCTTCCCTTCTGGTGATCAATGAGAACTTGGATCGCTTCCCTAAAATATTGGAAGCCAGCGAGTTGAATCAACGGAAGAAAGAAACATACAGAGGAACCGCCTGCAGGGTAAGAATAAAAGAATTCAGGGATGCACCGGAGCAGATGCAATATTTATTACATCGCCTGAAGGGACGTTCCACACAGGAGACCTGTGCAATATTGTTCCGAACAAACCTGGCTATGCAGAGCGTGGCGGCAAGACTTGGCAGAGAAGGAATTCCCTATGTTATGAAGGAAAAAACACGAAATATATATGAACACTTCATTGTACAGGATATTATGTCATATCTGCGTATTGCAGCAGGAACTGCAGAGAGAATAGACTTTCTGAGAGTGATCAACAAACCGTTTCGTAATATATCCAGGGAAGCTTTTGGAAAGCATGTTTCATTGCAAGCACTGGAAGATTATTACTCCATGAAAAACAATGATTATTCTGCAGACTGTAATCGTAAAGCGTGTGAGGCGATCAGATTGTGGAAACGTCAGATGGAATTTGTAAAAAATGCAGAACCAAAGCTTGCAGTGACCTTTGTATGCAAAGCTTGCGGATATGAAAGGTATCTGCGTCAGAGAGCAAATGTTGAAAATAGTGAGAAAACACAGGAATGGGAAGAAATTTTGAACTATATTGTGGAAGAAGCCGGTCATTTTAAAACAGCAAAAGAGTGGCAGGAAGCACAGGAGGCCTTCGGAGAACAACTGCGGAAAGGTGTGGCACGGGAATCCGGAGACAATGCGCAGGCGGCAGACGGAGCGGTAAGACTGCTTACGGTACATGCTTCGAAAGGACTGGAGTTTGACAGTGTATGGATTCCAGACTGCAATGAAAAGAATTTTCCCCATGGGAACGGACTGGACCCTGAGCACATTGAAGAGGAACGCCGTATCTTCTATGTGGCTATGACAAGGGCAAAAAAAGACCTGGAACTTCTTTGCCTTACAGGCACAGCAGAGCGTCCCAGGTTCCCATCCAGATTCCTTATTCCTCTGAATCGTTATCGTCGATGATCTCATCGAATTCACAACTGTCCAGATACTCGTCAAAAGCATCGGCAACTTTTTCGTAGACATCATCATCTTCAATGTATTCGAGAACAGGCTCTTCATTCGGGTCATCCGGATTCTCGGCATATCCGTAGAACCATACTTCTCCGTCTTCGTTTTCGCCGTCTTCATCCAGAGGCAGAAGCACGATATAATCCTTAGCCTCTACGGTGAGAATGGTGATGACCGCACAGTTTACGACAGTGCCATCTTCCAACTCCAGCTCAACGGTCATTTCTTCATCTTCATAGCTTTCATTTTTACCCATGGGAATCCTCCTGTGAAATGTTATTGGGTGTAACAGTATTTTGTTTCCTTATTATAACCGTTTACGGATATTCTTGCAATGCTTGTTTTTATTAAGGTTACCGACTATAATAAAATAGTGAAAAAAGACAAATCAGCCAGAAGATGGAGTGTAGCAATGACAGAAAAAAAGCATGCAATAAAGCCGTATCCGTTAGGAGCTCATGTGGAGGACGGAGCGATACGTTTCGCTTATGCGTCCGGAAAAAAGGATTGCGGCATTATCCTATATGACAGAGAGAGCGGTAAAAAATTACACAAAATCCCGTTCCGCCGGGAAGAGCGGATGGGAAATGTCTACTGCAAATACCTGGAACTGGATCCACAGCAGATCGGATATCAGTTCTATGAAGAGGAACGGATCGTGCCGGATCTGCATGCGCGGGGCTTCTTAAGTAAGCCTGTTTACGGAAAAACGCGAAAAAATGTCAATCGCATTGCGGTATTTCCCGGAGAGGATTTCGACTGGGAGCAGGATGAACATCCGATGCTTTCCTATCGTGAGAGCGTATGTTATTGTATGCATGTCCGTGGCTTTACCATGCATGCTTCCTCCAAGGTGACACACAGAGGCACCTTTGCGGGAATTGCGGAGAAACTGGATTATCTGCAGGAAATCGGCATCACGACGGTGGAATTGCAGCCTGTTTATGAATTTGATGAGACTCCGGAAGAGGTGAACAAGAAGACATCCGCAGACGCAGACATTGTAGCCACAGCAGGGGAAAATGGTGGAGAACTCCCCGGTTACCGGGTATTAAACTACTGGGGCTACCGGGAGGGCTTTTATTATGCACCAAAAGCTGCCTATGCGGCAGGAGAAGATGCAGCGTTGGAATTCAGACAACTGGTGAAGGAATTCCATAAGCGCAGGATGGAAGTGATCTTACAGTTTTATTTCCCAAAAGGGATGGATGTGACAGAGATTGGGAATATTTTACGCTTCTGGGTATTAACTTATCATGTGGATGGGTTTCATCTGATGGGAGAGGTGCCGGCACAGGCGCTGGCAGGAGACCCTGCACTGACAGACACCAAGCTTTGGTATTACGATTTTGATGCAGCGAAGCTCTACGATCCGGCACAGAAGCCGGAGTATCGGAATCTTGCGGAATACCGAGACGATTATCTGTACACCATGCGTAGATTTTTAAAAGGCGATGATAACATGCTTTCGGGAGTATTGTACGAGATGCGTCATATTCCCGCCAATATGGGACGGATCCATTATCTGTCTAATTATTACGGATTTACCCTGATGGATATGGTGTCTTATGACCATAAGCATAACGAAGCCAACGGCGAGGGCAATCGGGACGGTAACGATTATAATTGCAGCTGGAACTGTGGTGAGGAAGGTACCTCCCGACGCAAAAAAGTGCTGGCTCTCCGGCAAAAACAGTTACAGAATGCATTTTGTATGCTGTTATTGACCCAGTCCACGCCGCTGATCTTCATGGGAGACGAATTCGGTAATTCCCAACAGGGAAATAACAATCCCTACTGTCAGGATAATAAAATTACCTGGCTGAACTGGCAGGATAAGGAGAAAAATGCCGGACTGCTGGCTTTCTGGAAACAGATGATCGCTTTCCGTAAGGCACATCCGATCCTACATCCGGAGGAAGAGCTTCGGATCCTGGATACGTTATCCTGTGGTTATCCGGATCTGTCCTACCACGGACAAAATGCATGGAGACCTCAGACAGAGAGTTATAACAGGCACGTGGGAATGATGTATTGCGGAAAATATGCAAAGACCAAGGCAGGTGCAGATGATTCTTTTCTCTATGTTGCCATGAATATGCATTGGGAACCTCAGAAGCTGGCATTTCCCAAGCTTCCGAAGGGTATGGAATGGAAATTGGTTTTAGCGACGGAAGAAGCAGGGAATATCCTGACAGTGCAGGAGAGAGAAGAACAGATGGCTGATCAGACGAGGACCGTAGCCCCCAGGAGCATTGCCGTCTACGAAGGCGTGATGGGAATATCACAGGATAAGGGAAAAAGTACCGGTAAGAGCCGGAAAAAGAAATCGGAAGCTTCTGAAGAAAGATGATAGAACGAAATGAATATCTGGAAACATTTTAAAACGATCACACACCATAAGGTTCTGGTGGCAAAGGGCTGCTTTAAGGTAGGTCTGTATAAACAGGGACTGTTACACGATATGTCGAAATACAGCCCCACAGAGTTCTGGGTAGGAGCAAAGTATTACCAGGGTGACCGCAGCCCCAACAACGCGGAGAGAGAGGATATCGGTTATTCCAGTGCCTGGCTGCACCACAAGGGCAGGAACAAGCATCATTACGAGTACTGGATTGATTACAGTATGCAGGCATTGCCGGGCGGAATGGCACCGGTACCCATGCCGGATCGTTATATTGCGGAGATGATTATGGACCGGATCGCCGCCAGTAAGGTTTACATGGGAGATAAATATACGGACAGATCACCGTTAGATTACTATTATCGGGGCACAGATAAGGCACCTATCCATCCTAAGACAAAGGCAAAGCTTCTGTATGTGCTGGAAATGCTGGCAGAACAGGGCGAAGAGAAAACCTTTCAATTTATCAAAGAGGAACTGGTACAGCATAAACGATGTATGGACTGGCACCAGCTGGAAAAAGCGGAATAGAATAGTAAATAAACAGTGGTAAGTAGAGGATCCTATGAACTGTATCATTCTGTTATTATTACTATTTTGTGGTGGAAATTCCTGTGGCAACAACAATTCCTGTGGCAGTTCGAATGCCTGCGGCGCCCGTCGCCTGGAAGATGCGGGGTGCTGTGAAGACAGAGACTGCAGACCGCTAAGACCGGATTTCCCGAATTTTACACCGGTGGATGATCCGGCATTTTCCAGAAGAAATGATGGGAAATGTGAGACCTGCGGATGTGAACAGAATTCCTGAAATATGGGAAGATCAAAAGCCCTCAGGCTGTTTTGACAGCTTGAGGGCTTTTACTTTGCTTTATATAGAATTAATTGGACATAACTTCTTTCCAGTATTTGTTGAAAAGCTCTTCGCCATCCTCACCGAGGTACAGGAAGGTCTCCAGATTGTTATACTGTGTCAGATCCGGGAAAGCGATGGGAGAGTTCTTCAGGTCCTCATCCTCGATCAGCTCTCTTGCAGCGGTATTGGGGGTACCGTAGGTAATGTACTCGAAATTCTTCAGAGCTACATCCGGACGGCACATGAAATCAATGAATTTCTCTGCATTTTCCTTGTTAGGAGCATTCTTGGGAATAACCCAGCCGTCAATCCATACATTTGTACCTTCCTCAGGAATGACATAATCGAGATCCGGATTTTCCCCGATCACATAAATGGCATCACCGGAGAACATTACACCGATCGCAGCCTCGCCGCCAATCATTTTGTCACGTACCTGATCTACAACATATGCCTGTACCAGAGGCTTCTGGGCGATGAGATCATTGGTAGCTATCTGGAGCTCGGATTCGTCCAGACTGTTAGAAGAGAAGCCGTTTTTCTTCAGAGCAACCATAAAGCTGTCTTTAATAGAATCCATCATCAGAATATTATCAGCATATTTTTCATCCCACAGGTCTGCCCATTTGGTGGGAGGAGTATCTACCATGGTTTTATTGTAGATGATTCCAACAGTTCCCCAGCAATAAGGAACACAATATTTGTTACCGGGATCGTAAGCAGCAGCCTGCTCGTAGTACTGGGCACCGATGTTTTCTTTGGCATTGGGAATCTTATCGTAATCCAGTTCCTGAATCAGATCATTTTCGATCATTTTCTGTACCATGTAATCGGAAGGACATACCACATCATAAGCGGATGAACCGGCTTCCACCTTTGGATACATGATCTCGTTGGTCTCAAATTCGTCATAGACCACCTTGATACCGGTCTCTTCCTCAAACATAGTGAGAGTCTCCGGATCGATATATTCTCCCCAGTTGTAGACGATGACTTCACCGTTTTCACCGGCAGCGGAAGAGGATCCGCAGCCGGTCAGAGCAGTTGCGGTAAGAATGCCGCACAGAAGCAGTGCAATAAATTTTTTCATTTATTTTCCTCCTAAAATATATGTAGAAAAAGTTATTTCTTTTTCTTTCCTTTGGGTGTGTAGTTTACTAACAAAAGTAAAATCAATACAGTTACGAATATAATGGTGGATAGTGCGTACATTTCCGGTTTGATACCTTTTTTTACTTCCGTATAGATCTTGGTGGACAGGGTGTCGACACCGGGACCCTTGGTAAAGTGGGTAATGATAAAGTCATCCAGTGACATGGTAAATGCCATCAGAAAACCGGACAAAATACCCGGCAGGATATCCGGAAATACCACTTTGAAAAAGGCATACGTATGAGATGCGCCCAGGTCGAGGGCTGCTTCATAGGTGCTGGGGTTCAGCTGCTTCATACGGGGCATTACGCTTAATATCACATATGGAATATTAAAGGTAATGTGTGCAAGCAGAATGGTCCCGAAGCCAAACTTTATACCAAAGCTGAGGAACAGAAGCATCAGGGAGATACCGGTAACGATTTCCGCATTCAGCATTGGAATATTTGTGATTCCCATGAGGACAGCACGGCTGGTACGTTTCATGGATTGCATGGCGATGCAGGCGATCGTACCTATGAGGGTGGCGATCAGCGCAGATAAGATTGCCAGCGCCAGTGTATTCCACAAAGCCTGCATGATCTGCTCGTTCCGGAACAAAGCCGCATACCACTTGGTCGTAAAACCGCCCCATTTTGCACGGGTCTTACTGGCGTTGAAGGAGAGTACGATCAAGGTAATAATGGGGGCGTATAAAAAGATAAAAATCAGTCCCAGATATATTTTTTGCGCAGTTGTTTTGATCATAATGTGTTCGCCTCCCCTTCTTTATCCGTGATCACAGAGATCACCATATTGAAGATGATGAACAGCATCAATACGATGGAGAGACCGCTTCCCAGATTCCAGTTGCCGGTCTGGGTGAATTCCTGCTCGATGACATTACCGATGAGCAGGATCTTGCTGCCACCCAGAATCTTGCTGATAACGAAAGTAGTCAGGGCGGGGACAAACACCATGGTGATACCGCTGAACATGCCGGGCAGACTTAAAGGGAAAATGATCCGTAAGAAAGTCTGTATGCCGTTGGCACCCAGGTCATAGGCGGCGTTGATCACATTCTTGTCGATTTTGACCAGCACGTTATACAGAGGCAGTACCATAAAAGGTAAAAAGTTATATACCATACCCAGTACAATGGCATAGGGGGTATTGATAATATTTAACGACGGTAGATGCAGGACGGAGAGGATGCTGTTGATCACACCGGTCTTCTCAAGCAGAGTCTGCCATGCCAGGGTACGAAGCAGAAAATTCATCCACATGGGCAAAATGAAAATCAGTACCAGGAATGAATTCTGATTCACATTCATGTTACACAGGATCATGGCAAGAGGATATGCTAAAAGCAGGCAGATCACAGTGCTGATCACAGATAACTTTAATGCCTCCCACAGAGCCTTGGAATGCTCGGCAGTAGCAATCGCCAGAATATTATCAAATGTAAATGCACCGCTCTTATCGGTCAGACCATAGTAGAAGACCATGCACAGAGGCACGATGACAAACATGGCTGACCAGAAGATAAAAGGGAGCGATAATAATTTTCTATTCATTGACTCCAATGGCCTCCTCGTCCTCAGATTCCGGCTTCTTCATGATCTGGATGTTAAAAGGATCAACCTTGATGCCGACTTTGGTCCCAACGGGAACCATCTTCGTGGACTGTACCAGCCATTCAAAGCCATTTGCCATAACTTCCATCTCATAATGAACACCCTTGAAGATAGAGTGGATCAGGGTACCCTGGAGGATACCTTCCTCCGGAGATACCAGTTCCACGTCCTCGGGTCGGATGACTACATCTACGGGCTTATTCTCACCGAAACCGGTATCTACACAGTCAAAACGGGCACCCAGGATTTCTACCAGACGATCTCTGATCATGGTGGCACCAATGATATTACTGTCACCGATAAAATCGGCAACGAAAGCATTTTCCGGTTCATTATAGATGCTCTCGGGAGTACCGATCTGCTGGATATACCCCTGGTTCATGACTACGATGGTATCGGACATGGTCAGAGCCTCTTCCTGGTCATGGGTGACATAGATAAAGGTAATGCCAAGTTCGTTCTTCAAGCGGATCAGCTCATACTGCATGTCCTGGCGAAGCTTGAGATCCAGGGCGCCTAAAGGCTCGTCTAAGAGCAGGAGCTTGGGTTCGTTCACGATCGCACGGGCGATGGCGATACGTTGCTGCTGACCGCCGCTTAAGGAATCCGGCATACGGTTCTCAAAGCCATCCAGATTGACTAACTTCAGAGCGTATTTAATTTTATCATTAATATAAGATTTACTTTTACCACTGATCTTTAATCCAAACGCGATGTTTTCTGCAATGGTCATATGCGGGAACAGGGCATACTTTTGGAATACAGTATTCAGATTGCGCTTATTGGGTGGAAGGTTAGTGATATCCCGGCCTTCGAAAATGACCTGACCTTTGTCGGGAGTCTCGAAACCGCCCAGAATACGGAGGGTTGTAGTCTTTCCGCAGCCACTGGGTCCCAACAGTGTCAGGAACTCATTTTCGCGGATATACAGATTGAGATCATCCAGAACCATCTGATTGTCAAATGATTTTGAAATGTTCACTAAATTGACTAAAGCATTTTTCATCAATTTTTTCCTTCCTGATGTAAAAAATCCTGCAAAAAATTATCGAAAAACCTAAATGAAAATTTTTTGCAAGTCGAATTAATATTATACGTAAATACATGGAAAGTCAATGTGAAGTTTTGCTTTTTCCGGACTGATTTACATAAACTTTACCTCAGGGAAAAAACAGGAGTATTTTTCGGGATTTTTACAGAAAAATGTTTCACAATTTTCAGAATTGTGCTATATTTATAAACATAAAAAGATATAGAATGCTAAGGAGGATCCGGTCATGAGCAAGGGAAAATATGTTGCCTATGTTTCCAGTTATACACAGGGGGACAGTCACGGTATCAGAATATATGATGTGGATATGAAAAACGGTCGTTTTAAGGAAAAAGATAAAGTGGAGATCACAAACTCTTCTTACCTGACCATTTCCCATAACGGAAAGTTTCTTTATTCTATAACGGATTTTGGTGTAGAGGCTTATACGATCATGCCGGACGGAGATCTGGAACTGATCAACTTCGCACCGATCAACGGTATGAGAGGATGTTATGTATCTACGGATTACACAGATCAGTATCTGTTTGTGGCAGGTTATCATGACGGTAAGCTGACCGTACTCCGTCTGAAGGAGGATGGTTCCATCGGAGAGATCACCGATGAGATTTATCATAAAGGACTGGGCAGTATGGCAGAGCGCAACTTCCGCCCCCACATCAACTGTGCTCGTATGACGCATGACAACAAATATCTGCTGGTAGCGGATCAGGGAATGGATCATGTCAATGTGTATCGTTTTGATGTAGAGAAGGGTAAGGTGAAGCTGGAGGATATCATCCGCAGCGAGATGGAATCTGCGCCCCGGCATATCAAGATCTCAGAGGATGGCAGATATATTTATATTCTGCATGAGCTGAAGTGTTACATTGATGTCTATGAGTATGCGGACCATGATAATGATCCTACTTTCGAGAAGATTCAGACGGTAGAGCTGATCAAGCTGACCAGAGGCAATACGAACAGTGCCAGTGCATTCAGTTTCTCCCTGGATTATAATTATCTGCTCAGCTCCATCGCGGGAGATAATTCAGTCATTGTATTTAATGTGGATAAAAAGACAGGATTGCTTAAGAAGAATTTCCTGCTGCCGGTCAGCGGTGAGTATCCGAAGGATGCGGAGTTCTTCCCGGATAATAAGTTTCTGGTGTCTTTGAATCATGAAAGTAATACGATGACTTTCTTCCATATTGATCTGGAGCATGGAACGATGATCATGAATGGACCGGCGATGAAGGTCAATATGCCCAACTGTATTGTGTTCCATAAGTTGGGGTAAGTATTATTAGAAATAAAACCCCCACAGCCCCGGATGGGGTAAGAATAATCCCCGTAGCCCGCATTGGGGCTAAGAACCGCAGACCCGTTTTCACTTCGGACGCAGACCGTAGCGGTACATAAGCGAGGAAAGTACCCTCGCTAAGTGCCGACGGCTGCTTAGAGTCTGCTTGTTCTTACCCCAACTGCGGGCTACTTGTTTATGGAAATAACCTTGTGATATGAGATGGGATTTGGTAAAATAGGATTATATAGTAATTGGGAGGTAGGAGTATGGCACAGATCAGACCATTTAAGGCATATCGGCCCTGCAAGGGGATGGAGGAGAGGATTGCGGCGCTTCCTTATGATGTATATAACAGGGCGGAAGCGCATGAAGTGGTGAAGAAGAATCCGGAATCTTTTCTGGCGATTGACCGGGCGGAGACGCAGTTTGGCGAGGAAGTAGACACATATGCGGACTGTGTGTATGAGAAAGCGGATCAGATGCTTCGTGAGAAAATTCTGGAAGGAAAATTTGTACAGGATCCGACGCCATGTTTCTATCTGTATGAACTGACGATGGATGGACACAGTCAGACCGGGGTGGTAGGCTGTGCATCGATTGATGATTATCGGAACAATGTGATCAAAAAGCATGAGAATACCAGGGCAGACAAGGAGGAAGACCGTATCCGTCATGTGGATACATGCAGTATGCAGACGGGACCGATTTTCCTGGCGTATCGGGCGAAGGAGGATCTGAAGGAGAAAATCGGAGAGCTGAAAAAACAGGCGCCGGTCTATGATTTTGTCAGTGAGGATGGAATCGGGCATCGTGTGTGGGTGATCGATAACGATTCGGATGTGGCGATGATCGAGGAGGCTTTTGGGAAGATCCCGGCAATCTATATCGCGGATGGGCATCATCGATGTGCTTCCGCAGTGAAGGTTGGGTTGAAGCGGAGAGAGCAGTATCCGGATTATACAGGAGAAGAGGAATTTAATTATTTTCTTTCCGTGATTTTCCCGGATGAAGAGTTACGGATCCTGGATTATAATCGTGTAGTGAAGGATCTGAACGGAATGGATGCAGCAACTTTTCTGACCCGTATTGAAGAGTATTTCGCAGTGGAGAAAAAGGGACAGAGTCCTTACAGACCCACGGAGAAAGGCACGTTTGGCATGTATCTGGAGAATGAATGGTACAGTCTTTCTGCAAAAGAGGAAATAAAAAGCGAAGATGCCGTAGAGGGACTGGATGTATCGCTTTTGCAAAATGATCTGTTAGATCCCATTTTGGGGATTATGGATCCGAAGACAGATAAGAGAATTGATTTTGTCGGAGGCATCCGGGGACTGGGAGAACTGGAACGGAGAGTACATACGGACATGAAAGTGGCGTTCTCGATGTATCCCACGTCCATTGCAGAGCTTTTTGCGGTGGCGGATGCGGGGAGACTGATGCCTCCAAAGTCCACATGGTTTGAGCCAAAGCTGCGAAGCGGGCTGTTCCTGCATGAGATAGAGCGGTAATCCTCAGGGTTTTTAAAGGCAAAAATGACAGAATAGAATGCAGCAATCGCGCCGCAGAAAAGAGGGAATATGACAAACAAACTTTATAAATTGATGAACTGGCCTCAAATAGAAGAAATCACATATTCCGAATGTGATAATCCCCATAAGCTGTTGGGCCCCCATAAGCAGGGAAGCAAAATGCTGGTTCAGGCGTACTTCCCGGGAGCGGAGAAAGTAACGATCCACTGGAAGAAGACCGGCCAGGTGGGAGAAGCATTTCTTACGGATGTTCCCATGGAACTGGCAGATGAAGAGGGATATTTTGCCGCATTGGTAAATGCAGGGAAAATGTCACCTTATGAATATGTGGTGGAATACGGTAAGACGAAAGAACATGCAGCCTACAGAAAAATCTGTGGAGATGCATACCGCCATGTTCCGCAGATCACGAAGGAAGACATGGATCGTTTTGCCGCAGGCATTCATTATACAATCTATGAAAAGCTTGGGGCACATCCCATGGAACTGGATGGGGACGAGGGAACCTATTTTGCCGTCTGGGCGCCGAATGCCATGCGTGTCAGTGTAGTCGGTGATTTTAATGAATGGGACGGGCGGATCCATCAGATGAGACGGTTGGGGGATTCCGGTATCTTTGAACTGTTTATTCCCGGAGCAGAAGTCGGAGACTGTTACAAATACGAGTTGAAGATCAAGGGAGGACTTACTTATCTGAAGGCGGACCCTTATGGCAATGCTGCACAGAAGAGACCGGAGACGGCTTCTGTAATTGCGGATATCCGTAATTATCAATGGGAGGACGGTGAATTCCTGAAAAGTCGCGAAAAGTATCAGTGCGGTAATGCTCCGGTGAGCGTCTATGAAATGTATCTGGGAAGCTTTGTGACACCGGGGGAAGGACAGGATTATGTCAATTACCGGGAAATTGCTCCGAAGGTCATAGAATATGTAAAGAAAATGGGATACACCCATGTGGAACTGCTGCCGGTGATGGAGCATCCCTTAGATGCTTCCTGGGGATATCAGGTCATCGGTTATTATGCACCGACTGCCAGATATGGTACACCGGAGGACTTTATGTTCTTCGTGAATGCACTGCATAAGGCGGGAATCGGTGTGATCCTTGACTGGGTGCCTGCACATTTTCCGAGAGATTCTTATGGATTAGCTGCATTTGACGGCACCTGTCTTTATGAGCATCAGGATCCCAGACAGGGCAGTCATCCTCACTGGGGAACCCTGATCTACAATTACGGTCGTCCCCAGGTATCAAACTATTTGATCGCTAATGCACTGTTCTGGGTGGAGAAATATCATGCGGACGGTATCCGTATGGATGCGGTAGCCAGCATGCTTTATCTGGACTACGGCAGACAGGACGGTGAATGGATTCCCAATATGTACGGTGGCAACGAGAATCTGGAAGCCATTGAATTGATCAAACACTTAAATTCTATCCTGAAAAAGAGAGATCCCGGGGTATTATCCATCGCAGAGGAGAGTACGGCATTTCCCCTGATAACTGGTTCTCTGGAAGAGGGGGGACTTGGTTTTGATCTCAAATGGAATATGGGCTTCATGAACGATTATCTGGATTATATCAAATACGATCCGTACTTTAGAAGCCACCATCACGGAGAACTTACCTTCAGCATGATCTATGCCTACAGCGAGAAATTCATGCTGGTATTTTCGCATGATGAAGTGGTACATGGGAAAGGAACCTTACTTGGCAAGATGCCCGGAGACAGAGCACAGAAGCTTGCCAACTTACGTCTGACCTATGGCTATATGATGACTCACCCCGGGAAAAAGCTCCTCTTCATGGGACAGGATCTGGCGGAAGAAAAAGAATGGAATGAAATGCGTCAGGTGGAATGGGCACTGCAAGAGCAGAAGGAAAATGCCGGAGTTCAGAGGCTGGTGAAGGATCTGAATGCATTATACAGAGAGAATAAGGCGTTGTACGAATGTGACGATCAGGCGAAGGGATTCCAGTGGATGAACGAGATCTCTGCCAATGAATGTTATGTAAGCTTTGTGCGTAAAGGCGAAGCTGCGGAGGAGATGCTTTTGGTCGTAGCAAACTTCTCCGGTGTGCCCAGAGAGATCACTACAGGAGTTCCTTACGAGGGAAAATACAAGGAGATCCTGAACACGGATGCTGTCTGCTACGGTGGTACCGGTGTGGTCAATGACCGCGTGAAACGGGCAGAGGATTTGGAATGGGATGATAAGAAGCAGTCCGTCACCGTGAAACTTGCACCGTTGTCCTTAAGTATTCTGCAATTTATCCCTTACACAGAGGCGGAACTGGAAAAGGTGATCGAGAAGCGTATCCGTAAAAATACGCCCATTCGTAAGACAACAAACAAGACCGCAAAAAAGAAACAGGAGAAATAAGACAACATGGATCTGACAGATAACGTAATCGAAGAGGTACAGCAAAAGGAAGGACTGATAGCTTCTTTTCTGGATACTCTTCCGGAGAAAGCATTGAACTTAGGCATCCGTATCGGACTGGCACTGATATTTTTCTTCATTGGGGTACAACTTATCAAGCTGATCCGCAAGATCATCCGCAAGTCCATGAACAGGGCGGGAGCGGAAATGGGAGTGATCCAGTTTGTGGATTCTTTTGTGAAAGCTTCTTTATATATCATCCTGATCCTGACCCTGGCATCCTCCTTCGGCGTTGATGCTGCCAGTATCGTGGCACTTCTTGGCTCAGCCGGAGTGGCAGTGGGACTGGCAGTGCAGGGAAGTCTGTCTAATCTGGCGGGCGGTGTGCTGATTTTATTAT
>OIZW01000839.1_pt1 | contig 23256 bp, 14 predicted proteins | sample 1588581 | NCBI WGS metagenome assembly OIZW01 (sample SAMN03283266) | human gut metagenome | biome: human-associated habitat; material: feces | host: Homo sapiens | place: USA | collected 2013 | reverse complement strand
TAACGTACACCGGGGAGATCCTTAACACGGCCGCCACGGATCAGTACAACGCTGTGTTCCTGCAGTTTGTGTCCGATACCCGGAATATAAGCAGTAACTTCATAACCGTTGGAAAGTCTTACTCTGGCAATCTTTCTCATAGCAGAGTTAGGCTTCTTAGGGGTAGCAGTACGAACAGCTGTGCATACGCCTCTCTTCTGGGGAGAAGACATATCTACTGTTTCCTTCTTCAGAGTGTTCATGCTCTTCTGCAGTGCGGGAGCCTTAGACTTCTTTTCTGCAACTGCTCTGCCCTTACGAACGAGCTGGTTAAAGGTTGGCAAATCTTACACCTCCTTGCAAAATTATTAAAAATTTATGCCACAGAATAACGCTTTTACGCATTTATTCTGCACACATTTAAATATTATATACAAAAAGGCGGCGATTGTCAAGCTTTTTCGTTTCCACGAAAAATTTTTGTGATAATCGTCGCCTTTACGCTTATTTATTGCTTAGTTTTGTGCAGTTTCGCCAACCTGCTCTTCATCAGAATGAGTTTCTTCCGCTTCAGCTCCGTTATTAGCTTCGGCTTCCTTTTCTCTTTCTTCCTTTTCCTTTTCCATAGCCTCAAGACCTGTACCGGCAGGTATTAGCTTACCTATGATAACATTTTCCTTAAGACCGAGCAGCGGGTCAACCTTGCCGTGGATTGCGGCATCGGTAAGAACTCGTGTTGTTTCCTGGAATGATGCGGCTGACATGAAGCTGTCTGTTGCAAGAGATGCCTTTGTGATACCAAGCAGAACCGCCTCACACTGTACGGGCTCGATCTGTTCGCCTGCTTCCTTGCGTTCTTCAAGCTCCTTGTTTATCTTGACAAGCTCTGTCTTGTCGATAACCGAGCCTGGAAGCAGATAGCTGCTGCCGGGATCTGTTACACGGATCTTTCTCATCATCTGACGGACAATGACTTCGATATGCTTATCGTTGATATCAACACCCTGTAAGCGGTAAACCTTCTGAACTTCAGCAATGATGTAGTTCTGAACCGCCTCTTCGCCCTTGACCTCAAGAACATCATGGGGGTTTACGCTACCTTCTGTAAGCGTTTCTCCGGCATTGATGTAATCGCCGTCCTGTATTCTGAGCTTGAATCCGAAAGGTACGGGATAAGGATGTTCCTCACCGTCCTCGCTTGTAATGATAACGTGTCTTGTCTTCTTGATCTCGTCGATTCTTGCCTTACCGCTGTGCTTAGCCATGATAGCGGCATTTTTGGGACGACGTGACTCGAAAAGTTCTTCGACACGGGGAAGACCCTGTGTGATATCTTCAGCAGATGCGATACCACCTGTATGGAACGTTCTCATCGTAAGCTGTGTACCGGGTTCACCGATTGACTGAGCGGCTATAATTCCGACAGCCTCACCGATCGTGATCTTCCTGCCGTTTGCAAGCGATGAACCGTAGCACTTAGCGCAGACGCCGTGTTCTGCGTGACAAGTAAGAACTGAGCGTATCTTAACTGTCTTTGCTCCCGTAGCTACTATCATCTTTGCGTCGGCTTCAGTCATCAGCTTATCCTTCGATACAAGAACTTCTCCGTTTTCGCCGATGAAGTCCTCTGCAAGGTATCTGCCGGTAAGACGCTCTTCAAGCGACTCGATAAGCTCCTTGCCTTCGCGTATCTCATAGATATCTATACCGTCTGTTGTTCCGCAGTCGTCTGTTCTTACAATGACTTCCTGCGATACGTCAACAAGACGTCTGGTAAGGTAACCCGAGTCAGCTGTTCTTAAAGCCGTATCGGCAAGACCCTTTCTCGCACCTCTTGAAGAAATGAAGTATTCGAGGATGTTAAGACCTTCACGATAGTTAGCTCTGATCGGGATCTCGATTGTTTCACCCGATGTGTTGGCAATAAGTCCACGCATACCTGCAAGCTGTCTTATCTGGTTTGTACTACCACGGGCTCCTGAGTCTGCCATCATATAGATGGGGTTGTAATCGTCAAGACCCTTTGTCAGCGCTGTGGTAACATCAGCTGTAGCCTGGTTCCATACACCGAGTACAGCGGACTTTCTTTCTGCGTTTGAAATAAAGCCGTTGTTGAAGTATTCGTTGATTTCCTGAACCTTTTCGTCAGCCTCAGCGAGTATTTCCTTCTTCTCGGGCGGAATTGTAGCGTCACAAACGGCAACCGTGATAGCAGCCTTTGTTGAGTACTTATAGCCCATAGCCTTTATCTTATCGAGTACCTGTGCAGTCATGGGAGTACCGTGAACCTTAAGGCACTTGTCAATGATCTGTCCGAGCTCTTTCTTTCTTACCTTGAAGCCGATTTCAAGATCGAACTTTTTTTCGGGATCTGTTCTGTCTACAAATCCGAGATCCTGAGGAATGTGCTCGTTGAATATAATACGACCTACTGTCGCATTGATTATTCTTGTTTCGGGGTGTTCTCCGCCGACATCCTTTGTTACTCTTACCTTGATAGCAGAGTGGATCGTGATGTCGCCCTCGTTGTAAGCCATAATCGCTTCATTGAAGTCACGGAAAACCTTACCCTCGCCCTTTTCGCCGGGCTTGTCGATCGTAAGGTAGTAAGAACCCAGCACCATATCCTGTGTAGGAACTGTAACCGGACGTCCGTCTGACGGCTTCAACAGGTTCTTTGCGGCAAGCATAAGTGTACGTGCTTCATTCTGTGCTTCTTCCGAAAGAGGAAGATGAACAGCCATCTGGTCACCGTCGAAGTCAGCGTTAAACGCTGTACAAACCAGAGGATGAAGCTTGATTGCACGACCTTCGACCAGCACCGGCATAAACGCCTGGATACCGAGTCTGTGAAGTGTAGGCGCACGGTTCAGCAGTACGGGGTGATCCTTGATAACTTCCTCAAGCACGTCCCATACAGCGGGATCCTTAGCCTGCTCTACCATCTTTCTTGCGCTCTTTATATTGTTAGCAATACCGCGCTTTGAAAGCTCCTTCATTACAAACGGCTTGAACAGCTCGATAGCCATTTCCTTAGGAAGACCGCACTGATCCATCTTAAGGTCAGGACCAACGACGATAACAGAACGTCCCGAGTAGTCAACACGCTTACCGAGAAGGTTCTGACGGAAACGACCCTGCTTACCCTTTAACATATCGGAGAGCGACTTTAAGGGACGGTTAGAAGGTCCTGTTACCGCTCTTCCGTGTCTGCCGTTGTCGATAAGTGCGTCAACAGCTTCCTGGAGCATTCTCTTTTCGTTTCTGATGATGATGTCGGGAGCATGCAGTTCCTTCATCTTTGTAAGACGGTTGTTTCTGTTTATAACACGTCTGTACAGATCGTTAAGATCAGATGTTGCAAATCTGCCGCCGTCCAGCATAACCATAGGACGCAGATCCGGTGGGATTACGGGAATGCAGTCGAGTATCATCCATTCCGGACGGTTACCGCTGAGTCTGAACGCTTCGATAACGTCCAGTCTCTTCAGCAGCTTTACTCTCTTCTGTCCCTGCTGTGTATCTTCAAGCTCTTTCTTGAGCTCTTCCGACAGCTTGTCAAGGTCAATCTCGCAAAGCAGTTCCTTGATTGCCTCAGCGCCCATCTCTGCTCTGAAATCGTCCTCATAACGCTCTCTCATATCAGCGTACTCTTTTTCAGTGAGTATCTGCTTCTTTGTGAGAACTGTATCACCGGGATCTACAACTATATACTTTGTGAAGTAAAGTACTTCCTCAAGTCTTTTGGGTGATATATCAAGCACCTGACCTATACGGCTGGGAGTGCCCTTGAAATACCATATGTGTGAAACGGGAGCTGCAAGTTCTATGTGACCCATACGCTCACGTCTTACCTTGTTGCGTGTTACTTCAACGCCGCAACGTTCGCATATCTTGCCTTTGAAGCGGATTCTCTTGTACTTACCGCAAGAGCATTCCCAGTCCTTCGTAGGTCCGAATATTCTTTCGCAATACAGACCGCCTCTTTCGGGCTTCTGTGTTCTGTAGTTGATTGTTTCGGGACGCTCAACAACGCCGTAGCTCCATGCACGGATCTGATCCGGAGAAGCAAGACCGATCTTCATTGAATCAAATGTTTTATATGCCAATTTACAGACCTCAATTCTTTCTATAGAAGTTTATGTGTGTCTATACACACGCTTTCCTGTCAATGCCTATACGCTTATTCACCGTCAAAAGTGTCATCTGCGTCATTCTCGTTGAAGTCGATGTCAAAATCTTCTTCCTCGTCCTTATCGGCATAGAAATCGCTGTCTTCATCTATATCCTGTGTGATGAATCCTTCATCAAGCGAGCCTTCCTCAGCTACATAGTCGAATGTATCCTCGCCGGCTGCCTGACCGTACTCATCATCTTCTTCGTAAGTCTGCTTAAGGTCAATCTCGTTCTTGTCAGCGTCGAGAACCTTGATATCAAGACCGAGCGACTGGAGTTCCTTGAACAGAACCTTGAAGCTTTCGGGAACGCCTGCCTTAGGAACAGGATCGCCCTTTACGATTGCTTCGTAAGTCTTTACACGTCCTACGATATCGTCAGACTTGACTGTCAGGATCTCCTGCAGTGTGTAAGCCGCACCGTAAGCTTCGAGTGCCCATACTTCCATCTCACCGAAACGCTGACCGCCGAACTGAGCCTTACCGCCGAGAGGCTGCTGTGTTACAAGTGAGTAAGGACCTGTTGAACGTGCGTGGATCTTATCGTCAACGAGGTGGTGGAGCTTGAGGTAGTACATATAACCGACAGTTACGGGGCTGTCAAACTTCTCGCCTGTACGTCCGTCTGTAAGCTGTGTCTTGCAGTCCTCGCGCATGGGAATCTTGGAGAAGTCGATCTTAGCCGTATCCTTATCCTTGTAGTTTGCACGCTCTGCTTCTGCCTTTTCAAAGCAAGCTCTTATATCGGCTTCGTGAGCGCCGTCAAATACAGGGGTCATTATCTGCCAGTCAAGAGCCTTACAAGCATAACCGAGGTGTACTTCAAGTACCTGACCGATATTCATTCGCGAAGGAACGCCGAGGGGGTTCAGTACTATATCAAGAGGAGTACCGTCGGGAAGGAAAGGCATATCTTCCTGCTTTAAAATTCGTGAAACGACACCCTTGTTACCGTGACGGCCCGCCATCTTATCGCCGACAGAAATCTTACGCTTCTGAGCTATATAGCATCTTACTACCATATTTACTCCGGGTGAAAGTTCATCACAGTTCTGTCTTGTGAACACCTTAACATCAACTATGATACCGCTTTCGCCGTGGGGTACACGGAGCGAATTATCTCTTACTTCTCTTGCCTTGTCGCCGAAGATTGCACGGAGCAGTCTTTCTTCTGCCGTAAGCTCTGTTTCACCCTTAGGTGTAACCTTACCTACCATTATATCGCCTGAGTGAACCTCAGCGCCTATGCGGATAATACCGCGCTCGTCAAGATCCTTGAGAGCGTCTTCCGATACGTTCGGGATCTCTCTTGTGATCTCTTCGGGGCCAAGCTTTGTGTCACGGCATTCAAGTTCATATTCTTCAATGTGGATTGATGTGTAAACATCGTTATAAACAAGCTTCTCATTGATGAGAACAGCGTCCTCGTAGTTGTAACCTTCCCATGTCATGAAACCGATAAGAGCATTCTTACCGAGTGAAATTTCACCCTGGCTTGTAGCGGGACCGTCAGCAAGAACATCGCCGACCTTTATCTCCATACCCTTTGAAACAGCAGGACGCTGGTTCACGCAGGTACCCTGGTTTGAACGCTTGAACTTGATAAGCTTGTATGCGTGTTCAACACCGCTGTTGTCTGTAACAACGATCTCGTCTGCACTGCACTTTGTTACAACGCCGTCTTCCTTGGCAACTACAACAGCGCCTGAATCAACGGCTGCCTTATATTCCATACCGGTGCCTACGATAGGATTCTGCGTTACCATAAGCGGAACTGCCTGACGCTGCATGTTCGCACCCATAAGAGCACGGTTTGCGTCATCGTTCTCAAGGAACGGAATCATTGCGGTAGCTACAGAAACAACCATCTTAGGAGATACATCCATGTAGTCAACACGATCGCGGTCAACTTCAAGGATTTCCTCACGGAAACGAGCATTAACACGCTTTCTTGCAAATCTTCCCTGCTCATCAAGAGGTTCGTTTGCCTGAGCGACAACGTAGTTATCCTCCATATCGGCGGTCATATAGGTTACTTCGTCAAGTACAACACCTGTTTCCTTGTCGACCTTGCGATAAGGAGCTTCTATAAAGCCGTACTTGTTGATCTTTGCAAATGATGCCAGATAAGAAATAAGACCGATGTTAGGACCTTCAGGGGTTTCGATAGGACACATTCTGCCGTAATGCGAATAGTGAACATCTCGTACCTCGAAACTTGCACGGTCACGGGAAAGACCGCCGGGGCCGAGGGCTGAAAGTCTTCTCTTATGAGTAAGCTCTGCAAGGGGGTTATTCTGATCCATAAACTGTGAAAGCGGTGAAGAACCGAAGAACTCCTTGATAGCCGCTACAACAGGACGGATATTTATAAGAGCATTGGGAGTTATCTTGTCACCTTCCTGTGACTGAAGTCCCATACGCTCACGGATAACTCTTTCCATTCTTGCAAAGCCGATTCTGAACTGGTTCTGTAACAGTTCACCAACGCTGCGGATACGTCTGTTTCCGAGGTGGTCGATATCGTCAACTTCACCGACGCCTTCGCAAAGGTTGATGAAGTAGCTTACTGTTGCAAATATATCGTCAAGAGTGATGTGCTTTGGGATAAGGTCGTCAACTCTGTTTGAAAGCTCTTCTGTAAGCGCTTCAACATCATCGCCGCACTTGTCGAGTATCTCACGCAGTACCTTGAAGCATACCTTCTCATTGATGCCGAGAGCCTCTGCGTCGATAGATCCGGGAATATATCCTGCTATATCTACCATACCGTTGCCGAGAACCTTGGCGATCTTATCTTCAGAGAAGATCACGCACTCCATAACGCCTGCCTGCTCGATCATCTGAGCCTTTTCGGCGTTGATGAATTCGTTCTCGTCAACAAGGATCTCACCGGTTGTGGGATCAATAATCGGCTGAGCCGCCTTGTGACCTGCTATTCTTGATGCAACGCCGAGCTTCTTATTGTACTTGTAACGGCCGAACCTTGCAAGGTCATATCTCTTTGCGTCAAAGAACAGGTTGTTGAGGTGTGTCTTTGCAGAATCAACCGTAGGGGGCTCACCGGGTCTTAGCTTTCTGTAGACTTCAAGAAGAGCCTCTTCTGTATTCTTGGTCGAATCCTTTTCCTGAATAGTCTGAACTATTCTGGGATCCTCACCGAACAGATCAATGAGATCATCGTCACTGCTGATACCGAGCGCACGGATAAACGTCGTAGCGGGTATCTTTCTGTTCTTATCTATACGGACATAATAGATGTCATTCGAGTCCATCTCATATTCGAGCCATGCACCTCTGTTGGGGATAACAGTAGACTTGAATAACTTCTTACCCGTTTTATCGTAGTCAAAGCCATAATAAACGCCGGGGGAACGAACGAGCTGTGAAACTATTACACGCTCTGCGCCGTTGATAACGAACGTACCGCTGTCGGTCATCAGAGGGAAGTCACCCATGAATATCTCATTTTCTACAACTTCACCCGTTTCGGTATTCCTGAGCTGTGCTTTTACTCTTAAAGGTGCAGCGTAAGTCGTATCACGCTCCTTGCACTCTTCTATAGTATACTTCGGGGTCTCGTCGATACGGTAATCAACAAAGCTCAGTACCAGTTTGCCGTTAGCGTCGGTAATAGAAGAAATATCCTTGAATACTTCCTTTATACCCTCGTCCAAGAACCACTGATACGAGTCCTTCTGTATTTCAATGAGATTCGGCATTTTCTGAACTTCATTGATCTTGGAAAAACTCATACGGGTATTTCTACCCAGTTTTACCTGCTTGACATTCACCATGGGCTTTACCACTCCTTAATTTATTTGTAGGGATTTACTGCATCGGATTTTCCGCATAGGACTGAGCTTTTCGGCACTTTTCGACCCATGTCGCATTTAACCTCAACGCATATAAATCCATTATGATACATTTTAGTATTGTACCACATACGAAGGGCAAAGTCAATAGAAAAATCGCTTAACTTTTGTCTTTATTCTCATTTTTCTATAGTTGTTTTGACCGAAAATATGTCAAAATGCCGATTTTGTCATATAAAATTTATATACACATATTCCTTGTTGATATGACTAGAATATATACGAAAAAGCGGCAGACAAGATTGTCCTGTCTGCCGTACTGTTATTATAGCGCTATTATCCATAGACAATAGGGTACGATCTCCGCTTTACAGTTCTCCGCCTCCTTTTCATCGAGCAGATATTCCGATACACACAGTGCCGAATAGCTGTGGCATCGGTGCTTATCGTTATTTTGCACAAATCCCGCATTCTCAAGATTTGTTTCATCAAAGCCATCCGCCGAAATATACCCTGTGGCAAGCAATGCGCCTTTTTCACTGTACACTTTTACTTCAAGAGATCCGTCAAGCACCGCTTTTCTTCCGCCGAGAACAGGAACGCTTTTCAGAAATATATCAACATATACTTCAACATTACCGCCGTATGTCAATCTGCACAACGGTTTGCCTATGTCAAGCATTGCGAACTTGCCTGCCGTATCAGAATAATCCACCGGCTTTCGGTTTATCTCATTTACCTTACGTTCCGCCATTACCTCATCAAGCTCAGTAGTATTGCTTTCGCCGCCGGTAAACTCAGACACCGCAGATGACATATTTCCGCCGCGTCTTTCATTCCATCTCAGTATTCCGACAAGATCAAGTTCACGCCTGAGTTTCGCCGTATATTTTTCATTGCCCGTTATGACAGCTCTTGCATATTGCATTTGTGCTTTCTGCTTCTCGATGTTTCTCACATTGTATTCATCACTGCTTGTGTCGGATAACACGCATCTGTAGAATTATCCTGCGTACAGTTGTCTGCCGATAATTCCGTTCCGGCGTTTTTTCCGTTTCTCTTTATAACAAGAAAAGTTATGAATACCGCCGACAATATCGCCAAGAATATGAACAACACCGTAAATACAATTATTTCTCCTGTATTATCAATGTAATGTGCAACCATAAACCCTCTCATATACACATTTTCTCTTTAGTACTTATAAGTTCTATTTTAATCATTATACCGCGTAAATGTGATAAAGTCAATAATACCGTCAGGTTCTAAGTACTTTCATAAAGACTAACGACATAAGGAGATGGATTTGTGTATTTTCAGCGGTTGCGTGACCTTCGTGAAGACAAGGACTTAAATCAGACGCAGATAGCGGAAATGCTCGGCATTAAGCAGACTGTCTACTCGAGATATGAACGCGGTTTTCAGACTATTCCCGTCGAGCATGCACTGACGCTTGCCGACTTCTATGACGTATCAACCGATTATATTTTCGGAAGAACAAACAACAAAACGACGGCAAAATAAAAAAGAGCAGCGGCTGCATACACGGGCAGCCGCTGCTTTTTATTCGCAGTTAAAAACAGTTTCAGCAAAGTGCAGGCTCTATCTCAAACCAGTCAAAGTCAAAGTCACATCCCGGAAGAAAACGGAACTCCACCTTTACCTTTCCCCTGATATCGGGAAGTCTGTGTGATACCGTGATCGGCATACCACTGCCGGGAAACTCAACTATCTCTTCGATCCTGCCATTTTCGGTATGGAAGTGAACATGGATCGAATCGTTGTCGTGGCGCGTCATACCGTGAATACGGATAAGACTTGTTCCGTTATCAAAATCCATGTCGTCAAAGTCGAGAAATACGTTGTTGCCGATACCCTTTACGCTTGTTCCGTCTTTGGTATAAGTATCGCCGTGGATAAGGTCGCAATCGACACTGCAAAGCCGTTCATAAGCTTTCCGGCGTGGTGTGAAAAGAAAGCCGCCAAAGTCAATGCGCAGATCGGTTTTATCAAATTCAAAATAGATATCCTTTTCTCCGGTCAAGCGGCTTGACAGCTTATAATGATTGTCCTTGTAGGTCTGCCACTCAAAGTTTGCCTGATAGGTGAATTCGCCGATAAGGGCAGAGTTTTCCGAACCGGGATAGCCCTCCCAGAGTCTGAAACCGAAAGGGCAATCCTTGTGCCAGTTTATAATGCGGACAAGAAATTCATCTGTGCCGTACTTGCCGAAATCGGTCTTTTTAAAGCCGACTATATTGTTGTCGGCAGTAATGCTTACTCCTCCGCAACGTACCTCATCCATAAGTGATATGCTATCTGAGTAAAGGCAGGCGGTAACAAACGTATAAGGGTCGAAAACCGGCTGTCCGAAGCCGTTTGCGGTAAATTCATACTCGGACAGCACCTGCGGAAATTCACTGCCGTTGTCGGCACTACAGCGAAGTCTGAACGTACCGTCGCCGTTTACATGGACTACAGCTGAAAGATTTTCACTTTCTGTAACGGTCGCAAGATTGGTTTCGATCCCGCTTGCGGTTACTATGCTCCACTTCAAAGAACGGTATGTTGCATTTGACGGGAAAATTGTTGCAACAACGTTACAGTCGTTGTTGTCGGGCGTAAGCTCAATTCCGGTGCTTCTTTCAAGTTCGATTTTTCTTATCGGAACATCAGAACCTATTTTATAGTCGCCTTTGTCGGTAATATTTTCAAGCGCCGATATTCCCTCTCTGATATCCGACTTTACCTTTTCAATAGTAATTACAGATTTTTCAAGTCCCTCGCCTTCAGCCGTAACCGTAATAACACCCTCGGAAGTATCAGCCGAGATATACGCTACCGCTTTACCCGAGAAAAGTCTGCGGTCAGCCGACTTGTAATTGTCATAGTCGGTGCTGTCGCCGTTATCAAAGCCGACAAGTCTTCCTCCGTCTACTGTAAGGAATATTCTGTCCCTTGCGTTCTCAACGGGATTTCCGTCCTTGTCAACGGTTGATATTGTAACAAAAGCCAGATCCTCGCCGTCTGCCTTTACAGTGTCACTGTACGCGGAAAGAACTATCCTTGCGCTGTCACCGAAAGAACGCTTTACATCTTCATAAACCGTGCCGTCAGCAGCGGTAGCCTTAACTCTTATCTCACCCTTTTCATAAGGTATCTGCCAGTTTACCGTGTATTCATCGGGGTGCTTTACCCCACAGCTCCTGCCGTTTACAAATAGTTCTACATCACCTATATTCGTGTAAGCGACTATATCAATAAGCTGACCCTCGTTGAAATCCCAGTAAGGCATAAAATGAAGTACAGGCTTATCTGTCCAGGCAGACTGATATAAGTAAAAACTATCCTTGCGCAGTCCTGCCGTATCGATACTGCCATAGTAAGAGTTCTTGGTAGAATACGGCGATGGCTCGCCTATATAATCGCTTCCCGTCCAGATGTACATTCCGGCGCAGACATCTATATCACGGTTTAAACCAATTATCTTCTGAGCGGTATCGGCAGACGCTCCCGCACGGCAGTTGCCGAGTGACGAGCACTGCATATCCGGGTGAGTGAGGAATGCCGTACCGAGCGGGAAATGATACACTCCTCTGCTCTTTACTCCCGATGTAGTTTCACTGCCGTATATCTTCCAGTCGGGATGCTCCTTGTGGTGCAGCTCGTACAGTCTTTCAAGATAGTTATATCCAACAAGGTCGACCTGCTCTGCACAATTCTGTGCGCCCTCCCACGGCATATAGTTTGAGCCGATTGTTGTCGGTGCATTGCAAAGCGGATCGCTCTTCCTGACTGCTGTATGAAGCATTCTCGCTACCTCACAACCACGCGGCGAAACGTGAGTGTCATATATCTCGTTGCCCACGCTCCACATTATAACGCTCGGATGATTTCTGTCACGGCGTATCCACGAGGCAACGTCTTTCTCGTACCATTCATCAAAGAACCTTGCATAGTCAAACTCGGTCTTTGGGCGCTCCCACATATCAAAAGCTTCACTGTCAACCAGTATGCCCATTTCATCGCAAAGCTCCATAAAAGCCTTCGCAGGCGGATTATGAGAAGTTCTTACAGAATTTACACCCATATCAAGCATACTCTGAAGCTGTCTTCTTGCCGCCGACTTGTTGAAAGCCGCACCAAGACAGCCAAGGTCGTGGTGCAGGCAGACGCCGTTGAGCTTGATATGCCTGCCATTGAGATAAAAACCGCTGTCGGGCTTATACTCAATTTCACGCAGTCCGACCTTTTGTGTGCTGCTGTCGATCACCTTACCGTCATTTTTTAGCTTTACTGATAATGTAAGCAGGTTAGGACTGTCAATATCCCATATGTATTCATCGGTAAGCCGATTCAGCGATAAAGCGGTTTCAGTTACCGTTTCAGCCGGAATTTCAGCAGAATAAAGAATATCGTTATCCTTAGCAAGCGTAAATTCTATTGTTAACCCATCGGGGTTTACAACTTCTGCCGACAGCTTCACGTCAAATCCGTCCGCTGTTTTATCGGTATGGAAGTACACGCCGTCGGTCGCAAGGTAGCTCTTCTCTGTAACGATAAGATAAATGTCACGGAAAATACCCGCACCGGAATACCAGCGTGTGTTGGGACTGCGGTGTCTTACAAGTACCTTTATCTCATTTTCGCCGTCGTGGAGCTTTCCTGTCAGGTCAACCTCAAAAGTGCTGTAACCGTACTTGTTTTCGCCTGCGGCTTTGCCGTTTACATAAACGGTGCAATCCATATAAACGCCCTCAAAGTAAAGACGTACACTCTTATCGCTTACCTTACCGAAATCATATTTCTTCACATAACGTCCGAAAGAAGTTTCGTAAAGATCCTTTGCATTGCAGATAAGCCAGTCATGCGGAATGTCAATCGGCTTATAATCTGCGTTCCAATCGTTTTCAAGGCTGTCGTCCGCTTTTGTCTTTGCAAAGCTCCAGCCGTTATTAAAAAGCGTCTTCATATTCTCTCCTGTCAATCAGTACAGAGCAGGAAGTTTGTCCTTTGTTACGGCAAACTCACTGTTGTATACCTGTTTAAGCTGTTCGTGCGTATTGAAATTTTCGGTAAGGCAGAACGGCTTAGACCACGTCATATATGACGACCAGCCTACCTTTTCCGATACTACCGCTTCGGGACTCGGCAACGTACCTGTTTCACCGATAATCGTTATTTTCTTCGCACTTGTAATCTCGCAGAGGTTATAATACATATCGCTCTGTGAAGTGTGCTCGTGCTCAGGCGGGTACATATCCCTCGATATGATATCCACCACGTCATCGCCCGGATAACATTCGGGGATCTGTGAATTCCACACCCATATAAGATTGTCAAGATGAAACTTGTTCGTGTATCTGTCGTGCATAAGACGGAACAGCTTTTTTACAGTATCTGCGCCCTTTGCACCCCACCAGAACCAATCACCGTCGCCCTCGTGGAACGGCCGCCATAAAATCGGAACGCCTTTATCGCAGAAAGGCCGGAGTATCCCTGCCATTGTATCCATATCGGAAAGCAGAGCCTCGTTTTCAGGTGTGCCGTCAATCACCGCCTTGCTTGCGTCAAAGTCGGTATTCTCGCTGAAAAACGATTTTGACCTGCCGTAAAGCGGAGAGAACCAGTGCCAGCACATAGTGATAAGCCCTTTCTGCTCTGCCCACTCCCACGCTCTTTTAAGCGTGCCGTAATTTTCGGTGACCTCGGTCATACATTCGTCATCTGTATCGGAGTAGTTGATATTCGGCGAATATGACAGCAGTTCAAAACCGAGAAGTGCAGGCTTTTTTCCCGTTACATCTTCTATAAGGTGAAGTTCTTCCTGTGCCATAGTCTGAGTATGCTGTCCCGTTATGATTTTTTCATATGTTATATCGGACAGGTATTTCAGTACATTGCGCACACCCTGCTGTGCGTTGGGGGTTGATGGGGTATATAGTTTATCGCTCATTAAAGCGTTCTCCTCTCGTGTAAATCTTTATGTAATCATAGCATAAAAGCCCGGCAATGGCAATAGCATTATGTGCCGATACAAGAAAAAAATTTGAGCCTTGACCTGTACGGATACATTAATGCAATTCCTGCACGCGCACAACAATACCCCTTACCGGATCGCTCGCAATAAGGGGGTATTCTGTACTTATTTTACTCTGATATCTCTCAGCTTTATATAGCTTTCGTCCACTTTATCAGTATATCGCTTATCACTGCCGTCAAGAATTTCAGTAATGCGCTTACAGCACTGACTGTAGAACTCATCTTCATAGTGTACAATATGCGCACCGCCAAGCGGGAATCTGTCATCGGCAAAAAAATGTTTTGAAACATCTATGACATAACAACAGGTCAGCCGTGCAAATTTTTCCTCGTATTCGGCAATAAAAGCTTTCTTTTCTTCAAATGTATTATCATTGTCAGAAAGAATTTCAAGCTTATTTTCAAGCGAAATATAACGGTTTTTAAGGTCGGCTTTGATTAAAATTATATTCTTTCCGTAACGGCTCAGAACAAAATTACAGAATCTATCAAGCATTTTATCAAGATATTCACGGCTCTTTTCACGAAACAGATATGTGCTTTCACATTTATCCGCTATTGATTTATAGAAATCCGTGCGGAGAATAAAGTCGTCCACTTCAAAGAGCAAACCGCCGTAATTTTTCATATTGCAGATAATGTCGTACATATCGATTATAAGCCAGTCGGCGGCACTGCCCGATAAAATCCGTCTGCCCTCATGCAAAAACGCTTCTTTTACAGTACGTCTGCGCCATGAACTACCGCAGAATTTGTCGGCACCGATATTGATATCAAACGGTATATCAGGCTCCCCCGACAGTAAGAACGGTTGCTTAAATATATATTTATCTACATATATCTCGCTAATATTGCGGTTTACCGTTTCTCTTGAAATACAACTGCCCCATATATCAATCACTGCAGGCTTACAGTTCTTTTCGTATTCCTCAAGTGCGTTCTTATCATCTTTTATAAGAAATATATATTCGCAGTTTTCCGTATTTGTGAATTTATAAACCGAAGTAAGCTTTTTGGCAAGCTGTTTTTTTACAAGGAAATTTTCCTCGAAAATTATCCTGATATCCTCATACCGGCAATCTGTCAGATCACCGTCGATGCATACTACAGCGTTTATTGCGGATATCACCTTTTCTGCGCCGTGCATTCTGCCGAGTATGATTTTTGCGTCTTCGTATGACTTTACCTCATTTTCACGCAAAAGAGCAAGATAGGCGGTATTCTCAGCCGTGAACTGCTTTGAAGTAAGCCCTATCAACCTGTCGGCTACATACGTTCTGTCAAGCAATTGTGACTGATACGCTCTTGCAGTCATATTATCATAGTAACGCACAACACGGTTGAGCCACAGATTTATATCAGGTTTGTCAAAGCAGAATTTTCCCTCTGCTTCACCTCCGATCACCATATCGGTTTTAATGCGTACATCGTCATAAAACAGCGGCTCATAGGCTGTCACCATATTGCTTGCGGCGTCACCGAAATATCCGCTTGCAACGTCTATCACGACAGGCTGAAGCAGTGATATAAGATAATCTTCATACGTTCGTATGCGCTTATTGAGCGCATTCCTGTTTTTACCGTTTCTGAGCTGACCGTGCTTTGCACACATATCGCTGAAAGTCAGTCGAACGAGAATAATCCTATTCTTTGCATAACGCGAGGAAACGGTTTCAGCATACTTTTTAAGCGCCGTCTTCCATACCTTTTCATCAAAAGGCGGAGATATACGTTCAAATTTATCCTTGTTCGTATTGTAAAAATCCGAGCTTAAGAAGTTCTGTGAGGCAGTATAATAACTGTTGCCGTATTTATAACACGACACCGCCGCCATAGTATACAGGTCGATGACTATATAGTCTGCTTTGCTGTCGCTTATATAGCTGTCAAAATTCTTTGCTATATCAAGCCTGTTTCTTGCGTTTCCATATTTGCCCGAAAGCGCGCTCTTTTCGCTCATAAGCGAAACAGGCGATAATATAAGCGGTGTGTCGTCATAATTGTAACCGCTGTCGGAAAAAACTTTTCTCAGCACCGCAGAGCCCTGCAAAAGAAATTCCAGCTTACCGCAGATATCCGCACTTTCGCCGAGAATTCTGTTTATGCGTTCTCTTGCCGCCTTACGGCTTTCGGTAAGATTGCCGTTAAGCACAGTCACTGTATAACCGTCCGACGTGTCCTCGCACAGAACCGGTATACAGGTTATATCGGCTGTAATTCTGCCATCTGTTCTTGTCAGCGTCAGGTCAACTATCGTACTCTCGCGGTTTTCACGCATTTCTTTCATAGATGACAGGAGATTACCGAGCGAATAGAAGCACATAACCTCTCTGCCGTCTGCGGTTTTTATCTTTTCGGCACACTGCATAACGTGTGGGTGCGAACCTATAATCAGGTCGGCGCCGCACTGTGCCATATATTCAGCCGTTTTTTGTTGCGCATTGCGTACAGTCACAGAGTTCATTTTGCCCCAGTGCTGATATGCTATTATATATTCTGCTCCGTCATTTTTCAGCGAATTTACAAGCTCTCTGAAACGCAAAGGCTCATATTTGCCTATAAGGTGCGGTGGGATATCTTTTTCCAGTCCGTTTGATATGGAATTTACTGCTGTAAATCCGACTTTTATTCCGTTTATATCGGCTATATACGTTCCGTCGTCAAGCGTGCCTATATTAGCCATACCACCGTTTTTTATGCACCGGACAGTAGCTTCTAGACCTTTGAACCCCGTGTCGCAGTTATGATTGTTTGCAGTTACAAGTGCTGTAAATCCACAGTCTTTGACAGCATCAATGAACGTTGAAGGCGAATTGCAATTCGGGCTTCCGCTGTCTGTTCTTATTTTCTCGTATTCATAAGGCGCACCGTCAAAGCAGGTGGTTTCAAGCACTGCAACCGAGTAGTCTGCTGACTTTATCGTGCTTTTCAGCGCTTTAAATGTATCGGAAAAATCAAGCGAACGGGTTGCGGCTTTTCTCTGTTGTTCAAGCGAACACATAATATCACCGCAGAGCATAATTCTTGCCGCCGACAAGCAACGTGACATATCTCTGCCGACTGCGACCTTTACTTTAAATGTTTCGCCGTCATCGGCGGTCAGCGTTACGCAGGCAATCCCGTCCGAAATCGCGGTCACCTGTCCGCCTTTCGTCACCGTTGCAACACTTTCATCATCACAGCTGAAAGCTACTGCCGGTACGATGTTACGGCGTTCCCATACGATCTGTGTCGTTTCGCCCCGGTTCATTGTGATCACATTCTGCGCTCTGAGGTGTTTGCATATCGGTGTAAATTCCGCAGGTCGTGACAGTTCACCCGCTATCTCCTTACCGTCACTGTAGCAGAACGCCTTTACCCTGACAAGGTACTTTCTGCCATTGCGAAAGCCCAGTATCAGCTTGGAAAGGTTCTGCGCATAACGTGATTTTATACACTTTTCAGGCTCATCGGCATTATAGAACTGTAAAATGTAACCGTCTGCGCCGTCTACAGCCTGCCAGTCGGAACGCACAGAGCCGTCATAAGCGGTCGCAAACAGATTCTGCGGAGCTTTCAGCATAGTAGTACCTCCGTAATTACTTATTTACTACCGGTTTTCTTATTATTGAATGGGGCGGGAACTGAACGGGATAATCAAAGTACATCTTTTCTGTCGCACGGTTTGCTATCTCGGTCTGCTCGCCCTTTGAATTTATAAGATACGGAATATCGAGCTTTACGGGCTTCTTTCCGGGTGACAGAACTTCAAGGTCATCGTGAACGGTAAAATAGTTTCTCTGTGTGATATTCACCCTGCCGTTTTCACAGCTGTCAACCACGCCGACAAAGTCACACTCACGGATATATCCGCTGTTTTCGTAATACTGGTTAGCGTCATCCTTATTGAAGTAGAAACCTGTGCAGTACTGTCTGTGACTTACCTTGTACACCTCGTCTATCGCCCACTGCGGTACAGGCTCATTATTTTTAACCGAGTCAAGTGCCGCTCTGTAGGCATTCGTAACAGTAGCTGTATAATATGCGGACTTTGCTCTGCCCTCTATCTTGAAGCTTGTAACGCCTGCGTCCTTAAGTTCTTTGAGGTGTTCTATCATACACATATCCTTAGCATTAAGTATATATGAACCACCCTCTCCCTCGGACAACTCGTAATAGTCGCCGGGACGCTTTTCTTCGACAAGATGATACTTCCATCGGCAAGGCTGAGCACACTCACCCTTGTTCGCATTTCTTCCTGTCATAAAGCTCGAAAGCAGACATCTGCCCGAGAACGACACGCACATTGCGCCGTGTACAAATACTTCAATATCCATATCCTCGGGTATGTTGTCCCTGATACGCTTTATATTCTCTATATCGACCTCTCGGGCAAGCACTACTCGCTTTGCACCCATCTTGTACAGTTCGTTTGCGGTAACATAGTTTACAACGCCCGCCTGAGTGGAAACGTGTATTTCAAGGTCGGGCACTGTGCGCTTTATAAGTGCGATACAGCCGATATCGCTTACAATAGCGGCGTCTATTCCACAGTCGTATGCTGTCTTTATAAATCCTGGAAGCAGTTCTATCTCATCGTTTGACGGAACGGTATTGCAAGTAAGGTGTACCCTTGCGCCTCTTGCGTGAGCATACTCAACGCCCTTTTTCAGCGTTTCGGGGTCGAATTTTGCAGATCCCGCCCTCATACCGAACATAGTGCTTCCAAGATATACAGCGTCACAGCCGTAATCAACGGCAGACATAAGACATTCTAAATCACCCGCAGGCGACAGTAATTCTAACATAACATTAACCTTTCATTCTGAATTATTTTACGGTTCTATTACAACATTCCGCCGCAGAAAGCTCTGCGGCGGAATGTATTCATCATGGTTTTAATCTGCTATTGCGTGGTCAAGACCACACTTACGGAGATTTTCTTCGTGCTCTGCTATCGTTTCGGCAAAGTACATATCCGTTGTTTCGGGGTCTGCACAGAAATAATAGTAGTTAGTTTCGGGTGCATAAAGCACAGCCTTTATCGCATCTAGACCTGGGTTGCAGATAGGTCCGACAGGAATACCGACACATTTATATGTGTTATATGCGTCAAACATCTTCTGGTCGAACTGATCGGTCGTCAGATGCGGCTTGATGTGTTCGTCAACATAATGCACGGTAACGTCCGATTCGAGATGCGGGAACGATTCTTCGTCTGCCATACGGTTGAAGAATACCGACGCAACATTGCCCATATTTGCGGTCGTGTCTGCCTCCCGCTGTGCAATCGACGCAAGCGTTATAGTTTCGTCAAGTGTAAGTCCGAGCTCGGTCATACGGTTATAGTATCGTGCCGTAATCTTGTTGTTGAAGTTCTGATAGATTATATCAAGAGCGTCTGCTGCATAATCGCTTGTATCAAGCTCCTTATTATCCTCAAGTGCGGGTATAATGTAGAACTCGTATGTGTCAGGGAAGATGTAGCCCTCCATCTGATAGTACTTCAGTTTTTCGTCTTCAAGACGCTTCTGGAACTTGTAAGTGTCACCGAGCGTCTTGCACTGCTCCATAAAGTCCTCTGCACGGCATACAAGATTATCTTCCATCATCTGTGCTATCTCATCAATAGTCATACCCTCGGTTATCTGTATTGTTACAGTCTGATTTACAGTTGAAACAGTCTGCAATGTCGAAATGAGCGAGCTGTAAGACATAGTGGTGTCGACTGTAAATGTTCCCTTTATGAACTTGTCGCCCTTGCCGAACATATTGGTATAAAGCTTGAACACGTCCGGCATATTTATAATACCGAGGTTTGCAAGGTCCTGCGCTATTTCATCGGTAGTTGAATCTTCATTGATATGTATTTCAGCCTGGCAATAGGTCTTGCCGATACCTGTAAAGTCAAGCGCCGATTTTACTATATAAGTTGCTAAAAACGCAGAAACAGAAATTATGAATATAGACAGCAGAACGCCCGCAAGTATATGCGACATAGTTCTTCTGTGGCGGTTCTTTGCTTTTATCTTCTTGTTTCTCTCTTTCTTTCTGGCAAGATATTCCTGATATTCCTCTTCGGTGACCTCATCGCTGTCTTCTGCATTGTCGTTATCACCGCTTGCATCATCATTTTCAGGTTCGCTGTCATATGACGGTTCGCTCTGCTCGACTTCACCCGTATGGAAGTCCTTCAACGAATTCATCATTATAGTGCGATCCTCTGTATTGCCGGTGTTTTCATTGCCGCCGACTGTATCAAAAGGATTATTCTCCATTTTCGTTTCCTTTCCGTTATTCTGTAATGACGATATCGACGCATCTGTCATACTCGTCTACCGGTATATCATCGGTCATAAATTCACTGTAGCATACTCCGACAGTATAGCCTTTGTATCTGCTTATGAATCTGTCATAATATCCTTTGCCGTAACCCAGTCTATAGCCGTCATAGCTAAAACATAGCCCAGGGACTATCAGAACGCTGTTCTGTGCATTCTCGGCTTTTATTATCTCACAGTGTTGTTTTGGCTCGTCGATGCCATACATACCCTTTTTCAGATCGTCAAACGTATGTATAACGCAGAACTCCATATTGCTGCCGTCAATACATCTCGGTACGGCAACAGTCTTTTCTGCGACGAAGCACCTCGCTATGAACTCTCTTGTACCGACTTCGCCCCTAGCCGAAACAAACGGCAATATAAGCTCTGCCGACTGCACCTTTTCAAGCTCTAAAAGCTTTTCGGTTATTGCGGAATTTTTAACAGCTGTTTCACTGTCGCTAAGCTCTTTCCGCTTTTGAAGCATAACTTTTCTGAGCAGTTTTTTCTGCTCGTTTACCGTTATCTGCACTGTAAAGCCTTAGCTATCTTCTCGGCTTTTCCTTCGCCGCAAAGCAATGCACCGAGTGCAAGTCCGAATTCTATAGCCGCACCTGCTCCCTTTGCGGTAACTATGTTATCATCTATATTTACAAGGTCGCCCGTGAACATTGCGCCCTCAAGGAATTGTTCAAAGCCGGGGAAGCAAGTTGCCTTTTTGCCTTTCAGAAGTCCCAGCTTTCCGATTATAGACGGAGCGGCACAGATAGCACCTATCGCTTTCTTATTATCGGCACAGAATTTTATTGCCGCCTGTACAACGGGACTCTTTTCAAGATTAAGCGTTCCGGGCATACCACCGGGGAGAACTATCATCTCGACCTTATCAGTCATAATTACGTCATTATCGGTAATATCGGCTGTAACGGAAATTCCGTGTGCGCCTGTAATCTTACCGCCGCCTACACCTACTGTAACGACTTCCTTACCGAATCTCTTTAAAATATCAATTGGGGCAATTGCCTCGGTTTCTTCAAATCCGTCAGCTAAAAATGCGTATATCATCTTGTTATCCTTTCTCAACGTTATAGACTGCGCTGAACTTCTCTACCATAAAACACGGGCGGTATGATCTCTTCGCCTTGCGGAGGTTCTCCTCACCCATATCTTCTTCCCTGTTTATATATTCAAGTCCTTTACAGAACCTGTTTGCCATCATATAGTTAATCATCGGATATGCTCCGTCATAGTCGGTGAATGCCTTTTCAACGTGGGTCACAAACGTGTCACTACATTGCTGTTCGCCGTACGAAAACGCCTGTACCTTGCCATCGACTCTTAAGATTCCGCCAACAAGACCTAAGTCAAAGAAATGCTCAAGTCCGATTCCGACAGCGCACATTTCCTCCGATTTATCCTCGCTTTTATCGCAATCATTACGTATGCACCATTCGAGGCTCATCTGCTTGCATTCGTCAATATTGTCCGGTGTAATATCCTCAAAGCTCCAGTTAAGCTGTTTGAAACGGTTTATATAATTACGCTTTGAATGAAGCTTCTTTCCGCCAAGCGTTGCAAGCGACTGCGACTGATACACATAGTCATACAGATCTTCGCTTGTATCGAAGGTGAACATACCGGGATAACGCTGTTCGAGCATCTGCTTGTCCTTTATATCCATACTGCAGAATTCAAACGGTATTCCCGTACTGTCACAGTAATTTTTCAGTTCTGAAAGCAGTGCGTCAGTATCGCCTTTTCCGGCGGGAAACACGAAACAGTTTCCGTGCTTTGATACATAAAAATCCTGAAAACGTCCTACTGTAATGTTGTAAACACCGCTCCACACAAAGTTGTTTGTGAAGTTATACTCACAACCTCTGTAGTCGGATAACTTTAACAGCGGATCTATCCACTGCTTGTCGCTGAGTTCTATTTTCTTTAATTCCAACACTTTATATTACCTTACTTTTGTGCCTGTCATTTACCGTAAATCATCTCAGACAATTCCTTATTTATCTTTTCGGGAGTGTAAGGATTTTTACCGTCCGAGCACGGCAGTATATACCAGCTCTTCTTGTCGGCTGTGTATAGCGCCGCTTCACGACACGCTTTTAAAAATGATATATTTCTTTCGTGAATATCCTTCTTCGCCTCATCTCCGCCGTAACGTGCGGAAAGGAGCTTTTGCGATACCTCTATCGGCATATCGAGGAATATTATCTTTTCGGGACGTGGAATTGCGAACTTATCGTACTCATAGTCCTCAAGCCACTCAAGGTACTCATCCCATTGGGATTTTTCCAGCTTTGCCATCTGATATATCGCATTTGAGGAGGTGTATCTTGCGGCTATTATGGTCTTGCCGGCTTTATAATCCTTTTCCCAGTCGGTCTTGTAGCTGATATAACGGTCTATCGCATAGAAACTGCCTGCAGTATATGCGCCCGTTCTGCCGTTTTCCTCGCATAATTTACCGCTGAGATAGTCCTTGATTATCTCGCCGCTTGCACTGTTGTAATTCGGGAAGCTGATGAAACGGATATTACCGTCTGCGCTTGCTTTCAGCATCTCAAGCTGTGTACTTTTACCGCAGCCGTCAAGCCCTTCTATTACAAACAGTTTTCCGCATTTTCCGTTATTGCCGTTCATACAAACACTCTCTCATAATATAGTTTAGTTTTATTTTATCACAAAATCCGTGTCAAGTCAACTTAAAATAAACGCACAAAGTCTTTTGTGACTTTGTGCGTTAGCTTGTAGAAAAAGTATGTTTTATAAAAAGTGCTTGTCCTCAATCCCTATCCCCAAACCCCTTTCCCCTGGAAAGGGGCTATATTACTGGGGCTACCGCCCCTAGACCCTGCAAGGATGCATGCAGTCAGCCGCACAAAGCCACTGCACGATGCAGTGGCACAAATGGCTGACGACCTGTACGGGGGC
>OIZW01000826.1_pt1 | contig 23620 bp, 20 predicted proteins | sample 1588581 | NCBI WGS metagenome assembly OIZW01 (sample SAMN03283266) | human gut metagenome | biome: human-associated habitat; material: feces | host: Homo sapiens | place: USA | collected 2013 | reverse complement strand
GGATCATCCCCACGCGTGTGGGGACAAGCAAGCTGTATCAAGTAATTTTGCTGATTGATAAGGATCATCCCCACGCGTGTGGGGACAAGTTTTACCGTCTTTTCCTTGACAAAACACCGATAGGATCATCCCCACGCGTGTGGGGACAAGTTGCCGTGATTTTGAAACATATACGGACGGTAAGGATCATCCCCACGCGTGTGGGGACAAGGATACTTTAGGCTTAAGAGGCGGCACAGAACTAGGATCATCCCCACGCGTGTGGGGACAAGACAACGCCCTTTTCATATCAGGCACGCCCACTAGGATCATCCCCACGCGTGTGGGGACAAGTTAAGGTATTTTATGTCGATGATTTGTCTATTGGGATCATCCCCACGCGTGTGGGGACAAGTCAAAAAGGGTAAGCTTAATTTCGGCGAAGTAAGGATCATCCCCACGCGTGTGGGGACAAGGCGGTTTGAGTTGTTGCCGATATAGTCATTGTAGGATCATCCCCACGCGTGTGGGGACAAGTAGTATCGGCAAAGTTCAATGCAAAGCGCAACGGGATCATCCCCACGCGTGTGGGGACAAGTCGTCAAGTGGTTATGCCTGATTTCAGTCTTTAGGATCATCCCCACGCGTGTGGGGACAAGCGGCTGCCTGATTGACGGTTGTTGTTCTGATCGGGATCATCCCCACGCGTGTGGGGACAAGTTGTATATGATAACTCCGTTATTGATATTAAGAGGATCATCCCAACGCGTGTGGGGACAAGCATATAAATCTGAAAGAATACTGAAAAAGTCGAGGATCATCCCCACGCGTGTGGGGACAAGTTCTTTTATGGTATCGCCATACACTACCTTGTAGGATCATCCCCACGCGTGTGGGGACAAGTCAGAAGTTAAAGAAACAGACTGGTATTCAACGGGATCATCCCCACGCGTGTGGGGACAAGGTTCAGTCCGATACAGTTTTATCAAGCGCTATGGGATCATCCCCACGCGTGTGGGGACAAGTTCTTGCTTGGACATCTCGGATCGGATATTTCAGGATCATCCCCACGCGTGTGGGGACAAGCGATTATAATGTCCTGGATGTCTGTAGCTTTGAGGATCATCCCCACGCGTGTGGGGACAAGAATCTTCTTACAAATTCAATGTATTCCATATTAGGATCATCCCCACGCGTGTGGGGACAAGCTTTCTTGAGAATTTTCTATGTGAATGGGTATAGGATCATCCCCACGCGTGTGGGGACAAGTATGAAACATATACTGACGGTAACTGGGGAAGGGGATCATCCCCACGCGTGTGGGGACAAGTCACCGATGTTCAGTCGGCGTTAAAGGAATACGGGATCATCCCCACGCGTGTGGGGACAAGTGATTCTCTCATTCGGCGGTTTTTATCAGCTGAGGATCATCCCCACGCGTGTGGGGACAAGACTAAAGAAATCAAGGAAAATAGCGGTTTTGCAAAATCAACCGCTTAGATTTCCTTTAACTTTTCATAGATCCTTTGTGTAAGCAGACAATCGTCAAGCGCCCTATGAATCCTATCTTTATTATAATGCAAATCGAAATAATCCGCAATGGCTGCTAACGAATATGAATTAATATCAAGTAGTTTTCTTGATATTTTAACTGTATCAATAATTTTTGACGGAAGAAAATCAATTTTGTTTTCATCACACGCAGATTTAATAAAATTCAGGTCAAAACCGATATTATGCCCGACCAGAGGTTTTCCGCTGCATCGCATTGCAAACTCACTAAGTGCTTTACTTTTTTCCGATCCCTCATTTGCCAGTAATTCCTGCGTTATACCTGTAAGCCCGATAATTGCCTTCGGTATTTTTTTATCTGTTTTGACAAGCACAGAATATGTTTCTGCTACTGATCCGTTTTCAACCGTTACTGCACCGAGTTCTATTATTTCATCATCGGGATTAAGTCCCGTTGTTTCAATATCGATTACCGTATATGTATCCGATACACCGGATGATTTCTGTTTTTTCTCCGATAAACGATTTATGTGATTTGTCATAGCCTTCGGACGAATAACGTTTTCATCGTCACTTTTTGTCACACGTCTTTTTATAAGCTTTATGCCGTCATAATCTATCGGCTCCAATTGCGTATTGTGAATACGGAATTCCAGTCTCTGCTCGTTATTTGAGCTGTATGACATTGAAGCGTGACCGTTTCCGATGTTTGAGCACACTCTGTCCCATACGTTATCACGAACTCTTGCGTTCAGATTTCCGACATACACGCCTGTATCTATTTCCTGCATCCACCTGGAAAGATCTCCGCGTAGTTTAGGCGGACAACAACTCAGCGTAATTACTACCATCATATCGTCACCTGTATTGTTTACCGTAATCGAGAGGTTCGTTTTTATCATTCCACAGATACATTACTTTTTCGTCATCCGGATTTTCTTCAGGAATCAGCAGATATTTTATATCGTGTACCATTCGTTCAAGTATATGAGCTTTTACCATTTCGTCACGGACCCTATGCCGTACAAATCTTGATATATCATCATTTACCGATGCAGCCGCTTCAAAAGATATCGGTATCGTGACTTCAGCTTTATAAAGATCGGCTATATCATATACAAACGAACATTCGTGACCGATATGCACAAACCCCAGTGCAGGCGAACACCCCATAGAACATATAACAGCGTGAGCAAGCCCGTAAAGGCAGGCATGTGCCGCCGACAGAGCCTGATTGACAGGATCGGACGACTGGAAATCTTCGTGATTGTATACACGACCGTTCCATTCGACATTCCATTTTTCAGACTGCTGTCTGTACACTTTTCTTATACGACTGCCCTCACGACCTCTCAGCTGTTGCAGAGTAAGCCCCGAAACATCCTCATCGGGAAAACGCATCATATACATCTTTCTGACAACATCAAGATGCTTGCGCTGGTTTGTGACCATTTCCGCTTGTTTTACAATAAGCCTAGAACTGTGCGTCAGCGGTCTGCCGCCGGCATAATATCTGACACCCTGCTCACCAACCCAGCATATGCTTATTCCGCTGTCGCCGATAAGTTCCATAGCCCTGTGTGAAACATCAGTTCCGGGACCTAACATAAGTACAGAGATTGTACTCGATGGTATATGCGTAACGCCGTTCTCGTCAATAACGGTGATTGCACTGTCTTTTCTGTTTATTTTACAATGTTCCAGATACAGAAATGTAATTCTGTCGGCAATCTGCGGCAGTTCTACGATATCGGGTTTTATCATTCCGGGTATTTCAGCCATTTGTATTATTTCCCGGACGCATTACGGTCATAAGTCCCATACCGTACGCTTTTCCTCTGCCTATTCCGTTTATGAGCATATTTTTGAACAGTTCTTCATCCGTCACTTCAAGCAGTCCTTCAAACGTCACCGACAGAAGAGTTACTACTCTGTTGTCCTTTTTGAAAAATCTGCACCACTTGTTCTGAACCACATCAAATGAATCTTCGCTAAGGCAGAACCCGTTCTTCTCTGCTCTGTCCATCAGCCACTGCTTTTGAAAATCAACAATGGTTACTGCCCTTTTCTTACCCTGTCCCTGTTTTACATTATCCGTTTTCACCGGATTTGCGGTAAGGCGGAACTGCCATATATCACCCTTTTTTATTCTGCCAAGCAAACCGTCATATTCTCTTGTTTCTCCTGCTCTGCCGGTATCACCGAACTGCAATGCTATAACAGATAAGTCGGGCTTCTGATTGCTGAGAATCATCAGATAAAGCTCTCCTCCAAGACTGTCGATGCGCCAGAGCTTTCTTGAACGGTCATCCGTAAGCGCCGCTTCTACAGCTCCGTGCAGAACACTGCGTGAATTGACCGCCCTCAATGTATTGCGGTTTGACAGATCCAGATAAACTCTTGATAAATACATTGTTTCACCTCAATTCAGCCATAGGATCATGCTCTGTAGAAATTATATCCGCTGTGCTGTCCGGATTATCGATATCCACATAACAGTCCTTTATTTTCCGCAGTCCGAAACGTCTGAATGTTGGATCAAATGAAACAGGAACATCCTTGATTATTGCAGGACCGTCTTCGCTTTCTGTGATAATTCTGAGCCTTGTGTCGGCGTTTTTTCTCTGCTGTTTGTCAAGCAACGGACTTTCTGATTTAAGCACATCAAGAAGATCTCCGTCACGCAGTCCCCATACAAGCGGAAGCGTAGGCGGGCATGAGCGCCTGCCCAGAAACAGCGGAAACGCCGGATGCTTCAGAGCGTCTTCGATTTTTTCTATAAACCCTGCGTCTTTATGTTCGAGCCCAACAAGGAAAGTCGCATCGGAAAGGTAAAAACGGTGTGTGATATACTTCTTGTCCTTTTCACCGTCGGCAGTATGGTAATCCCTTATCTGCCGACCCTCGTTCTCTACTCTGATACCGATTTCAAGCTCATTAAGGTCGTCAAGAGGTTCTGTCCTCTCTCTGCCCATAGCCGATGCCACAAGTCCGATTACGCCGCTCTTGGTCGGATATCCGAGCGTGCGGCGCGTATCAAATTTTGACTCAACGCCCCATGACTGCAACGGAGCGGCAAGTCTGAGCAGGAGTACAGGCATTATACCACCTCATCTTTTATGTAGTTATACAGCTTTTCGAGCAGCTCGTCAAGATTTACCCTTTCGGCATCGGATATAGCGTCCGCGCCTATCATAAAGCTCTTTACAGGCTTTCCGCTGAAGTTGTCATATACCTTGCCCGCATACTCCTGTAATTTCTTCACAGACTCTTCAACATAGCCGTTATTGCTGATAACCGGCTTTTCAAATGCACCGACAAGATTTACGGGCTGATCCTTTCTGATCGTCACATAAACCATATCGGGATATGTTCTGTTTGCGTATGAGTTCTGTTTACCGGTAGGCATAGAGCAGATAAATGCCTCGGCAAATCCTCTTATGATTTCTGCTACAGAAACACTGAAAGATTTCTTAAGCTGTGCAACATTTACGGTCGCATACCTGTAAAGCGTTGAAGAGTTGAATTCGGCAGTATCGATATGTCCTGCACCAACGCTATCCTTAGGTGAGCAGTCGTCTACTGCCGTAAAGTAGTCATACTCGTTCTGTACGGCATGAGTTGAAATGCTGTGAGCAACCTGCGATGCCGCATCAACATTCAGATCAGCATTGTCGGCTACCATTCTTCCGAATAAAGCAATATCAACAGAAGGCGTTTCTTTAAGTGCCTGCTTATAAAGCTTGTCATCTGTTTCACCGCTTACAGCAAGCTGAGCAAGTTTATTTGCCTCTACTGGACCTATGAAAAACATAACATCTGTTTTATTGTCGGCGTCCGCTTTCTTTTTGGTGTCTTTTTTCTTATCCTTATCTTTGGTTTTTTTCTTTGTTAATTCAAAGGCATTTTTGGCTTTCTCGACAGCCGTTTCATCATCTAAACTACTGTCAAGCTTCTTAATTTCACTTGCAATAAGGTCAAAAACGTGCTTTGTTCTGTAGCCTAGCTCCTCGCTTTCAAAAATCTCTTTGAACATAAGACGCATTGCGTGCTTCCACGACTGGCTTGACACTCTTGCTCTGTTTGCACCGCCGTAAAAGGCTGTTTTAGGTCTGCCTGTATCATCACGGTTTACGCATGAGGGCGGAACTGTCTGTACTACATGGAAATCAACATATAATCTTTCATTACTCATTTTCTTTACTCTCCTTTTGAATTATCATCTTTTTTATTCTTTTCGGAATAGAAATCTCTTCCCCACGACAGTTTTATATCTGCCGCCTGCTCAGGGTAGTTGAGTCTGTAGAGCTCTTCGGCAAGCTTTGCGTAATCAAGCGGTATGCTCTTGCCTTTGAGCAGTTGAACTATGCTTTTGAGCTGGTAAGCAAGCTCTTCTTTTGTCGTTGATGTTACAACAAGGTTAAGCCTCTTTACAACACGTTCTACATCGTCACTGCTGTTTGCAATGTTATAAGCCGCTCTTCCCAGAGTATAGCCCTTTTCATACATAAATCTGTCGTTACCCTGCTGGTGCAGAGCGTACAACGTCAGAGCCGTATAAACTGCCCATTCTGCATTTGACACACATCTTGAACCTTTAAGTTCTTCATTCATGTCGTCCAGTATCAGTCCCCAAAGCGACGGGAGTTCTCCCGGCTTTTTGCCGATACCGTGTCTCAGCTCGGCAAGGTACCTCTTGCCTCTTCCTGTGTCTGCAATGCTGTGCAGATACTCGATTTTTGATGCGGTATAACGATAAACCATATCACTCTTACTCATTTGTTATCACCTTCTTTTCTGAAAATTTTATTTATTGTAGCATTGAAAATGTTAAGAGCCTCAGCCGAAGTCACAAGGTTTTTATCCTTGCCGTCCTTATCATATCGTCCGAAAATCGTATTTGCGCTCATCTGATGAACACAGTCATTTCCGAATACTGTTGCGATTTTCCTTACAGTATCTTCAATTTTTTCGGTATATTCATCTATATCATAGTTTGTATCAAGCAGTGACAGCCAATCTCTGAAAGGCTTGTCTATCATACTGTAGAACTGCGTCTTTGAATCTTCTCCGGAGAGCTTGTCACCGCTTGCTCCTGCAGATTTCTGCAAATTGATACTGAGTTTATTTACTGCATCAGCCGCACTTTTACATTTGCCTATCTCGTTTCCTATACGATAACGCCATGCTTCTCCTACTTCCATCAGCAAATCTGAATGAAATGATAGTTCATCACTGATAGAATCAACAATTTTAAAACTCATATCGCCGAAAACATGAATTACAGACGCCGTTGTTACATTAAGTAAAAAGCAATTATCCAGATAGCCCCTGTCTATGTACGATTCAATATGAGCTATAATACCCGGTTTTCTTGCTGTGCTTGAATTTTCATCTTCTTCAAGCGCCGCGATACTTCCGAATTCCTGCCAGGCACTTGTAGAAGGTTCATGACGTTTAGGCTGATATTTTATGCTACCGCTTCTTTTTTTCTTATCTGATTTCCAGAGCGTCATCTGTTCACTGAAAACTTCATCCTCTTCAAAATAATCTCCGCCTGCAAGATAATAACCGTTAACCTTTCCGTTTTCTCTGCAAAGATAAACATATCTGGACATCAATGAAAGCAATGCAGCCTGATTATCGGGAACAGGTATCAGAGTATTGAACTCAGCTTTGTTGTTATCCTTTTCCCATGACGGAGTGCTTACATACACGTCATATTCAGAATCGCTTTCTGCGTTGTAATTCAGCATAAGCGTTTCAAACAGGTTGTTTCCTCTGACCGCTATCAGACCAAGCATACTAACCCACGGTTTCTTAGGAGTTGGATTTTTAGCCGCTGTGTCGTCAAAGCAGATAATATGCAACAACCAGCGGGTTGCTTCCGAATATGAAAGCAGTCTGCCGTCATTGTTCCTGTCTGAAAAAAGCCTGGGCTTGTTTTCGCTTTCAAACAGTGAACCAATCATTTTAGCTGAGCTTACAACTTTTTTACATTTACCATTCACCTTATTGGACTGATAAAACGGATACTCCTCATCAAACAGCCAGAAACGGTCATACCATTTTTCAAAATACTTCTCAAACGGCTTCATCGGAAATTTTCCGCTCCGAAATACCTCAATCCAGTTATCCGTAAGATAATTAATATCATCCTCAGGATCAACCTCATCACCGTTTTTGTCATACCTCGAGAATACTGTGTAAATCATCGCAAGCAGAAATCTCAGCACAGCCATATCCTGCGTTTTTGTTTCTCCTGCAAGCTCCGTGTAATCCTGTGCGTGTTCAAAGACCTGCCTTATGCTTATCTCTTTCACCTCGCACCCGTTGTCACGGACGCATATCCACGGTTCGTCGATCAGATTGAACTCTCTGTCCATATCAGCTTTCTTCCTCCTTTATTTCTTCAAAACCTCTTTCGGTGCTGTATTTATACGTTCTGTCGAGCAGACTTATCTTGTTATTTCCGTCAAGCAAAAGCAATATCTCACCTTTAAGCCACTTTGCATTTCTCCACGCCTGGGGCATTGCGTTTGCAAGTATCTCAACAGTTTTACCAAAATTATAAGACTCGCTGAAAGTAGACGGCAATCTCAGTCTTTGCTTTGCTATCAGTTTTGCCTGTGCATTATCGGGTTCTGATGTAATATCAAACACTGCTTCCCGTGAAAACAGCGAATACTCCGTATCGGATGTTTTCACAAGCACAAGCGCTTCTATGGTTTCCTGTCCGTCACGCACCGCCGCCTCACCGTCTGAATCGTTGTTCAGTTGACGCCTGTCGATTATATCAATTAATGTTGCTTTATTAACTTTTATAATTGTCGATTCTATGCAATATTTCTTGGCTCTATCTTTTTTTGCCTTTTGCTCTTTTTTATAGTTGTCATATTCTGCGGTCTGTTGTTCATCATTGTCGGGCTCGGAATAAACAGCGCCGACAAGCTCAGGAATACATCCCGGTATAACAAGTTTATCCGGCAGATATTTTTCGGTTTGCATAAGTATCCAGTCTGAGTAAACACTCTTGCTGAAATCTTCCGGGGTCAATACGCACAGCTCCGGCTCGGATAATTTATACGGACGTGTGCGGTTATGTCTGTGCAGTCTGCCTGAACGCTGTAACAGAAGATCCATAGGACAAAGTTCGGTTATCATATAGTCAAAGTCTATATCAAGCGACTGTTCAAGCACCTGTGTGCCGACTACTATCAGCTTGTCCCTTTTCTCACGGGTCGACTTCTTGCCTACAAGTTCTGTTAGCTCACGCTCAATTGCCGCTCTGTCAGTCGATATAAGTCTGCTGTGGAAACATATAACACGATAGTCCGGCATATTCGCCGCTATTGTGTCGGCAAGTTCCTGAGAATAAGCAACACTATTCACAATAACAGCCGCACAACCGCCGTCCGACAGCTTATCTTCAAGCAGGTTTACAATATCGTTGCTGTCATTTTCTTCTCTTCTGATTACTGTGATAGACTTATCGGGAATATCAACAGGTATAGCCTTCTGCTTTACCTCCGCACAGTCACTCCAAGTCAGCACAGGATATGCCATACTGCTGTTGTCAAAGCTGTTCTTGCTGCCGGTATACCATTTTATCAGTTCCGCTCTTTTATCCGGCGGCAATGTCGCAGAAAGAATTATTACAGGTACGTTATACGCCGCCATCCAGCGCAGGGAATTTTCCAGATAAACGTACATATATTGGTCATATGCGTGACATTCATCTATGATTACAGCCTTACCCGCAAGTCCCAGGTGCCTTAGCATAACATGTTTCTGCTTTAAAGATGCCATAAGGAACTGGTCAACTGTAGCAACAACGAACTCTGACAACAGCGCCTGTTTTCTTCCCTCAAACCAGGTATGAACCATTATATTGTCATTATCGTCATCTGAAATGTCGGATGCTCTTCCGTGGAACATCTCACAGTATTCGTCATTCATATCCGTCATACCGTGTGCAAGTCTGAGCGAGTGTATATCGTCTGTACCGCTTGCCCAGGAATGAATACGGTCAAATATTCCGTTAGCTGTCGCCTGCGTCGGCAGTCCGAAAAACATTCCACCATAGCCGAAACGTGATGCAAGTATCTCCGTTGCCGCAAGTGCCGCCTCGGTTTTGCCTATTCCCATAGGCGCCTCAAGTATGTATATACCGGGCTTATTGCAAAGGCTTACAACATTCATAAATTCACGCTGTACACAGTTTGGTCTGAAACCGAAACGCTCTTCAAAAAAGCTGTCGTTGTCTGCGATAAAATCAGCATACCAGCTGTCCGTAAGCGAAAGCTTGTTCCACGCTCTTCTGACACGCTCCTCGCATTGCTCATCAGTGAGCTTTTCTTCAATGTCTATGTAAGGAAAATAGTCGGTGTTGCTAGCTATCCAGTCGCTCATTACGAGCAGTCCGGTAATCAGCATCTGTGCCGCAATATCGGGATTCGGCAGATTTTTTACATCTTCAAATCCGGTTACGCTAAGAGCGTATTCCATCCATTCCGCTCTTATCTGTGTCCATTCGTTTACGTTAACCTTGCCGTGTCCGTAATAATTAGCCTTATATGAACATTGCCCCCTATCCGACGAGCAATCGCCGTGATGTGCACCAACAATGACTGCGGTTGATGGTGCAACCTCAAATTCTTTTTTCAGAATATACTGTCCCGCTATGTTATGCGGTGACTCTGATATCTGTGTCAGATCTGAAAGGTCGATACCGGCGTCAAGCAGTCTGTCAGCCAGACCCTGAATATTATCTTTCAGCTTTCGTTGAAACGCCGGAGTTAATTTTCCTATGTCGTGCACCAGCGCAATGAACTCACAATAGTTGCACACAATTGCTTCTGCATTCCCCGAACTCTCAATGCCAATTGCAGCACACAAGCGCCTTCTGACATTTTCAGCGATCCATTTATTGAAAAGCCGCTTTATTATCCCGGCTGTATCTCTTGCGTGAACACTGAAAGGCAACCATTTTGTATTGTCTTCAAAGTTACTTTTAGCGGCTATCAGTTCTGATATTTTCATTTCATATTCTCCAAATATATTACATTAATTGACATTATACTACTGCTTTTGTGCAAAGTCAATACAATTAAATACTTTTCAGCATATAATTTGTCTAATTATGTCGAATTAATTGAAAACAATGATATACATATCTGAATATAAAAAAGGAACGCTCGTCATAAGCGTCCCTTTAATTACATTCTTTTCAAAAATTATATTTAAACACGCACAACAGTACCCGATGTTGAACTGACCATCTTTTTTGAAGAGTACAGCGCCGTACATCTGTACTTGAGCCTGAGCTTATCGGCGATAAGTGCAACAAACTCTGAGTTTGTCGGCTTACCGCGCGATGTGTGGATCGTATAACCGAAATAACCGTTGAGCGTATCTACATCTCCCCTGTCCCACGCTATTTCAATAGCGTGACGTATCGCACGTTCAACCCTTGACGGTGTTGTGTCATACATACGTGCCACTGTCGGATAAAGCAGTTTGGTAATACAGTTTATCATCTCCGGATCCTCGACTGAAAGTATTATTGCTGTACGCAGATAATGGTAACCCTTGATGTGTGCGGGTATGCCTATCTGATGAATTATCTCAGTTACAACGCACTCCATATCCGATTCGTCAACAGGCGTGTTATGCTTGCCTGCAAGCTTGTCGTTATAGACTGATAGCACTTTTGATACAAGCGTTTCTGCATCGAACGGACGGAGCATATAATAGTCCGCTCCGGCATCCATAACCTCGAACTCAACTTTTGCCGAATCGTAATTTGCGGTTACGAATACAACAGGACTGTAATCCCCGTTGCTCTTTATCGTCTTGATTATATCGCATACATCAAGACCGGGCGTTTTTGCGTCGAGTATAACGACTGCCGGACGCTCTGTAAGTACATATTCAACAAGCACCTTTCCTGATTTCGGTCTTGTTATAGCATACATTCCCGCTTCCTTGAATGCAGTAGCCCACGATATACCCAATTCCAATGAATCGTCCCCTATAAGTACTCTGATAGATTGTGACATTTTCTTACCTCCATAGTTTTATTGCTTCTATAATATAACATAAACTGGAAAATAATTCAAGGTCATTTTACCAATTTTTTTCAGTTCGTTTAAAACAAAGTCCATTTTGATAAAAATAAAACGAATTTCCAAATACCTAAACCCAATATGTAGAAATTTGAGAGAGCGTATTTATCATATATCCGCCTTCCGTCATAATTCGAGCATTTTCGACAAATTTAAGACAAAATAATATGAGTTTCGTCAAAATGTACAATACAATTATATAATATAAAGTGATAAATGTCAAATAAGCAATGGGAGGCCGGAGTTTTGCTCCGACCTCACGTTGTTTATATTTTATGCCGCCTCTTCTGTTGTTTCACTTATTTCAATCATATGCTCATACATTGTCTGCGCAAAAATTCCGTAACCGTGTGTCGGGTCGCTGATAAAGACGTGCGTAACAGCACCTACAAGTTTTCCATCCTGAATTATCGGACTGCCGCTCATCCCCTGCACTATTCCTCCCGTTTTTTCGATAAGCTCCTTGTCTGTCACCCTGATCACCATATTCTTGTTATCAGAGCCGTTTTTATCGACACTCTCTATTTCTACGCTGTATTTTTTAGGTGTTTCATCATCAATTGTTGACAGGATATACGCCTTTCCGCATTTCACCTCATCACCGAAAGCAAGCGGCATAGCATTTCTTTGTACATCTTCCTTATCGGTTACAGCGTACAGCCCGCAGCCGCAGTTGTCGGTAATATTTCCGTCGACTGCGGCAGGTGTAAGAGTACCGCAAAGCTCGCCCGGAGAATTGCTTTCACCTTTTCTGACGCCGGTTATAACTGCCGGTACTATCTGACCGCTACCCAGCGGAAGGATTTCCCCTGTATCAACATCACAGACCGCATGACCAAGCCCTGCACAGCCACCGCACTCAGGGTCGTAAAATGTCATCGTGCCGATTCCTGCGGTGCTGTCACGCACCCATAACCCTATTCTCGGCTGTCCGTCAGTGTCGCTTTTGATTTCAACCGTTGCAGTATACTCGGTATCATCTCTTGTATAGGTAAGCTCGGCGCTCTCACCGCTTGCAGCTATAAGTTCGCTCATATTTTCGGAAGACTTTATTTTAACACCGTTTATACTTGTTATGACATCGCCCTTTTCTATCCCCGCACTGCCTGCCGGCGAAAGCTCAAAAGCGTTGTCGCTGTCCCCTATTTTGGCGAATCCAGTTACTATTACTCCATCCGTCAGCAATTTTATGCCGAAAGGCGTTCCGCAGACATAAAGCTCAGGTCTTTCGTATTCGGCACTGCATTTCATCGGATAGCACGGTGAATTAGCGGAAACATATTCCTCGGCTGTCACACCGCCGCACGTTATATTTGAAAAAAGCGCTATTGCGGTCATAATACCGCTTATCGCCTTTGTTTCTTGTCGCATCGGATTTTTCTTTCCTTTCGTTTTTTCTCACAAAATTATTATCTGCGTGAGCGTTTTTTATATAAGAGGTATTTTTTAATTTTATAAATTGTACGGGTTGGAAAAAACAAATCCGACTTCATTTTTCTACGCAAATTTTCAACAGGATTACACATAATAAAGTTGATTTTTCATTGCCGTTGTGATATCATTAAAAAGTAGAAATCTATAAAATAAACTGAAACGGAAAAGGATAAAATGAAAATATTTGTAATCATATTAAAAGTACTGATGATGATAGCGACAGGCGTTATAGCGGTCGTTCTGAACATTCTCGGACTGGTATCCCTTATAACTACCGAATCCACCGATGTAAGCGGTATAATGGGTATATTGATATTCTGGATGATATTCACCGTCATATGCTACATAGTCCCTGTGTTCTTTGCAATGCTGAAAAAATATTTTATCTGCGGTGGACTGACACTTGCGGGTATGATATGCGTACTTGTTCTTCACGAACTGCTCCCGGGCGATCCCGGATACCTTTATATGCCGCTCCTTATTATAACGGTACTCGGCATACTTCTTGCGATATTCGGCAACTGGGACAGGATTCACGGAAATATCGAAAAGCGTGAGAAGGAAAAGAACAAGGCCGCTCCCTCTGTTCTGGGCGGCACTACCGCTCCGGCTGACGAAGTGGTTTCAAAAAAAGCCGCTAAGAAAATGACTAAAGCAAAGAAATAAACGTTTTGCGAAAGGGTGATATTATGGCACTACTTACAGAAAACGAACAGTTCCATCTTAAGATCAAAAATGGCGACGTCGGAAGATACGCTATTCTTCCCGGCGACCCCGGCAGAGTTCCGCTTATTGCTAAATATCTCGACAATGCGGAATTTGTTGCGTCAAACCGTGAATATACGACCTATACGGGTTATCTCCTCGGTGAAAAGGTAAGCGTTGTATCAACGGGTATTGGCGGTCCTTCCGCCGCAATTGCCGTTGAAGAGCTTATCCGCTCCGGCACAGATACTTTTATAAGGATAGGCACAAGCGGCGGCATGGATATAAGCGTTTCCGGCGGCGACTTGGTTGTGGCGCAGGCGTCAATACGAAGCGAGGGAACATCGCACGAGTATATCCCCGAAAACTACCCTGCGGTAGCGGATTTTGAAGTAACCACTGCGCTTAAAGCCGCAGGCGACGCATTATCCGAGGACGTTGACGGCAAGCGTTGCCACGTCGGAGTAGTTCACAGCAAGGACAGCTTTTACGGCGAGATAGAGCCATTACAGATGCCTGTAGGAGATAAGCTCTCGGGCAGCTGGGCGGCTTATGTAAAATGCGGCTGTCTTACTTCCGAAATGGAATCCGCCGCAATATTCTCCGTAGCCCTTGCAAGAAGAAAACGTGCAGGCGCTGTATTCACAGCCCTCTGGAATGTCGAAAGAAGCAACGCAGGACTTCCAGATACCGTCTGTATGGACAGCGACAGAGCGATAAGAACGGCAGTGAACGCAGTAAAAATACTTATAGAGCAGGACAGGAAAAATGGCATTTGAGCATATTTTATTCGACCTTGACGGAACTTTGACAGATTCATACGAGGGTATAGCAAAATGTGTGCAGTATGCCCTTCACTATTACGGCATTGAAGAAAACAACGAAGAAAATCTGAAAAGATTTATCGGCCCTCCGCTTTGGGAGTCGTTCCATATCTTCTATGATTTCCCCGAAGAAAAGGCGAAAGAGGCGGTACTGAAATACCGTGAACGCTACAACACCGTAGGCGTATATGAAAATAAAGTCATAGCAGGCGTTCCCGAAACGCTGAAAACACTTTATGACAACGGCAAAAAGATATACCTTGCCACCTCAAAGCCGCTGAAGCTCGCTAAAATCGTGCTTGAGCATTTCGATCTGGCAAAATATTTTACATTTATATGCGGTGCGTCGCTTGACTTCTCGTTTGAAGACAAGGCAAGCATAATAAACTATGTGCTTGACAATCAGCATATAGAAAACCGTTCATCCGCCATTATGATAGGCGACAGGAAATTTGATATAATCGGCGCAAAACAGTGCGGTATAAAATCTGTCGGTGTGCTATGCGGCTTTGGCTCGGAGGACGAGCTTAAAGAATATAAAGCGGATTATATCGTGCCTGAATTTTCCGATATTTTAAGCATAATAATGGAATGATAGTTCTGTTATATTTTTCGGCTTTCCGGTTATAATAATGAGCGTAAAGACAACTTTACTCATATTTATTTCTGAAAGGAAGTACGAAAAATGGGAACAGAACACGCAAACAAGTGCATAGCTTGTTCTATAACAAACTGTAAGCATCACTGCTGCTGTGCAGATTACTGCTCACTCGATCATATCCAGATCGGCACACACGAGGCAGACCCCACTCAGAAGGCTTGCACAGACTGCAAGTCATTTGAACTGAAGGCGTAAACAACCATATAAAAAGGCTCCCGGAGTATTTCACTCCGGGAGTCATTTTATAAAGAGGTGATTACTTTGTTATACGTTTCTTTCGGTTTCTTTTACTGCCATAAGTGAGTCGAGTAAATCCTTATCCTTGAACGTACAGGTCGTGCGGTCATAGAATACATCGGTTACATCCCACAGCACAGGGAGCATACCTCTCGAATATGCCTCCTTGCAGACGCTTGAAAGATAAAGATTAATGTATTTTGCCTGCTTGTTCTTTGTCGAACAGCCGTACTCGCCTATAATAACGGGAATGCCTTTGTCTACAAAGGTAGTTTTCAGCATATCCATATACTTCGTGAGCAGCTTTTTGTCGGCTTCACTGCCCCACGTTGTCTTTGCCTTGCCCCAGCTTGCGTCCTTATCAAGAATGGCAAAGGTCGAGGGTGTATAATAGTGTACCGATACTGCACAGCGGTTTTCAGGATCGGCAGGCATCTTGTAAAGCTCGTCACAGGTAAGGTCAATATCGGTATTGTATCCTGCGATAAGCAGATGACGCTTACCGTTATTTTTGCCTGAAGCCCTTACTATATCAACAAACTTCTGATTGATTTCATTCAGTATCGAATACGACTTTTCCTTGTCGCCCTCGTTGCTGTATCTGTTCCACAGTTCCTCCCAACCGCCTTCTTCATTGAGCGATTCAAACATCAGATGATCGCCGTAATCGCCGAATTCCTCGCAAAGCTGTTTCCATATAGCTTCATATTTTTTAAAACATTCATCTCTCTTTTTATCATCGGCAAAGTCCGAAAACCAGCCATTATCGTAATGAATGTTGAGAATTACATATAAATCGCTGTCAAGCGCCCAGTTCAGCACTTCCTTTACTCTTGCCATATAGTCGGGATTTATAGTATACGTTTCCTTGTCCATCATATTGCTCCACGCAACAGGCAGACGCATAACGCCAAAACCGCAGTCCTTGTAGCCCTTTATCATTTGCTCGGTAATAACAGGACTTCCCCACGCTGTTTCATAGTTTGTAACAGACGACTTGTTTATCCAGTTTCCGCAGGATTCAAAGGTATTTCCTAGATTTATACCGAGTCCCATATCCTCGATAAGTTCCTGCGTTGTCATCTCACGCATTGTCCTGTTCTCACTACCCTTTACTTCTTCGGGAACGGACGATTCATTTTCCGATGAACAAGCAGTAACCGAAACTATCATACATAATGCCAGTATGGCAGACAATATCTTCTTCATAAACATTCTCCTTATATACAGCTGCGATACTCTGTCGGTGTCTTTCCGACCTGTTCCTTGAACTGCCGCATAAAGCTGTATTCATTCGTATAACCACAGCGTGTGCTTATCTCTTTTATAGTAAGTCTTGTAGAGGAAAGCAGACGTTTCGCACGTTGCGTCCTGCCCTCTATTATATCCTTTATAACCGTTGTTCCGAACAGCTTTTTATAAAGATGCTGAAAGCCGGAACGGCTCATACCCGCCTGTGCCGCAAGGTCGTCTACATTACCCACATGGTCAGGCATAGTGAATATCAGGGTTCGTATCTGCGTAAAGCGATAATGCCTTTCGCTCAGCTGTTTTGACGACATACAGTTACGGGACTTCAGCGTTCTGCTCAGCATAAGAAAAAGCACATCTATATACTTTTTCTCGATCTCCTCGCTGTTCACCGCACCCGAATAATGCTCGTAGACAAGTATGTGTACAAGGTGAGAAAGTTCGTCAATATCTCCCAGATATACGGGTATGTCCATCGGTATCCCCAGCTTTTCGACATATCCCTTATCCCAGTAGTCATTCTCGAAATACACCCAGTCATCTGTATACACATTTTCCTGCGCCGTATAGTAGCAAGGAGTATCCGCTGACATCAGTATAAACGAGTTTTCTTTGACCTGATACTGCACCCCACCTACCTTAAAAACCGCAGGCGTCTTTATAAGCAGCAGTAAAACCGCACCAGGTCCTTTAGGTCTGTCCATAATGAAATTTTCATATTTCATATCATGAACATAATTATATCCGATAGAACCTATCTTCATATTTTCACCTCGTAACAACCGAAAATTACTTTGTGAATACAAACCTCTTCAGCTCAAACAGCGGTCTTTCCTTGAAATAGGAAGCCGTCCAGCCTGTATAATCCGTGTCAACCGTAAGGAACACTGCGTGTCTGTCGCTGACAGGCTTTACTTCTGTCTTGTAAACACCGTTTCCGTGTCCTACCTTGAACGAGCCTATCTCCTCGCCGTCCTCGCTGTCGATGCGTATATGCACGTTGCAGTCAGCGCCAAGTCCCGTTATATCGGCACTGAAGTACATTCTGCCGTTGCCGTTGTCAAGCCCGAAATCGTAGTATTTATAGCCTATTACAGCACCGTCCTTTATACCCGTTACCACTCTTTCAAACTTGTTATGCTCCGTTACATACGCTCCGCCTTTAAGCACACAGGCAATCTCAGCCTCCGTTATCCTGTAAGGATCAAGGCTGTCCTCAAAGCCGAGCGAAGTCATTTCAACAGGAGGTATAGTGCCGTCAGGAAGTATCTCGATCTTCTCAACGCAGGCACGTCTTGACATTATCGTACCGTTGGTCATACGGTGATAGAATATATACCACTTACCGTTTATCTGAGCTATTGAGCCGTGATCGTTACCGCCGGGATAATCAACACCGTTATCTACGATATATCCTCTGTACTTAAACGGTCCCGTAGGCTTGTCGGAAGTAGCATAAGCAAGACGTGAGCCACGTTTGGGAGAATAGATAAGATAATATGTATCACCGACCTTGCGTGGAGAACAAGCCTCAAAGAAAAGCGTTTCTTCCGTGTCAAAGCCTCCGTCATTATCTGTGGTTATCGGTATGATATGCTCGATACAGCTGTTATCCTTTATCGTGTACATCGTATCCGTATCGACCTCAGCCATAAAAGAACGCTCATAGCCACAGTAAATATAAGTTCTTCCGTCATCGTCAACAAGCACGCCCGGATCGATGAACCAGCCGTTACAGCATATCTCATCGGATATAGTGTACTTGTATTTTGAAAGCAGTGTGAACGGCCCTTCGGGTCTGTCGCTCACCGCAACGCAGCCTGTCGCATTGACAATATATGCATATAGATAGTACTTTCCGTTTCTGCAAACGACATCGGGTGCAAATAAGATCTGATTTTTATCGGGCGTCCAGTCGGTATCCGACGGAAAATCACCGTCCGGCTTTACACGGAACGTAACACCGTGACACACCCAGTTGTTAAGATCGTTCACAGGTGCGCTCCAGCACTTTAAAACATAGTCGCAGAAATCATCTGAGCCTGCTCTGTCGTGCGAACCGTAAATATATACACGGTCACCGAAAACTCTCGGCTCTCCGTCAGGAATATATTCCCATAAAGGTAAATATGGATTAGGCATAGCTGTTTTTTCCTTTCGTCAGATTATTTTCATCAATTTGATAATAAAATGTTCTCAGACAGGCGGGTAACCGCCGACCGTGCTTTTGCACGGGATAATCCGCTTATGCGGTTTATCTGTCTGAGATTATTATAATACATAAATACACAATAAGCAATATCGTATTCGGCACAAACAGGTTACATTTTGTGCAAACGTCATTTTCCCCCACTTGCCAAAACAGCTTGAAATATGGTAAAATAAAAAGAAAAAGGCAGATGTATTATGATAAAAGAAATTAACAGAGATATTTTCCTGCTGTCGCAGAAGTCCGCACCTGCGACAGAAAATGACAGGCAGACCGGCGAAGACCTGCTCGAAACATTGATTGCAAATTCCGAACGTTGTGTCGGCATGGCGGCAAATATGATAGGTATACTGAAAAACATTATCGCCATAAACGACAACGGCGATTACATTCTTATGTACAATCCCGAAATAGTAAAGTCAGACGGTGCTTATGAAACGGAAGAAGGTTGTCTGTCGCTTGACGGTTTACGGAAAACAAAGCGATACAAGAAGATAAAAGTGCGTTATCTTGATAGAAATTTCAAGATAAAGATAAAAACGTATGAGGGCTTCACCGCTCAGATAATACAGCACGAGGTTGACCACCTCAGCGGAATCATAATATAAAAATAACGGGTATCATTTTAGATATCCGTCAGCAGACAGTAATAATAAAGGGGCACAGATTATAACCGTGTCCCTTTACCTGATTTATTTAGTTGTTTTCGCTGTCAACGGAGTTGACCATGTGCCGTACTGATTGCCTGTGGAATAGGACTTGAACGCCCGTATTTTAAACTGATAGCTTGTATTTGACTTTAGTCCGTTTACAGTGTAGATAGTTGTGCTTGCGTTTGTTATTCTTGCAACGTGTACCCACTTGTTTCCGTTCCATTTTTCAATGACGTAACCGCTTGCCGTTGTTCCCTTGTTCCACTGCAATGTCACAGAGTTTTTCGCTGTGGACTTAACTTTGAATCCACCAACACCGTAGGGGTTGGTATTCACCTTTATAACATTGCTCCATGAACCGTACTGCTTTTTAGTACCGTAGGTCTTATATGCACGGATACGGAACTGATAGCCGGCTGTTCCTGCCTTGAGATTTTTAACTGTATAGCTCGTTACAGTTGCCTTATCAGCCGTGTAAATAGTTGTCCACTTGCCGTTCTTGTACTGCTGAAGTTCATAGCCGCTTGCTGTCGTTCCCTTATTCCACTGTAATGTTACGGAAACGCTGAATTTTGATTTAACAGAGAATCCGCCTACGCCGTAAGGATTTGTGTTTACCTTTACTTCACTGCTCCATGAACTGTATTTTTTTGTACCGCTGACTGTCTTGTACGCTCTGATTCTGAATCGATAGCCTGCTGTTCCCGCTTTCAGGCTCTTAACCGTGTAAGATGCGGTTGACGCAGAGGGAGTTGCTATAGTGACCCACTTACCGTTCTTGTACTGCTGTAATTCATAGCCGGAAGCGGCGGAGTTCTTTGTCCAATGTAATGTAACCGATGTGCTTGTCTTAGATGAGCACTTGAAACCGCTTACTGCGGTAACATTGGCATCAGACAGCTTGACGTATTTTATGTTGTTTTCATTTGCATAACGTTTTGCTTCACCGTCATAACCATATATCGTAAAGCCGCTCTTTGTGTAAATATCCCCGATACTGTCAGTATTATAGCAATAACCTATTGCATAGGGCATTATGTTCTTTACGCTTTTCGGTACTGTTATCTTTGCAAGCTTGTCACAGTTCAGAAATGCCATGCTGTCTATATCACGCAGATTTGATGAGAGTGTTACACCTGTCAGCGATTTGCAGTCAATAAACGCAAACGCACCGATATATTTCACATTCGCCCCGAACTTTACGGAAGTCAGAGCCGACGCTCTTCCGAAAGCGCCTTCACCTAAAGATTTAAGCGAAGAAGGGAAAGTCACAGATGTAAGTTTTTTAGCGTCTGTAAAAGCAACGCTGTCTATTACCGTAACTGTAGAAGGAATTGAGAACGTCTTATCGGTTTTTGCGGGAGGATACTGCATAATCACAGTTTTATTTTTATTGTACAGAACACCGTTCTGAGATGAGTAATTCTTATTGGAATCCGCTACAGTGACCGATTTCAGATAATCGCTCTGCGAAAAAGCTCCTGTGCCTATAGTAGTAACACCTGCCGGTATTGAAACAGTTGTAAGGTGTGTATCGGAGAAAGCGCTAATACCTATTATTCTGAGTGAAGACGGGAATTTAACGGTTCTCAGCTCAGTAGATTCAAAAGCAGAATCGGCTATTCCGACTGTTCCTGCGGTAATGTTCGCATTGCTTATTTCATAGAAGCTGTCCACTACCCATTTATCAATATAGGCAATATCAGCGTTTTCAAACTGATTGTTTACGATAGCTGTTCCGGTAAATGCGTAAGTTCCTATACGCTCAACTGATGAAGGAATATTAGCCTTCCTCAAACCCGTACAATATGCAAAGGAAAGTGAACCGATGTATTTAAGACCTGAAGGAAGATTCAGTGTTTTTATATTATAGTTTGTCTGGCAGGCGCTGTCAGCTATTCCTATAGTACCGTTCTTGACTGTAAGAGTGCCTGTATTTGCGCTTATAAGCCACTTTCCTATATACTGAGTTGATGACTTGCTCTGATTTTTAAGTATCTTGGTATTTTCAAAAACATCTGCACCTATTGATTTAACACTATCGGGGATAGTGACAGTCGCAAGAGAGGTGCAATCTCCGAAAGCACCGTATCCTATATCGGTTACGGTATTGGGGATAGTTACCTTTGTAAGCTTTGTGTTACCACGAAATGCGTTGCGTTCAATCTGAGTAACCTTAAAACCATTGAGTTTCGACGGTATTGTAATGCTTGTTGCAGTGCCGCTGTAAGAAGTTATTGCGGCGGTATCGGCACCTGTAGCATAGATCTGATAATCGCCTGCTTTTTCAGCGCCAACTGTCAATGCACACACTATCGCTGCCACGGCAAAAACTAATGTGCTGAGAAGAATTTTTTTGATTTTCATATTTACCTCCGTTTTTTACGATAAAAAATACATAGATTCTGACAGAACAAAACGAATTTGTATTTTTACGCTATATAATTATACATCTCATAACTATGTTTTGTCCACTGAAAAGATGCAATAAAATAAAATATGGATATATGCACAAATTTTAAGGATTTTTTTGTTTATATTGCAAAAGCCGCCTGTGTAATGCAGACGGCTTAATATTAAATTATAATCAGTCAACGAGCTTTACTATCATATCCTTAGCGTCAACAGACTTAGTGATAACGCCTGTGTCAAGCATCCACTTGATGTTGTTTGTCCATGTTTCCTCGCTCTGTGATAAGAAAGGTGCGCCGTCCTTTTCAGCAAGAGAAAGGATAGTAGCTACACTCTTTGTTTCAACTTCTTTGTTGAGCGGGAAGTTTTCGGTGTTCTGATTCTTGAGCAGGTTCTCAACGCCCTTTTCGGGATTTGCCTTTACATCCTCGTAGCCCTTCTTTGTGGCACGGAGGAATCGTGTCAGCTTGTCGGCGTTCTTCTCTGCGTTTTCCTTAGATGTTACGAATACAAGTTCGGTATAATCAGGCACGCCGTTTTCGGTAGGCTTGATATAGTTTACGGTAAAGCCCTGATTTTCAAGCTCAGGTACTTCGTGGCTTACAAATCCGCCGATCGTAGCGTCAACCTGTCCTGTTGTCATAGAAGACATAAGTTCAAATCCGACATCAATAAGCTCCGCATCGTCCTCCTTAAGACCTGCATTCTTAAGCATCGTCTTTACAAACGCTTCATTGAGGACAGATCCGCCGTAGCCTATCTTCTTGCCCTTTAAATCAGCTACAGTCTTTATGTTCTTATCACCGAGCGACATAAGCACATTTACGGGATTCTGTACTGCCGCACCGATAGAAACAACGGGAATATTCTGATTGGCATTAGCCTGTATTACATCGTGCATATAGTAAAATCCTATATCAGCCTTGCCTGCGGAGGTCATTGAAATAGCGTCATTCGTGTTTGAGGGGAACTCAACCTTTATCTTAAGTCCTTCTTCCTCATAATAACCCTCCTCTATAGCGTCATAGAGGAAAACGTGCGAGCCGTTGGGATACCAGTCCAGTACAACAGAAACCTCCTCGAGATCCTTCGCTTCACTGCTTGCAGAAGAAACATCGGTACTGCCTCCTACCGTAGACGATGCCGTGTTGCCTGCACAGCCGCACACGCCCAGCATAATAGCCGCCGCTGTGGCAACCGCCGTAAATCTTTTGTTTTTCATGTTAAATTTCCTTTCTCCATGTTATTAGTTTTCTTTCTATTGCACTGATAACAGCTACAACCAACATTGCGCACACCGCAAGAACGACTACAGGAGCAAATACTCCCGCACCGTCAAGCTGTGTCATCATACGTTTACTGAAATATCCCAGTCCGCTCTGCGCGCCGAGCCATTCGCCCATTGCCGCTCCAAGAATGCTGAGCGGTATCGCCATTTTTATCGCCGAAAAGAATGACGGCAATGCGGCAGGAAATTTCAGCTTGAAAAATATCGCCGTACCGCTCATTCCCATAGTTCTGAGCAGCTCCTCGTTTTCTCTTTTTGCGGATTTAAGTCCGTCGTGTACCGATATGGTTATCGGGAAGAATGTTATAAGCACAGCAACAAGCACCTT
>OIZW01000814.1_pt1 | contig 23733 bp, 28 predicted proteins | sample 1588581 | NCBI WGS metagenome assembly OIZW01 (sample SAMN03283266) | human gut metagenome | biome: human-associated habitat; material: feces | host: Homo sapiens | place: USA | collected 2013 | reverse complement strand
CAACTAGGGTTTAAATAATATTCTTTTAGTGTCTACTTTTTATTGACAAGTTCAACTATTACTTAGTATCTTCTTTCTTAATTTTACTCTTTCTTTTTGGAAAGAATCTTTTTGAATTATCATCATATATTTTTACCACAGGTTTTATTGTTAATGGTAATACTATAGTTCTTTCATAATATTTGGCTTGTTCTTCTTTTGACAATTCATCAAATAAATAAACTATAGAAAACTTTATGCTCATTCCCTCATGATAAGAAAGTGGCTGCTCTGCTACATATAAATCAGTCCCATTATTCCAAAGCATTCTCGCTTTTTCTTCAGATAAAGACAATCTTTCTTCTCTAGACAGATTATCTATAACATCTGTATACTCTTTACCATTTTTATCTTTTTTTACAATATATTTAACTAATGGTAAAACCCTTGTATAATAAATTTCTTTTTCCATTTTTTCCTCCTGGTAAGTACTAGTATATCATAAACTTTAATTTTTGTAAATTTTACTTTAAATATTTGATTTTTAATTCATTAATATAATTATTTTCAAAGAATAAATCATTCAAATCTTTTTTATTGTAAACTAAAACCAACGAGTTATTTTCGATATACACTTTTATTATATTATTAAAATCATCAGTTATTCTTTTAACATATTCATTTTTTTTCTTTTCTATATCGTTTTTAGTTAATGATATATTTGTATTTTTGTCAACAACAATTTCATTAGCATTTATCATAATATCATCATTAAAAAGCTTTTCAGCGATGTATTCTTTAGTATAGCTATATTTTAAAAGCAAGTCTTCAGTAGTTAATATTTTATTAGTTTTCAAATCAATATTTAAAGTTAATACATAGCTTCTATTAATATTTTGAATATTGAAGTCCATTTCATAGAATACAGATAAAACCGTACTATTAACTTGTGTTTTTATTAAAGTAGTAACTGTATTATTTGAAGTGTAATCTTCTTCTTTTTTTAGTTCATCATAATATTTGTTAATATAGTCAATAAGTTCTGCTTCCTCATTTTCAAACGTTTTTGTTAAATCACTATCAAGATTTTTAAATGTTATCTTGGAAACATTTATACTGGAATAAACATCACTATAATTACTAAAGATAATTGGAGTTGTTTCTATATAATCTTTAACATTATAATTAATAAATTTATTTGTTTCCTTTTTATCATATCCCTGATACTCAAATAGCTTATATAACCCAACGCCCAACAATATAAGGAAAAGTGCACTAAATATTACCAATGCTTTAGCGGTCTTTCCACTCATAACTTTATTATTCATAATATACCTTCTTTCATAATTATTATAATATATTTTTTGGAATTTGAAAAGATATAAAGAAAAAATCTATCTTGTGAGATAGACATACCCTTTATTTTCTTCTAGATTTTTACTATTATTTTGAACAATTACTAATGTAGCTAATACTAAAACTAAATAGAAAATTATTACTCCTTTATTTTTCTTAACAAAACTCATATCTATCACATCTCCTTCTTACATTATTATTCTAACATATACAAATGTTCGTGTCAATATAAAAACGTATTAAATGCGAATATTTGTTTGACATTTTACACTTTATATGTTAATATTATAAATGAAAGGAGACATTATATATGGTCAAAGAAGGAAAATTAACGAAAAGACAGAAAGATATCTTGGAATATATAAAAAAGTTTTCAGCGCAAAAAAAATATCCACCTTCTATTCGTGAAATCGCGGCTAATTTTAGTTTAAGTTCACCAGCTACTGCTCATGTTCATGTAAAGAAACTAATTGAAAAAGGATATTTAAAAAGAGGAAAAGGAAGTAATCACTTATTAGAGTTACAAGTACCTAATGAATTTGAAAATAAAAATGATGATGTGGTAACAGTACCACTTCTTGGTAAGGTAACTGCAGGTAATCCTATTGAAGCAATTGAAACACCTAACGAAGTTATTTCTTTACCTACATATTTACTTCCAAAGAGAAAAGAAGTATTTACTATTAAAGTTGAAGGCGACTCAATGATTAATGCTGGTATTTATAGTAAAGATATAGTAATTGTTGAAAGAGGGGAAAATGCTAAAAATGGTGATATTGTTGTAGCCATGGATGATGAAAATCAAGTTACTATTAAAAGATATTTTAAAGAAAAAGATTATGTTAGATTACAACCAGAAAATGACTATATGTTACCTATTATACTAAAAAATGCTACCATATTAGGTAAGGCTATTGGTCTATATAGAAAATTTTAATAAATAAAAACAGGAATTTGACCCTGTTTTTTATTTATTATCACTAATCATTTTTCTTTTGAATAATATTATGGTTAATATTATTACTATTACTATATAAATCCCTACTATTAATATTGATGGCAAAATATTATTGTAATTACTATTTAATATATCTTTGGTAATATTTAATGTACTTTCAAATGGTAGTATATGACATATTGTACTAAAAGTACTGCCAACCATATCTGTAGTAAAATACATACCGCTGGTAAATGCTACTAATTGAACTATAATACTTGAAATTCCGGATGATGATTTTTCTGTAGTTATGGTTCCTATTAGAATACCTAATGAAATGAATAATATTGATATTGGAATTACTGCTAAAATTGTATATATAGCATTACTGCTAAATTTTAATCCAAGTATAATTGCTGTTACAAAAAATAATATATTTTGTATTAATATTAAAGGAATTACTGATAATATATATCCTAAGATGTAATTAATACTCTTCATTGGACTCACTCCGAGTCTTGCAGTAAGTGATGAACATCTATCCTTCGCTACTAAGGATGCTGTAAACATCGTTATAAATGCTAGACTAAATATAATTATTCCTGGAGTGAAGTTTTCTATATTATATATTTCGTTAGGTATTTTAAACTGCTGAAAAATGTATAAAAGAAATAATGGTAAAATGACAGCAAATATTATACTAACTGGATCTCTTACTATTTCTTTGAAGTTTCTTTGAGCAAAAATTATAGTTCTCATTAATTATCCTCCTCTATTGTTTTTATAAAAGCATCTTCAAATGTTTTGGCTTTCTTCTTTTTTATTAGTTCTTTAGCAGTACCTAGTTCTATTAATTTTCCTTTATTCATTATTCCTATTCTGTCAGATAATTTTTCAGCTTCTTCCATATAATGAGTGGTAAGAATTATTGTAGTATTTCCTTTTAGCGATTCGATAATATTCCATAAATCATGTCTTGATATTACATCAAGGCCAAGTGTTGGTTCATCTAAAAATAGTATTTTAGGAGAATTTATTAATGATATCGCTATTGATAGTTTTCTTTGATAACCGCCTGATAAAGTCTTAGCTTTTTGTTTTAATACATCATCTAATTTAAATATCTTTACTAATTCATTAATTTTTTCTTCTTTATTTGTAATTTGATAAATACCAGCCATAAAATATAGATTTTCAATAACTGTTAAGTTTGATGCTATTGCGGTTTCTTGAGGTGAAATGTTGATTATTTCTTTAATTTTAGCTGAATCTTTTGTTAAGTCAAAATTGTTTATTTTAACTTCTCCACTAGTAGGTAATATCAATGTTGATAGCATTTTGATTGTTGTCGTCTTTCCTGCTCCATTTGTACCCAAAAGTGAGAATAATTCTCCAGATTTTATTTCTAGATTTAAGTTATTTACTGCATACTTTTCTTTATATTTTTTTGTTAGATTATTTATTTTTATCATCATTTCCTCCGAGTATATTATTTGTAACATCTTCTATTACCTCAGATTTTACTAAGGCTATTCCTTTTTTCGCATCTGCTAGTACTATAAGAGAATCGCCCGGTTTTATGTCAAAGATATCTCTTACTTCTTTTGGTATCACTATTTGCCCCTTTTCCCCCACTTTGCTTATTCCCATATATTTATTCTTATTCATATATTTCGCTCCTCCCTTGTTATACAAGTTATACTTTTCATACTAATTATACTTCTATATCAAATAAAAGTCAAATAAAAAGTAGATTATTTCTACTTTATAATTTTAATTAGGTATGAATTTTTTTAATAAGTAAATTGACATCTGATATTGTTACATTAGAAGTATCCTCTTCGCCTAATATGTTAACCATAACTTGTAACTTTGTTAAGGTATCAAATTTGAAGAATGTTACTTGAGAAAAATGCATAATTTTTCCTTTCCCTATTGGCAATTGAAAAGATAAATCTTTAATTGCTGAACCGACTTCATTTTTTAGATAAAATACTGCTTCATGATCTTCGTCAGCATTTTCTATTAAACCAGTTAATGTTATTTCATATATGCTAGGTTCTATTTCCATTTCGGATTCACTAATAATAGAAATGTATTCTTATGGATTTGGTATTAGCTAGGGGGCTTGAATTATCATTTCACCAGTAACATTTGTATCTGCAAATCCAGTAAAAAATATGCCTTCATTCGATGATGCTATCAATGGTCCTGGTTCACCTTGAATACCTCTTTCTCCACGTGGTCCTCTAAGGCCAATCGGACCGACAATTTGGCAGTAGCTCAATATTTTATTTCTTAATTCTATCTTTTCTTTTAACTCGTCGATGCTTTTTGATAACATAAAAAATACCTACTTTATATACTTATATGAAGAAAGTAATTTTATTGCTTAAACAGTTTATTTAGTATTTTCTTTATGTAAGTAACAGCCTTTATCATGAGAATAGATAATACCTATTGCTTGGAGATAGGAATATATTGTAATGCTTCCTATAAATGTCATTCCTCTTTTTTTTAAATCTTTAGATATTTTATCTGATAAGGATGATGTTGTTTTATTATATTCATATATTATTTTGTTATTAGTAAATGTTTTTAAATAATTGTAAAAACTATGATATTCTTCTTTGATACTTTTAAATATTTTAGCGTTATTAATACTGGCTTTTATTTTTGATTTGTTTCTAATAATATTGGGATTGTTTTCTAGTTCTTTGATTTTGTCATTGTTATAATTGCATACTTTATCTAAATCAAAATTATCATAGGCTTTTTTAAATGCTTCTCTTTTATTAAGTACACATTCCCAGGATAATCCTATTTGAAATGTTTCTAATATAAGCATTTCAAATAGATAGTTATCATCTGTTTTTAATATTCCCCATTCGTTATCGTGATAATCTATATACTTAGGATTATTTATATTGCACCATTTACATCTATTCATATTTCTTCTCCTTTAATGGTTTATATTTTTATAGCTACTTAGTAAAATTTTATCATAAATTAAAAGAAAACTCTACCTAAAAGTAAGAGTTTTCAAACATTTTCGTTCGGGATAACTTATTTTCATTTCTATTTTGTCATTTTTTAGTTGTAATTGTATTTCATCTTCCATAATTAAGCCTTTTTTAAAATTAAATCTTTTTAAATCATTCCATGATATAAATGACTTTCCTATAATATTATACTTATTATTCATATCTAATGGAAAGAAGCTTATTCCTTCTTTGTCAAAATATATAAAAAATGGCTGAAATTGTTCAAAAGAGTTAGTTAAATTGTAATTTGTAATTCTATACATTATATTATGAAAAAAACCAATCTATAATTTACCTCTTTATTTCATTATTGATAATAAGAAATCTGATAATTCCTGTTCTGTAATTTTAGATGTTTCAATATCAAAGTAATAATCATTAAATTTAAACTCTGTAAAATAAATATCTTCGTATTTATAGATTTTTAATTCTACACCATTTATTGTTGTTGTCTTACTTCCTTCTTCACTAAAATGATAATCTCTTGCAGGTTTATTATCTTTTGAATACGAAACTTTTATTGATCTATCATCACCATTATCATATATTATTTCATAGTAACCTAATATATTATATTCTTTACTTTCTTTATCATTTCTAAAATAAAATATATACTTGGATGTTTTATCTAAATCTTTAGGAATATCTACTATTCCACTTTTATATGGCAACGGAAAATTAACATCATTATTTGTTACAATTTTCACATCAGCATCTATCTTATATGTCCCTCCTTTTTTATTATTTACTTCATTAATGTTTAATGTTACATTATTTTTTTCATCAATATAGGGTTTATTTTTTAGTATAGTTTTATTATCATTTTGATAGTTTAAGAATAAGACACCACTTATTACAACTACTAAACATATTGGCACTAAAGACCATTTTAAAATATTGTTCTTTTTCATTTTTTCTCCTTTTTCTCCTTGATTTATTATTTCAGTATAATAATCTTTTGGGTTAATATCTTGTTCGATTGCATTTTTTAATTTCTCTTTATTTGTCATTAGAGTTACCTCCATTCCCAAAATTATCTTGCAATTCTTTTAATGTTCTATAAATTAAATGTTTGATATATGATTCACTAGACTTTAATTGGTTAGAAATTTCTTTAATACTCAATTCTAACTTATAGTATAGATAAAATACTTTGGGAATATCTTGATTTTTCTTACTCTTGATATATTTCCAAATTGTATTCCAATTATCTTCTTTAATAATAATATCATTTATATCAATACCATCTTCTATAGTGTCAATTAATTCTATATCTTTATCATTTGTTTCAAATAAAGATACTGTTTTTAACTTTTGTAATAAAGTATAGTGTTTTTTAATTTTATTATTCGCAATACCTATAAGATAGCTTTTAATATTAATATCTGATAATTTCTTTTTGTTTATTATGTTCCATAACTCTAAATATGTTTCTTGCATAATATCCTTTGTATCATTAATATTATGGCATTTAATAATAACATATTTAAGTAAATCTAAATGTGTTTTATCATATATCTCATTAAATTTATATAGGTTAGCTTGACCAGTCATATTCATCACCTACAATATAATAATCCCTAATTTTTAGAAAAAAGTTCCAAAATTATGAAACAAAACAAATTTCTTAATAAAAAAGATTAATTTGCATATTTAGTAGAATTATATTTTTTGTTCTTTTCTTATCCATATTTTTTTCCTACAAATTACTATTTATTTAACTAATTCTATAATGACCAACTATATCATCACGATATTCTAAAATATCTTCTTCATAATATCTTTGATAAGGATTAGCATGATGAATAATAAAAGATATTCCTTTTTTATTTCTGTTATCTGATACTATTCCAATATGTTTTTTAAATACAACAATATCTCCTCCTTGCCACTCATTTATTTTATTTATATCAGTAGTAAGACTTATAGCATTATTATCTAAATATATTTTTAAATTTTGAACTCTTCTAAAATCTATCTTTTTATCAATATTATCTATATTATATAAATCTTTATTGGCTTTAATATCTTCGTTTACTAATTCCATTAAATCATAGCCTGCATCTTTTAGGGCAAAAGCTACTACATCAGTGCAAACTCCGTATTCATCATTAGGATAGCCTGTAGTATAATATTTACTCTTATATTTAGGTTTTGTTTCTATATAAGCTCTTGCATTATTTAATATATCCGTTTGATCATCTATACCATCTTTATCTTTATCTATCTTACTCTTATAAGTCATTATATTGAAATCTTTATTTGTATATTTCTTATGCTCTATATAATTTAAACGATATAGTGCATATAAAACAATAATTATTAATATTATTATTATCAATGTAGTAATAATTGTTATTTTCTTTTTCATTTTTCTCCTTTTTTATTAAGCCAACTTATAGTATCTTTTATAGTATCTTTCATATCTCTATTTTTATATCCTAGCTCTTCTTTAGCTTTTTTATTACTAAAATTAGAATTAGAGGATAATGTGTATAATGAATACTTTGTAAAGAGAGGTGTTTGTTTTTTTAAATTATAATATGCTTCAAAAAAAGGTGCTATTATTTTTGCTAAACAAATTGGTAATACTATTTTTATTTTTTTTATGCCTTGTACATCACATATTAAATCTGATAGTTCTTTGATTGTTATATATTTATTTGATAAGATATAGCATTCTCCTTTATTATCTTTTTTAGAGGCTGTAATAATAGCGTCTGCTACATCTCTAACATCAACAAAATCATATCCTCCTTTTACTGTGGCAAATAGTTTTCCATTTGATACTTCTCTTACTAGCTCAGTTAAATGGCTATTACCATAATCATATGGTCCTATAATTCCTGATGGATGAATAATACAAGCATTTAAGTTTTTATTTTTAATTGCATTCATAACATATTTTGCTGCTTCAGCTTTTGTTTTAGCATATAATCCATGAACTTCATTAGGATTAAAATCTGTTATCTCTTCTATTAAATCATTATTTTCTTTCTCTGGAATAGCATGCACACTACTAATATAAATAAGTTTGGCTTTTGTTTCTAGTACTTTATCTACTATATTTTTAGTACCATTAACATTTACATTATAAACAAGTGGATTATATTTAGTCTTTATGTATACAACTGCTGCACAGTGAATTACAAATACTTCTTTACCATCTGTGTTTTCAAAAAGAGGTAATAAGGTTTCTTTCTTTGTAACATCTCCATAATATATTTTACACTTTAATTTTTCTAATGATTTTATTGATTCGCCATTTAAAATGAAAGCTCTTATTTCATTATTATCATCTTGTTCTAACTTTCTTATAATATTATTTCCTAAAAAGCCATTTGCTCCTGTTACAATATAGATTCTTTTCATAGTTTTCCTCCTATCTAATAACTTCTATATATAATTATATCACTGATTTTATAAATTAAAAAGAGCTAGAATGTATCTAACTCAATTATTTTACTCTATACATCTTCTTTTCTCATCATTCTTCATGCCTAACTTCACTCATATAGTTAAATCCACTTAAGAAATAATCGTATTGATATTCTCTTACTCTATTTTCCATAATATCATTTATAGGTATAAGAGTTAAATCTTTTAATACTACATATTTATATGTAAAAGTTAATACTTCATCATAATATTTAGTTAACATATTAATTTTTACTGTAGTAATAACTGTTTTATTTAAATCAGTATCAAAATAACTCATTAATTCATAAAAGGCTTTATCTGTTTTTACTATTCTTTCATTATATATTCTAATTACTTTTTCACCTTCATAATTACCACTTACTTTTTCAGTAGTAGGATACTTCTCATTTCCATAATTCTTACTGTATAAAATATTATCTTTTACATAAACATAATTAGACATAAAATCATAATCTATTTTTTTACCTAAAAATTCGGTAGAATACTCCCATTTTAGATAATCACTTAAACTATAATTGGCTTTTAAATACATATCATAACTATCATTTATTTTATTATCTGTATTATCATCATGTAATGTATATATAGTATCATTATAATCATAAAATTTTATATCTGCCCCATCGTTAGGAGTAATATTCATAACTTTGATATTTTTATCTACATCATATACTTTTTTATAAGTAAATTCTCCACTATCTAATTTTTCTGGATTGAAAATATATATGGAATTATTATTTATAAAGGAGTATTTACTAAAACATGTATCTTCGTTTAATATTTCTCCACTAGTTAATTTTAAATACTTTTTATCTGGATATTTCTTTTTTAATTCTTCTATGATAGATGTTGCCTCTTTAGGTGTACGATCTATCGGCATTGGTTTATTACTTATTATAGCAATAATAACCACTATAGCTATTAATATAATAATTCCTATAATAGCATAAATTATTTTTTTATTCTTCATATTACACCTACTTTTCTATATATCCGCTTGTCTTTTGTAAGTACATATCGTCAGTTACTGGTTTATATCTTTCTCCATCATATTCATCATTAAATCCATTATATGCCTTATATATTTCATTTGTTTCAGTATCATAAACTCTTTCATAACCAAGTGTGGCATCACTTTGTTTTTGACTCATAATATCAAAAGATGTATTTCTTTTATTCCATGAATCCATTATTCCATCACTTATTTCATTACCTATTGCTCTAATTTGCTGAAAATTTTTCATAACGGCATCTTGTTCATTATTAAATCCATTTATAAATGTATCTGTAAAACTAAGCGAAGAACAAATAGTATTTAATGTATCTTCCCAATCTATAAATTCATCTTTTGGGGTAGTAATAAAAATCGTATCATATACATTTAAGTATTGTATATCTATTTGTTTTCCTGAAATTATATTTTCATAAACATAATAAGTACCTACATCATATACATAAGCAGTAAATATTCCTTCACCTTCTTCGCCATTTGTATCTTTAAATGTTGCTCTTAATATATCTCCACCTAAACTGCCTTTACCTAAATTCTCACTTACAGTAAAATCTGTTAAAGTTGGAAAGGTAAATGCAGCCGTATTATTTAAAGTACCTAAATCATTAAATATTTTATAAAATCCTTCGGTATCTTTAGTGGCTATTACACTAGTTTTAGCAAACATATCATTTGGATAATATTTTTGTTGCCATCTTTTGGCATCTTCTGATTTATTATATCCTTCGGTTTTCATATTTAAGAAAAATTGATAAAGTGGTTTATCTGGATTATATACTTTAATTGTATAATGAATATAATCTCCTAATGTATCTACTTTCCATCCTTTTGGTATCTTAATAGAAAACTCATTTGTTTTATAATCTTCTAATTCTATTTTACTAGCCTCTGATTTTACTATTTTAATGTTTTTGTCTGGATTATAAAATAGTCCTTTACCATTATCTCTAGTTAATAAAAGAATACCTCCTATTACTATTAAAATAACTACACCAATTATAATTAGATTTCTTTTTGAAATATTTAATTTTCCAATCTTAATCATCTCGTTCCTCCTTCCTTATTATTATTATAAGTTAAATATCTAAACAGAACAATAGACTTGTCTTAAAAATCATTGTTTTTACTGGAAAGTTATTTTTATTATTTAAAAAGTATAGTATAATAGTGCTTAAGGAAGTGATACTTGTGAATTTTAAAGAAGTTTTAAATAAATATTTAAAAGAATTAAATTGTTCTTCAAAAAAATTATCAAATGAATCTGGACTATCTGAATCAGTTATAAGTAGATATAGAAGTGGTGAAAGAACTCCATTAAAAAATAGTGAACAATTAAACAAATTAACTAAAGCTCTTTTTAATATTGCTAAAGATAATGATAAAAACAAATATACTCTTGATAAAATAGTAAGTGATTTTAATAGTACATTAGCTAGTGATGACTTTGACTATACTACTTTTAGTAATAATTTAAATACTTTAATAACATCACTAAACATAAATACTCATGAAATGTCTAAGTATATTGTATTTGATGCCTCGCATATTTCAAGAATTAGATATGGTAAAGCTAAGCCATCTAATCCAGTAGAATTTTCAAATAAAATATGTTCTTATATTTTAAATAGATATAAAAATCCAGATGATATAAATAATTTAATGATGATTATTGGATGTAAAAAAAGTGATTTATCAAATGAAAAAATCTATAGTACTTTATTTAATTGGTTAACTAGTGAAATAGTTCCTGTTAAAAGTAAGGTATCTGATTTTTTACATCATCTTGATTCATTTAACCTAGATGATTATATAAAAGTAATAAAATTTGATGAATTAAAAGTTCCTAGTATCCCTTTTTATAAAGCTAAAACTAAACATTATTATGGTATTGAAGAAATGAAACAAGGCGAACTAAACTTTTTTAAAGGGACTGTTTTATCTAAATCTAAAGAAGATATATTTATGTGTAGTGATATGCCCATGGAAGATATGGCTAAAGATATAGATTTTGGTAAAAAATGGATGTTTGCTATTGCTATGTGTTTAAAAAAAGGGCATCATCTAAATATTATTCATAACTTAGATAGGCCTTTTAATGAAATGATGCTTGGTCTAGAAAGTTGGATTCCTATTTATATGACTGGTCAAATATCTCCTTATTATTTAAGTAATCTTAAAAATAATGTATATAATCATTTAAACTATGTATCAGCAGCAGCAGCTTTATCTGGAGAATGTATAAATGGTTTTCATAATAAGGGGATGTATTATTTAACTACTAATAAAAATGAAATTGAATACTATAAAGAAAAAAGTGATTTACTTCTAAAAAAAGCTAAACCACTTATGGAAATTTATAGGGAAAGCAATATAAAGGAATACCATTTATTTTTAAAGAAAGATGAAAATATAGAATGTGATAGAACAAGATATATTTCTTCATTACCTTTATTTACAATTAGTGATGAATTATTAATTAAAATATTAAAAAGAAATAAACTTACAAAAGAAGAAATTGATAAGATAATTAAATATAAAAATAATGAATTTAAATATATGAATAGTATTCTTAAAAAGAACAAAGTATTTGATTATATTTATGTTATTAAAGAAGATGAATTTATAAGTGATACTCCTTCCCTTTTATTAAATAATTTATTCATAGATAAAATAATTAACTATACTTATAAAGAATATATAGAACATTTAAAATTAACAAATGAATATGCTAAGAATAATAAAAACTATAATATCTTAACTGAAAAGGATAAAACTTTTAAAAATATAACGATAACTATTTTAAAAAACAATCATGTTATTATTTCAAAGAATTCTAATCCAACAATACATTTTGTTATTAGACATCCTAAGTTAGTTGCCGCTATTGAAAGTTTTAATCCTCTTGTAAAGGAATTATAATTTATAATATTAATTATTTTAATAGAGGATTAGAAATTGATCTAATCCTCTTTTTGTTATACAAGTAAAACCTTTCTTCTTAAATTGTTTATACTTTTCTTAATATTTTTTATATTTAACTAAATAATATTGGTATATTACCATATAGTATTATTCTTAATATTCCTATTAATACTAAATGTAATGGATAATATAGATAGAAGAACCATTTTAACCATTTTATTTTTCCTCTTTCTCCATTATAATTCTTTAGTAGTGGATATACTAGTACTGCAAACAAAGATATTATTCCATATATTTTATTTACAAAGATAAATGATATTAAAGCATATAATGATAACCATAACATCATTGCTTTCATTTGTTTATTTAGATTACCTCTAGCAGAATACATAGATAGTATACTCATTACCGCTATTGAACTAAAGTCAGCAGGAAAAGCTATTACATTTATTAATATTACTAATATCCATTTCTGATATTCTTTTAATTTATTATTACCATTAGCTATATATAATGCTACTACTGACCAAGCTAGTGACCACATAATACTAGTTTGATTAAATACACTACCCGTAGTAAATGGTATATAATTTATACCAAAGGCAAAACAATAAGCAAAGTGTGATATTATAGCAAAGATAAATAATCTTGTTATATATTTTTTTAGATTCTTAGTATAATGATAGCCTTCACATATAAAGAAAAACATTATAGGAGCAGTCAATCTACCAATAACATGTAATATTATAGGTACAATATTATTTTGCATATTAGGATAAAGTAGATCTGCTAGATGATCTATTGTCATAGCTATTATTGCTATTATTTTTAAATGATTTGAATTTAATTTTTTCATATTGTCCTCCTAATTATCTCTTAGTGTATACTTATAATTTAATACTTTATTATTATCAAAGTCATAATCAATAAGTAATGCTCCTATTTCATTACCTTTATAACAAAGTGATGATATATATTCTTTACCATCTATTATTATTAAATCACCAAATGTTTTATATAGTATATATCCATCAAAAGAACTATTTAATGCATTAGTAATAGTGTTATTTTCATTTACAATGATATCTAATTCACTACTATAATTAGATGTAGTAAAGTCTCTTCGATAATCTATTAATGATCTTAATATATATTTAAATTTATTATCATTCATAAAGTTATCACTTATTTTTATTTTATATAAATCAATTAAAGTATCTACAATAAAGATAGTATCATCATTACCTGAAGATAATATTTTAGTTCTATTTGATAAACTATTTATTATTTTTTCAGTTTCTTCAGTAGTATAGCCAGCTTCTAGCCATAGTTTTTTGAAGTAAGCATCACTACTAAAGAACCATTCGTTTAATTCTTTAGTACCACAAATATACTCTAATGCTTCAAGTATTAATGCTGCTGGTGCATATGCTTCTAGTTCATGAGTATAATACTTTCCTGAATATAATTCAGCTCCTGCTTCAGTTATAAAGTTTGTATCTATATATATTGGAGTGCAACTACTATCATAGCCTTTTTTTACTTCATACTTATTATTACAATTATATAGATTATATATATTATTGTAATTATTAAATGAGAAGTCAGCAAAGTGTGTAAGTTCATGATATAAAGTATAATTATCTTTTTCTTTTAGACTTACTTTAGTACCATAATCAGTATATGTTGCTCCTACTCCAGTACCTAAATCATCAGCATAAGTAATATTTAATTCTTTTAATTTATTTAATAATCTTAATTCATTTAAATATTCTTTATTACTTATTATTAGATCAAACATATCCATTACTTGTTTTTTATATTCTAATAAATTATTATTATTTTCTACTATATAAGCATATTTTTTAAATAGTTCTTCATTATCTTTTATTTTATCTTTCATACTATCTAGTCTATATTTATCTATTACTTCATCTACATTTATATCTACTTCTTCTTTAGTATCTATATTTATTTCTTTCTTAGTACCTAGTTTATAGATATATGTATTAAATAAACCTACAGCAATTATTTTATCTTTATCTATAGTAATATCATCATATATATTACTAGATACTTCTTTACCATCACGATATATTATTTTATTTAGATTATCATCTGATACTATACAGTAATTTTTATAAGGACAGATTATACTATTTATATTATCTATAATCTTATTTAGATTACTATTCAATATAATATAAGTTCCGTCAGTAGTATTATACTCTAAATAAATATTATTACCTAGATAGGATACTTCATTACTCTTATCTTTTTCTTCACCTTTACTATTATATAATTTATATTTTGTTACTACTCCATCTTTATCATAATTATAAGTTACGATATAATTTCCTACTTTAGATACATAATCATTAGTTATTACTTTATTATCTATATATAATATTTGTTCTTTAATATTAGAACCTATTATTATATTATTAAATACTTCTTCATAATAAAGCATACATTTATCTACGATAGTATTATTTTTATTATCTAGTAGTTTACCTCCTACTTCACAATCTTTAGTACTTAAATGATATTTTTTATTTATCTTTGTATTATCTTTATATATTTTATTATTATATATATACATCTTTTTATTATCTTTAGTAATTATATAATTTTCATCGATACTAACAGCAGATATTACTACTTCTTTATTCTTCATATTATAGATATCATAAGTATCTTTTTGTTTTATAGCTATATATTCTATAGTATCATTGTTTTCATTAAATAGAAAGTAATCATCATAACCTTTATATAATACTTCTTTAGTAGTTAAATCTATTAACATATTATTATCTTTATCTTCAAATGTTAACATAAGAATGTTATTGATAATGTTACTACTATAAAGTTTATTTTTTATATAGTTATCTACAAGTAAGTTATTTGGTAGTTCATATACTTCTTCCATATTACTATTATATAATTTATTATCTATTATTATATAGTTTTTATTATTTGAATAGACTGTTATAGCAAAAGTACCTTCTTTTATTTCATTACCATTTTGATCTACTAGTAATACTTTTTTATCATTTTTTATTATTATATATTTATTATTATATATTTCATAGAAGTCTTCTTCTCCTAATTCTTGCTCTGATAACTTTTTATTATTATAGTCATATACTACTAACTTATTATCTTCTTTCTCTAGATAGAAAGAATCTCCTAGTGATATATCTGTTTTAGGTATTGTTAGTATTTCATTTATATTTAGTCTTTCTTCTATATTATTATTATCTTTTTTTATTACTAATAAATATACTAATATACTACTTATTATTAATAATATTGTTATTGTTACTCCTAGTAATATTCTTTTCTTTTTCATAGTTAAACTCCTTATTTCTTATATAATTATTATATCAAAAAAAGTAGAATATTTCATCTACTTTATATTAATTTTATTTATTTCCTAATGAGCTTATAATCTCATTAGGTGATAAGAAGCCTGTAGTCTTCTTATCAAATATTTATTTTATCTAAGTTGTTTTTTACTTAGGATACTAATTCCTATTAAGTTACAACCTGCTATAAATACAATCATATAGTATACAACATATTTTCTACTTAAAATACTCAAGTCAGATATTCTCCATGCTGTTGAAGAAGGTAATATATCATTAGTTACTTCGTATAATTTTCTTTTAGTTCCAGTAAGATATTTAGCATTTTTTACGTTTTCTACTACTAGCCCGTTGTCAGCTACTACAGTTTGATTTACATACTCTGGTTCTTTTAAATGTTCTAACATTAAAAATGATAAAATTGATAAACCAAATACTATAATTGTAGATATTACTACAGTTAATGTTTTATCCGCAAATAGGACTGATAATAAAGTAAATAATGAAGTAAATGATATAGTAAGAAGGATAACTTCTCCAAGTAATTTTAATATTTCTATAGTACCAAGTCCACTAGGTTCTAAGAAGAATAAACCAAATATAAGTATAATGAACATATAAGTAAATAAGCACATTAATCCTTCAATTATACAAGTAATCAAATAAGATAAATATATTTTGGGTCTGCTATAACCTGATATTATTTTATAGTTAATAGTTCTATCAGAAAAATCACTTCCTACATGTAAACTAGTAAATATTGCTATAAAGAAACCTATAAATGCACTAAAAAACCAAATTATATTATAACTTACTTCTGTACTACCAGTTTTAATATAATTATACTGTGTTATACAAATAAAGATAGTTATTATAAATATTATTATTATAGAGCTAAGAAAAGCACCACTATTTTTTATTCTAAATAATTCTGATTTTATTAACTTATTCATTTTCTCCTCCTAGTAACTTTAAGAAATAATTTTCTAATGTATCTTTTTCTTCTTTGATATCTTCTATTTCTATTTTATTATTATTTAGTTCTGTTATAAATTTAGGTATATTTATTTTATTATATATAGTTATTTCTTCTTTACCTGTTTTTTCATAATTTATATTATTATCATCTAAGTATTCTGCTAATTTATCAGTGTCTTTTATTTTTACTGTTGTTTTCTCTCTTATTTTACTATTTAACTCTTCATAACTTATTTCTTCTACTATATGACCTTTATCTATAAATCCATAATTAGTAGCAATTTTTGATAATTCATCCAAATAATGACTTGATATTAGTATTGTTATATTACTTTTTTTATTTAAATCTAATACTAATTTTCTTATTTCTATTATACCTTCTGGGTCTAATCCATTTATTGGTTCATCTAATATTAATAAGTCTGGATTACCTACTAGGGCACAAGCTATCATTAATCTTTGTTTCATTCCTAATGAGAATGTTCTAACTTTTTTATTTTTTTCTTTTAATAAGCCTACTTTATCTAATAAGCTATCTATTTCTTCATATGAAGTTATTCCTTTTATTTTATATACTTCTTTTATATTATCATAAGCATTCATATTATAGTATAAATATGGATACTCAATAATTGCTCCTATTTTCTGTCTCTCTTTATTTATATTTTTATCTTTATTTGATATTCTATAAATAGAATATGTACCACTAGTAGGTTCTTCTAATCCACAAAGTAATCTAATTAACGTTGTTTTACCTGCTCCATTTTTACCTACTAGTCCGTATATGCTTCCTTTTTCAATATGTATATTTAAATTATTTAATGCTTTAAAATTACCATATTTCTTTTCTAAATTTTTTACTTCAATTATATATTCCATGATTAGCCTCCCTCTATAATCTATAATCATTATATCAAAAAAAGTAGAATATTTCATCTACTTTAATTTTTTTATCAAATATTTTTTTAAAATTTGGCTTAAATTTGGCTTATTTGATTTTTTATAACGTATCTTCACTTATACTATATCTTATTTTTAACTCTAACATAATTATCTATACTATATAAATTATAATTTTAATACATTATTTATATCTTCTTTTAATAATATCATTCTCTTCTATATTACCTATTAGTAATGGAGAATTAACATCATGATTATGATAATTTTCTATTACTTTATTCTCATCATAATTAGCATAGCAATATTTGCAAAAGTGTCTACAACTATTATATACACCTATATCTACCATATTAACACATCTGCAATATTTACTACCTCTTGAAGTCCAATTCTTATAAGATTTACCAGTTAATTTATAGGCTAAAGTATGAGATAAACATTCTTCTTTAATAAAACCATATTCTTCTAATGTTTCTTCTTCAGCACAAGTCTGTACTGTCATATTATTTTCTTTTACTATCCTAGAGAAGGACTCTCCTAGTAACTTATAATCTTCTTTAGTAAAAGATTTAATTTTTAAAATATTATTATTCTTTCTAACATTCTTATAATCATCTATAAATGATACTATGATATGTATTTAAAAGCTAATTATAGTTTAAGTGATTATCTAAAATGGGAATATTCAACAGAATTTCTTGGTAAAAAAATAGATTATGATTTCATGTATAATTATGGTAATGTAAAAGAAATAATTGAAATTAATTCAAAACCTAATAGTAATAAAAATATATCAAAAACTTATAGTTTTATATTAAACAACAAAGAATATAAAATAACATTTACTATGATAAAAATTTCAAATAACGCAAATAAACCATATATTAATTATCTAAAATTTGATTAATAAAATTGGAACTTAACCAGTTCTTTTTTTTACAAATTTATATTTAATATTTTCTATCCCTTTCAGATAAATTTAGAACTCTAGATTTTGCTTTTTTATTTGGTACCAATTCTTCTACTTCCTTAGTATCTAACTCTTCTTCTAACTTATTTAAGTAATTTAGTAATGAATCTTGTCTTTCTACTAATACACCATTTAAAAGACTTTCTAGTTTCTCTATATGTTTTGGTTCATTTACTTCTTTTTCATCAAATAGATAATATTTCATTTCTTCTTTTGTCTCATTACTAATAGAATCTAATTTTAATCTAGTAATGTATTCTATATCGTAATTATAGTTATTGTTATTGTCATACTCTCTTGTCATTCTTCTTACAAGCCATTTACGAGTTTCAGAGTCTATTGTTTTACTAAGTAAAACCACATCATCTTGATGGTGTTGGTTATCTATCATATCTAATCTCTTAGAAATTAAAGTATACAAATCCATAAAAATATTAAAATCAGTAATACTCTCTAATACTTTTAAATCAAATTCTTTATATTGACTCTTTAAAAAATGTGGATTCATTAAAAGAGCAGCATAATGCATAACAAGTTTTTTATCCATATTATTCATCTTAATTAAATTATTTAAATATTCTGGATCATTACTACCCGCAACAAGACTTCTATCAAATATCATAGGACTTTTACTTAACATATTACATAGTACTAAATCTTCTTTTAACAAACTATTAAAATAATCATTATCACCGAAAAACTTTCTTGTAGGATTTGCTATATAATAGTATAATGCTCTAGCATTTATTTTACTTTTAGCATTCTTTAATATTTCTACTTCTTTACGATAATTTTTACCTTTAATAAATCTGCTATCAGTCATAATACAAAACAATTCTTCATTAGCAATAGTATGCTCTGCTAAAATTTGCATATTCTCTAAATGATATTTATCCTTTAGTGAATCTTCATTAATAGCTAAGTCCTGTAAACCTATTTCTGAATATTCAAAAAAGTCATTATCAGCCCTTGATATTAATATCATATCTTTTTGATGATATGGACTATTTATTGAATTTATATTTTTTGCTACTTCTGCAAGTGCCTCTGCAGTATATGAATCTTTTGCTTCTAATATTAATCTTAAATCTTCATTATGATATGGACTATTTATAAATAAATATTCTTCTAACATTAATAGTCCATATTTTGCATCATCGGCTTTGCTTATCATAGCAATATCCTCATAAAAATTTTTGCTTTCTAAAAACTTAGGGTTACATATTTTGTCAAAAAGATACCAGCATTCATCGCCATTTTTTAATTTTGCAATAGCCTCTACTCTTTTTGAATAATCTTGACAACTTAACAAATTTCTATTAATCAATATACTCTTAAAATTTTCTACTTCTTTAGGTTCTATATTCAAACTAAGAAAACTATTTATTTGCTTAGAGTCAAGAGTAGATATCCAATTTTTAAAATTATCTATAGTTTTAAATACATCTACTAAACCATATTTTTTTATTTGAATTATTATTTGTTTTAATGTTTCATTTTTCATAACAAAACCTCCTTATAGTTAAATTATATCATATATTTAATAATTTTAAATTACATTGATGCTTTTTTTCTTATTTTTTTTAATATTTTAAGTTATTTTGCAACATTAATATAGAAAAAATACATAAGTTTTAAACCTATGTATTTATCTTTTTAATATTTTTGCTATTACCTTTTTAGTATTACGATATAATTTATAACCAATATCATATATATAATAACCAAACTTATCTAATATTAAATCAAACTCTCCAATATACTCTAAAACATTGCCACCAAAGCCTCTTTTAAATTCATAAACACCATAATTTTCACTACCAGGAGTGAAGTTACCGCTGATACCTCCAAAATCATATATTGGTAGCCCTCTTTCCATAGCTAGTTTAATCATTTCCATCTGCATTTTATACTGAGCCATTAAAGGCATATATTCTTTATATGTACCACCATAAACATAATTTAATCTATCTTTATCAAAAATAAATACTCCAGCACTTATAGGTATTTTTTTTCTTTTATCATTCATAACCATATCATATAGTTTATCACCAGTACATTCTTTTAAATACTTATTTCTATCTAAATAAATTATCGTAAGAAGACTTCTATCCCCTAAAAGATTGTTTAGATTTTTATAATATTCTAAAGATCTATCAAAGTGATTCTGTCTATTCGCAGTGCTTTGCATATCTTCTTTAAAATCACTAATATCATCATCATTACCCAGTATAACAAGTTCTAAAGGATACTTATCATATTTTCTAATACATCTTCGGCATCTTTGATCCATACCCATCATGATATCATCCATGCTTTTAGTAATATCTAAATAATAACTCCATCTAAGTTGTATCTCATCTGTATATCCAGTAGTAAAACCATGATGTTTATATCCTAATTTAGTTAAATTATTCATAACCTCTTTATTACAAAAATCTGTGACTACATTACCACTATTATCATGTTTTTGATATTCTACAAATGGATCAATCTTTAATACTATGCCTTTTCTCTTTATTAAAAAGTTCTTTACTTCCTTAGTAAAAAAACTAAGTACTTCTGTATCATTATAATCAAGTAATACCCCTCTTGGAGCATAATATAAATATTTATCTAAATATACTTTTTTACCAATTATTAGAGATATTGCTACTAGTTTATTATCTTTTAATACTCCTACAAAATAATGTTTCCAACCAGTAAGTTCTTTTATTTGAGCCCAAGCATAACTTTGATAAAAACTACTACCTGGAAAATTATTACTTGCTTTTTCAAACTCTTCTTTTGTTAATTCTACAAACTTCATTACTATCACCTATTTTCTAGAGGAACTCTATTTTTTCTTAACTAACACTTTATTCTATATCTAAAGGTAAACTAACTTTGAATATAGTTTTATCTTTATTACTAGTTACTTCTATCTTACCATTATGTAATTCTACTATCTGTTTACTAATGGCTAAGCCTAAGCCACTACCACCAGTCTTACTAGTCCTTGAAGTATCTAGTCTATAGAAGTTCTCAAATATTTTATCTAATTTATCTTTAGGTATCATTTTACCTTGATTAATTATTTCTACTTTTATTTCTTTGTCTTTCTTTTTGACCTTAATATCTATATTAGTATTTTCTTTACTATAATTTATAGCATTCTTAATTAAATTATTAAATACTCTACTAAGTTTATCAGAATCAGCATATATAGTTATATTGTTATCACTAGTAAAATTAATATTCTTATTAAGTTCTTTTAACATAGGATAAAAATCATCTATTATCTGTTCTAACATTATATTAAGATTTAACTCTTCTTTCTCTAGAATAATCTTTTCTGAATTAAATCTTGCTATATCAAATAACTCATTAATTAACTCTTCTAAACGATATGATTTATTTAAAGCAAGTTCAATATATTTTTTTCTTTGTTCTAGAGGCATATCTTCTATTTCATTTAAAAGAGATAAATAACCTATTACTACTGTTAAAGGAGTTTTTATATCATGAGCTAGATAAACTATTAATTCATCTTTCTTCTTTTCATTTTCTTCAGCTGATTTTTTATTTTTAATGGACTCACTTCTAAAATGATTTAATTTTATTTCTAGTTCTTTCATTTCAGGAGGTAAATCTATATACTCTTCACTTCCATCAAATAACTTTTCCGATGAATCAGATATTACATTTATATATGATGTCATATGTTTTATTTCTTTATATAGTAATATTAAAAATATTATTATGGCCAATGTGGCTACTACTATATATACTGTACCATTATAATATAATTTATTAAATGTCTCAATAGATCTATAATAACTAACTGAATCTATATCATATAACCATTGAAAATCAGATAGTTCAATTATTCTCTTTAAAAGGATAAAAAATACTGCAATAATTGTAAAACTAATAATCATTTTTCCTACTAGTGTCCAGAATCTCTTCTTAAATAAATCTTCTCTATTACTTTTCAATTTTATACCCCACTCCATAAATTGTTTTTATATACTTTGGTTTGCTATAAGTATCTTTCATCTTTTCTCTTATATGTCTAATATGAACCATTATTGTATTATTATCTTTTTCAAAATAATTTTCTTTCCATACTGTAGAAAATAATGTATCACTTTTTACAACACTTCCTCTATTCTCACAAAGAAGCCATAGTATAGCAAATTCTGTCTTAGTAAGTTCTATTTTTTCATTATTAAAAATAAATTCATGAGTATCGTTATTTATTACTATACCTCTAAAATCTATTATATTTTCTTCTTTAGCATTATTATATTTTTGATATCTTCTTAGTTGAGCTTTTACTCTAGCCATAAGTTCTAATGGTTCAAATGGTTTTGTTACATAATCATCTGCTCCTATTGAAAGACCATTTATTTTATCGATATCTTCTACTCTAGCGGTAGCAAATATGATAGGGAAATTATATTTTTTTCTAATAATACTACATAGTTTAAAACCATCTACTTCAGGCATCATAACATCTAATATAGCCAAATCTATTTTTAAATTATCTATATCTCTTACTACATCAGTACTAGAGTAATATTTAATAACATTATAATTTTCATTCTTTAAATACACTTCAAGAAGATCTGCAATTGCTTTTTCATCTTCTACTATTAGAATATTTGACATCCTACCACTCCTTAAATTATTATAGCATATTTTTATTTATAAAATCTTAATATTTTCTTAAATAACTAATATTTTGGTATATATTTTTTGCTTATATATAATAGATATGGTTGATATATTTATTTGAGACAATACTTTGGCTCAAATAAACACTCTAGAACCTTAGATCT
>OIZW01000806.1_pt1 | contig 24000 bp, 17 predicted proteins | sample 1588581 | NCBI WGS metagenome assembly OIZW01 (sample SAMN03283266) | human gut metagenome | biome: human-associated habitat; material: feces | host: Homo sapiens | place: USA | collected 2013 | reverse complement strand
TCAAGTTAAGTGAAGGTGAAGCTGCATTCTTAACAACTTGTAACAGAGGTGAAGGGTTACTAAAAGTTGGTTCAGATACAGCAATAATTTCTATAAGACCAACTAAGAAAGAATTTGAATTCGTAGAAACAAATGTTAACAAAATTAAATTAATACAAGAACAAAAACAAAAAGAAGAACAAAGAAATAACTCACAATCATAAATAAGAGGGAGAATAATGATTAAAAAAGTAGGTTTAATAATTATAGCTATTGTAACAATATTTAATTTAATATTACCATTACAAACAGCCTATGCAGCAGAAACAAAACAAGAAAATGTTAATGAAGTTATGGGAGGTATCTCTAACGAATCTGCGGATAGTCTTATGAACGATGGTAAAACAACAGCAAACCCAGAAGGTGGTTCATCTAAACACAAAGTATCACCAGAACCTAGTATGGGTGGTGCTACAGCAAGTGCAGTTGCAAAGCTAATTAATATTATACCTACTTTAGTTAGTAGTTTACTAAATTCAGTTGTAAATTCACAACAAATTAATGGCTCAGGAACATTGGAATTTACTATACAAGATTTGCTAGAAGGAAAATATGATATGTTTAGCATTGACTTTTTCGGAAATGTTAACGAAACAAAAAAAGTAACAGGAATGCTAACTCAAAATATTGTAATTTGGTATAGTGCAATGCGAAACTTAGCAATTGGAATAACTCTTTTAGTATTAGTATATGTAGGAATAAGAATGGCAATTTCTACAGTTGCAGATGAAAAAGCCAAGTATCAAAAAATGTTAATAGCTTGGGTAAAGGGCTTTTGCATGATATTTGTACTTATATATATTATTATGATAGCTATAAATATATCTAATGGAATTGTAGAGTTAGTACCAAAAAGCACAGAAAATCTAGAAAAAACACTAATGTATGGTAATGGTACAATACAGAATCCACAGAAAGATTCAATAGCAGAAAAGATGGCTACTTTAAAGGGATGGAATTATGTAGCAATTTGTGTTTTATATTGGATAATAGTATATTACCAACTAAAATTTTTTATATTATATTTTAAAAGGGTTTTATCGGTTGGCTTTTTAATAATTATATCACCATTAATCTCAATAACATATCCTATAGATAGTATTGGTGATGAAAAAGCACAAGGTTACCAAAGATGGTTAAAAGAAATACTTATAAATATATTTATTCAGCCATTGCATCTAGTACTTTATTCTTTATTTATAACTTCAGCAGGTGCAATAGCAACAGTAGCACCATTACTTGCAGCAATATTCCTTGTAGGTCTATCTAGAGGAGAGAAAATTGTAAAGAATATCTTTGGAATTAGAGGTGCACAATCAATTAGTTCATTAGGTGGAATTCATTTAATGCATAGAGCATAGAAGGTGTTAGTATGAAGAAAAATGTTAAAAAGAAAATGAATAAGAAGAAAAAGAAAATTATAATAATTACTACCGTAGTTGTACTATTTTTTGTAATACTAATAGTTTTGCTAAAAATTAGCGAGAATAAGCCAATTAACTCTAAAGATGAGGCTAATTCTTTACAAAGTATAGTAGAATTTTGCGAATGTAAATTTATATCTAGCAGGGAATCAGAAGTAGATGGATATTCATTAGATATTTATTTGGAATTTAAATATGATACATATCAAGATGGGGAATCTAAACAACCATATTATGATGTAACCATAGAAGGAATTTGTGAATTCTTAAAATATAATAGTATAAGATTAATTGATGAATCTAGAGGGCTTACTATTAGAGTAGATACGAATTCTACTTCAATTACTAAAAAGTATTTTAATGATGTAGAAGAGTCTGAATATTTTAGTAAGCTATTATCACAAATTAATCTAGAAAATGAGAGTACATTCAAAGAAACAGAATTTGATGTAGCGAGCGAATTACAAACACTTATAAATAATGAATGGAAAACAGAAAATATAAATTTTGGGCAAAAAACTAGTACATTTAGAAACTATGATATCTATTTTGATAATGGATATAGAATAAGAAATATTAATGGAAAAGTTTTTAATATAGTATTTACAAATAAATTTCAAAAGGGAGTTATAGACGACATTAAAGTAGGAGATAGCTTCGATAAAATAAAACAATCATTAGGTAATAATTATATAGAGAAAAATGGAATATTAGAATACATGGGTAAAGATTTATATGTATGTTTTTCTTCTAACGAAATTTCAATATATCCAAGAATTACATATAATTATACTCAATTCGAAAAATTAGTAGAAAGATATAACGAAGATAAAGATTTTAACTCATTTATGAACAGCCTAACAAGCTTATGGCCAGATTATTCTTTGTACAGATACGATACTAGTTATTGTGAAATATGGTATCCATTAAAAGGTATAAAGATAGACAACAGTAGAACAAGTATGGAAGGTATACAAGTATATCAAGAATATAGTGGTTCATTTAAAGATGAACATAAGGATTACTATCAATTATATTATAAAACAAATGAAAGCTTGATTATAGAACAAGAGAAAAACAGAATACTTTTAGAAACAGATAGGGCAGATGTAACAGATGGAAGTTATAAGAGCACAAAGTATGTAATGAAAGCAGATTTTAACGAAGCTAATAAAGCATATAATATTGCATTTTTCTCTATAGATAAAAGTAATCCTGATAGTGAGTTAAGTAAAAACATATATGCAAGTAAAACATATTGGTATGATGATGACAATTTAATATATAGCATAGCTCACCAAGGAATATATATGTATAATGCAACAACTAGAGAAACAAAAACAATAACAGAGGGAACAGATAACTATGATATAACAAATTTTGATTATGCAAATAAAATACTAACATATGATGGAAAAGATGTAAAAATAGAAATATAAAGAAAGGAGAAGATGATGAACAAAATAAAGAAATTCTTTAAAAATATAATAGTTTCATTTTTAATATTTTATATAATAATAGCTAATACATCATCTTCTTATGCAAGAAATTTTGATGATGCTGCTAGGGCATTTCTTGCAGAGCAAACAGAGAACTTTATTAATACATACACCGGAGATTCTGTATATAGTTTAACAGTATTGCCTGCTAATTTCGTTGGTACTACATTCCATTCATGTTGTACATCTGGTATTGCATATGTGTATAATGCTTTTTTAGGTTTAAATATATATAATATTGGATTTAGTGACTTGGCGGTTACTAACTTAACATCTTTGCAAAACTCTAACTGGACAGAAGTACCTTTGTCACAATCTAGACCAGGAGATATCTTAGTAAGAGATGGACATGCCGAAATGGTTGCAACAGACGGAGGGGCAACACACTTTAACTTTGGTAGTGGTAGAACAAATGCAAACATGAATATTCACCCAGGCTCTGATTCATTTACCAAAGTATTTAGCCTTAACGAAAATGTACAAGTTACACCTTCTGGAACAGTACCAAATACTCCAAATAGTTTGGAGGAAGAAGACAATGCTACAGAAGACCCAGCAGATGAATTTTACTATCAAGGTTTAGCCCAAGGTTCGTTTTCTGGTACAAGTAGTGTTGGTAATATACTAGCATGGCTATTTAATTTGATTTCTCAACTTGTAGATTATATAGTAGGATTTATGACTATGATAATAAAAGTTGTTATTATAGGTTGGGCAAATATTTTTGTTAATATAGTTACAGATGCATTAGATGCAATTACAGGTGAAGCAGTAGAAGCTCCAGTACAAGATGATAGTCAAGCAGATAGTAATACTGTAAATACAACAACTGGGGGAGATACAACAGATACACATGAAGCACAATCAATCTTAGATAATGATAATTTATATACACCAACATCAACAGAGCTACAACCAGAAGGAGATGACAAATTAACTGTTGATAAGATTATTTTTAACCAAGTACCTTTATTAGATGTTAATGTATTTACAGATACAGCAGCAGGCTATACATTAAAAGAAGATTCATCTTTATTAATTATAAGAGATAGTGTTGCAACATGGTACTATATAATACGTAATGTTACAATAGCAGTAATGTTAGTAATATTAATATATGTAGGAATAAGAATGGCAATCTCTACAATAGCTTCAGAAAAAGCGCAATACCAAAGAATGCTAGTAAGTTGGTTAGTAGGATTTCTAATAATTTTTGTAATACATTATTTTTTATTATTAGTATTGAATATAAATTCCACAATCTTGGGATGGATAACAGGAGCTCAAGATAATTTGGGATATGAAGATAGTATTTATGAAACAGTAAGAACAAAAGCATATGAAATTAAATTCTCATCTGGTATGGTTGGAACTATTTTATATATTGTTTTAATTATCTTAATGTTAAAATTTTTATATATTTATTTAAAGAGATTTTTAGCAGTTTGTATACTTATAGTTATGGCACCAATGATGGGAGCAAGTTATGCAATATCTAAAGTTAGAACAGGAAAAGCAAAAGCATTTACTCGCTGGATGAAAGATTATACATTACTGGTTTTAATACAAAGTGTACATGCACTTATTTATACATGTTTTGTAACTGTAGTACTACAGCTTACAAATGAATCTATAGCTGGAATTGTATTAGCATTAATTGTTATGAACTTTATGCTAAAAGCATCAGACATATTTACAGGAATATTTAGTATGGTTGGAGACAAAACAGGCGGTTCTAGATCATTAGGAACTATTTTAAACTCTGATCCTAAATCTGAAATATATGAAAAATTATTTGTAGCTAAAGCAATAGGTAATACGGCAAAAGGATTTGCTGCAGGAGCAGTAGAATTTGGAAAAGATTTAAAATCTTCATTAGCAACAGGAACTGACAGGAAAAAACAAGTACAAGCACAAGCTTTAGGAATTGGAAATTTAGGTAAAAAAGCTTTAGGACAAAGTTGGTCAGGAATTAAGAATATAGATGCTGCAACAGGACAATATGTTCCTAAAGGAAAAGCAGAAAAGCTTGCTATGCTTTCTACAGATTTAATTAATGCCGAAAAACAATCTAAAGATAAGAAGAAAAAAGAAAGAAAGAAATTTTTATCAGATTTACAGTCTACGCATAACAATAGAATGACAAATGCATTAAAATTAGTGACAGCATTTCCTTTAATGGGAGTATCTGGATATGCAGGTATCGGTGCTGCTAATCTTACCACTGCAACAGCTGATAGCATAGCAAATTCTGTAAAGAGAAGAAACTTAAAAAACAAACAAAATGCTAAGAAGTATAAATTTACAGCTCCAATTCGAATGGCAGGAACAATAGCAGGAGGACCAGTATTAGCAGGAGCAAAAGGTATAAAAGATTCTGTAAAAGACGGAGTCAAAACTGGTGGAAAAATTCAAGATTCATACGAAAGCAGAATGTCACAAATTGGTCAAGCAAAAGAAGCTGAATCTAAGATTATTGATTTATATACAAGTGGTAGAAAGTCTAAGGAATCAGAACTTAAGTCTAGAACTGGAAAAGATGATAAGGTAGTAAAAGCACTAGCCAAGACATCTTTTGACGGATCATACCAAAGAACAGTAGATAATGTTTTTGAAATATCAGATATGGTAGATGACAAAGTAGAGAGAGAAAAACATTTACAATCATATAAAGATATTCTCGGTGTTGACGAAAAGAGTATTGGAAAAAATAGCATTGAAGCTGTAAAAGTAAATGTAAAAAACAAAGCTCAGCATAATATTTCAGAAAAATTAAGAGAAAAATACCAAAAAGAAAATAATTATCATTTAGATGAAGCAACTGAAGAGAAGATAAAACAAGAAACAGAAGAGAGAGTTGCAAAATTTATGCAGGATTTGGAAAAAGAGATAGATGACAATACAGTTAAAGATGAAAGTTTAGCTAACGATCCAACAGTTATTAAAGGTGATAGATTTGATTATTCAGAGACAATAAATGCAGATACATTAAAATCAACTATTGAAGACATGATGAAAAAGCACGATGCAGATAAAAAAGTAGATGACGGAATGGAAGAATTAAGAGATCAAATGCAAAGATTACAAAGAATAGATAGAGAGTATGCATACTCTGATGCAAACAAAGATAAAACATATTTGTATAGAGCAGGAACAGACATCCGTCAAGCAGATGAAAGTAGAACAAATCTTAAGAATGTATTATCAAGTTTAACTTTTAGAAATATAGATATAAATGGGGGAAGGAGATAACATGAAAAGGAGTTTATTCAAAATATTAACGATTGCAATATGTATAGTTACAATGTTAAACATCGTGCTACCAAGTGTTAGTTATGTTGTATATGCAGATGATACAAATACAACAGAAGCTCAAAAGGAAGAAACTAGGGCCACAGAAGGATATGAAAGTGGTTTTGGACAAATAATGGATGGTATTGCGGGGTTACTTACTTGGCCATTAAGAATGTTAATTCTAGCATTTGGATATGCGATAAGACTGATAATTGGAGGAATTGCATCAATAGCAGGAGGAGAATTTAATCTTAATATTAGTCCAAATGATATTCTATTTGACAAGCTGGAAATTACAGACGTAAACTTCTTTAATTTTGATAATAGTTTAAGTGATGGAGTATTAACAATTAGAAAAAATATTGCAATTTGGTATTATGCATTAAGAAACCTAGCAATAGGAATTCTACTTGCAATATTAATATATGTAGGAATAAGAATGGCAATTTCTACAGTTGCTTCAGAAGAGGCAAAATATAAAGTAATGTTAAGAGATTGGGTAGTAAGTTTTGTATTAGTGTTTTTAATGCAGTATATAATTGCTTTTACCTTAAATGCAAATAATGCATTAGTTAGCCTTATGGAAAAAGCAATGACGAATGCAAGTGACAACTCGATTTTCGCAGATGTAATGAATACTTTTGCATTACAAGGGGCAGATCCATTATCATTTACAATGGGATTTGGTTCTGCAATAGCATTTTGTATATTAGTAGGTATTACATTATCTTTCTTAGTATTCTATATAAAACGTATGCTTACATTAGCATTTTTAGTTATAATTTCTCCAATTGTAACAATAACTTACTCTATAGATAAAATGGGAGACAATCAATCACAAGCATTAAATAAGTGGGTTAAAGAGTTTGTATACACAGTTTTAATACAACCATTCCAATGTTTAATATATATAGTGTTTGCAACTACAGCATTAACACTAATGCAAGATAAAACATTAGGTGCAGCTATATTAGGCTGTATAATGCTATTATTTATACATCAAGCAGAACATATAGTAAGAGGAATATTCAGTTTCGAACATGCTCATAACTTAGGAGATACATTTATGACATTAGCTCTTGTTAAGTCATTAGGAAGTAGCTTAAGTAAAGTTGGAAAAGCAGCTGGTGGTGCAGCAGCAGGAAGAGCAGCAGGAGCAGCACCAGCAGCTGCTGGAACACAAGCACCTAGACAAAATAATCAGGCTAGAAATATTAACAAATCTAATAAACAGATTTCAAAAGGATTTAAAAAGGGTGACAAGCCACCTTCTAAGTTAAGCAGAGCAAAAGAAGGAGCAGCGAAACTTGCAAATACAAAAGCAGGAAGAATAATAACAGCTTTACCAAAAGCTTCAATAAAGGCAGCAGCAAGATATGCAGCGCCAATTGCGTTTACTGCAATGGGAGCTGGTGCAGCTGGAATGCAAGGCTCTATTATTGGATATCAAATGGGACAAGGTGTATATACTGCTGGAAAATCCATGAGACAAGGAATACAACAAAAAATGGATGCAAAAACAGCTGCAAGAACACAAGTTGGTCAAGCATATAATAATTATGTACATGCACAAGGATTAGAAAATGATCCAACTACAGCTAAATTTGAATATAATAGAATTGCAAGAGATATTTTAAATGGAAGAGATGTAAACTCTTTTGCTGCAGAAGATCAACAATTAGCACAAAGCTTAGCACAATTTAAGAATACATTTGAACAAATGGGAACATCTCAAAAGAATATTGCAAAAGATATGGAAAAAACTTTAATGAAAATGCAAGATTTACAAGCAAGACAAAATACTAATAATCCTTAATTTAAAAGATAGGAAGGAGCGAAGATGAGCTTTATAGATACTAGATTAAAAATAAGACGTTTTTTTAAGAAATATAAAAAAATAATCATATTTATTATTATCATTTGGGCAATAATTTTTGTAGTAAATTATATATTGAAAAATATGCCAAAAGAAGATATTCCAGAAACAACTTATGAACCTAATGTATCTGTTATGACAGAAGATGAAGTGCCAGATAAATGGCACGAAACAATAGAAAGTACTATAGAAACATTTGTACAAAGATGTAATAATAAAGAGTATGAAGCAGCATATAACATGCTTTCAGACGACTGTAAAGCAGAGGTATATCCAACCTTAAGCTCTTTCCAAGAATTTGTAAATGCGAAATTTAAAGAGAAAAGGGCATATAGTATTCAGAATTTTTCAAATGTAGGTAAACAATATATATATGATGTAAATCTTATGGAAGATTTAATGGCAACAGGGCTTACAGGAACAGAATATTATTTTGATGAAGAAAAATTTGTATTTACAGAAGATGATGATTCTTTAAAACTTGCAATAGATGGTTTTGTTAGAAAGACAGACTTAAATGTATTTGCAGAAGATGAGAATTTAAAAATAAATATAGATAGCAAAAATGTATTTTATGATCATGAAACATATAAAGTTACTTTAACTAATAGGTCTGAGCATCCAATTGTAATAGCAGATGGAAGTTCTAACAATGAAGTTGTTTTAAATACAGGAGAAGATGATAGAAACGAAAGAAATGTCGGAACTTATGGAATAGTTTTACAACCAGGAGAAAATAAAAGTTATACATTTGTATTTACAAAATATTGTGATGATGGAAATGCTCCACAATATATGATGCTTAATAATATTAGAGTATTGCAATCATATTCTGGAAATGAAAATACGAAACAAGCTGAATTAGATAATGCGATTAGAATATATAGTTTAAGAATTAATTTCCATACTGCAGAGTAGAGGTGGTGAGATTTTGGGAGACGATAATCAAAACTTAAATGATACAACACAAACTAATCAATCTTCAAGTGGTGAGAAAATAGAAAAAGCTGGAAATGCTACAGCAGGTGCTGTAAAAAAAGGAAAATTTTTGGCAAAGGTTATAAAAAGTTTAAAAGGATTAGGAGCGCTAGGAGTAGCAGGTATTGTAATTATAGTGGTTATTATAGCTCTAATTGTAATAGTAGGAATTGTAGGTTTCTTCTTAGAGATGCCAGGTCTTATAAATAATAAAGTTTCAGAAATTGCAACAGCTTTTTGTACAGAACTAAAAACATATTATGAAGGTAACTCTGCCAGGTTTGGTAGTGAACCACAAAAAGAACTTGCAGAATATCTAACTAATATGGGATATTCACCTTATGAATTTGGATTTGGTAGATATACTGATGAAGATGGAAATTACATAGAAGATGGAGAATCTGATGATGCATCGATGAATAGTAAGTATTTAAATGCATATTTAACAGCAGATTACAATACTTATGTGCCATACGAAAAATTTAAATCAGGAGTTTCAAAAGTACTTAATGTTATAGGAGATGCTGTTGGATATGTACTAGGAATGGAAACAGAAAAAGACACCGGAGATCCACAATTTGGTATGCTACATTTTGACTCAGGAATGTATGAGAATGCAGATGGTGATGACTTAAATGCGAGAAAGATGAACTTTTTAGATAGTGTTGATGCAAATGTTGAATCTAAAACATTGACATTCACCGTTTGGGAATCATTATTTACACGTTCATACTATACATATAATATGGAAGGCTGGACAGCGAGATATGGTAAACCGCTAGAATTATCATTAACGTTGCATTTAGCAACAATGGCACCAGACTTAGTTTATAGATTTGACATGGACTCAGAAGAAAGTACAGAAATACACATTGCAACAATAAAAAGTAAAGCTACAATTAAATTTGAATACCATGTTAATAATTTGCCAGAAGAAGGAACAAATTTTGCCGGAGTAGATGAATCATTAGCTGATATAGATAATCATATACAAGGAGAAGATCATACTCTAACTGTAGAAGATATACAAACTCTAAAAGACTACATAGATGATCATAATAATTCGGATATGGTTGAAAGAATAAATGCAGGTTATGAAAATTTAAAAGCCTTTATTAACTCTTCTATAGATACAGGAAACAATAGACATTATTTAGAGATTAATGAGACAATACTTCAATCTTACGATGCGCCAGATCAAGTTGCTTGGTGGAATGATTCAGAATCTATAGAATATATGTTTAATAATGGTGGAGGATTATTTAATAATGAGAAATCAATTATGGATTCATCTATCGAGAAAATAAAAGAACAATATCCAGATGCTGAATTCTATACAGACGAAGTTGGCAAATCATATTCTGAAATTGTTGGAAAAACAGTTCATTCTGTAGAAGATTCTACAGGAACATATGAAGATGGTGCAACAACGGGTATTATGAATGAATTCTATATAAAATATAGTGAAGCTAAGAGTGATGAAGATTTTACAGAAGATGAACAAAATGAAGTATATGAATTTTTACAAGATAAATTAGAGGAATTATTGCCACATGTAGAAACAGATATTCAAAAGATTAAAGAATATGATGCTGAAACAGAGGATAAACTAAAAGCATTTAATGAAGAACTAGAAAAAATAGGATTAACAACTACATCTATAAACAATGCAATTGACTATAATAATGATGGCGGACAAGGAGAAGGAACAGAGATTAACAGAGTTCAACCATACATTACAAAAGTAATTAAACATTGGTATAGAGATGTAATATTTAAAGACAATACAGGAGAATATGATTATTATGATGCATATGATGTTAGCGAAAGTCAAGCAACATATGAAAACATATTTAATCCTGTACAACAATCAGATGATAGTTCTTTGGCACCAAACGATAAAGGTGCATTTTATACAATAGAGACTGTTGGTGCTGGTAGTGAATTAGTACAAGCAAGAGATGCCATAAGAGGTGCTGTTAATGAACACACAAAAGAATTATTTGTTGGTACAGCAGACAGACCTGCTAAGTACTTTATATATGATGGAAGCACAAAAACAGCAGAAAAAATAGATGAATTAAGAAAGGTATATGATGAGGCATATTCTGCTTCATGGGACATAATACAAGATGATAAAACAGCAAGACAAGCAGCAGAAGATGCAGTAGAAGCTAAAGAAGTACAAGACGGAACAGACTTCTATAAGGAAGTTAATGTTAGACAAAATGCCCTTTCTGCATTCTCTATACTAGAAAATTCTAAAACAGAAGATTCAGAATATATCTTAAGAGATTTGAAAAAGTTATTTGTAGACTTAGGATACTTTACAAAGGATGACTTAAGAGAAGACGATACACATGTTTTCCAATGGCCTATTAGTGGATATATTAATACATATTGGCCACAAAGAAGATTCGAAAAACAACAAGCAGATTATGGAACATTAATAAGAAGTAAAGCTTCAACAGATAATATAAGAGCAGGTCTAAATGCAGATGGTAGTGAAAGAACAGAAGAACAAACACAAGCATATATTTATGAAGCTAACTTTAATGCAGACACAACAGGAGCACCATCAGATGAAGGAGTTCCAGATTTAGATGATGAAGATACAGAAGAAAACGATGAAGAAACAGATGAAGTTTCAAATCCAACAGATACACTTATAGATGGTTTTGAATCTGGACTAAATGTAGTATCACCTGTAACTGGAGAAATCTTAGAAGAGGGTGATGATTACATAAAGATAAAAGTATTAGATACATCTGCTGTTTCTGAATATGAAGAGTTCTATAATGAATATAAAGGAATTTGTACAGGATATATTATGTATATTAGAGGATTCCAAAAAGGAGCTATAGATGCAAATTCTGTATCAGAATATCAAAAAGTAACACATACAGATAGATACTTTATAGAAATGGGATTCGCAGATGATTATAGAGAAGTAGAGCCATATGCAACAGCCTTTGAGGAAGCAGAACAAAAAAGAATAGATGCTCCAGCATACTTAGAAAAAGATGGAAAGAGATATATTAAGGAAGGAACAGTATTAGGAACAACAACTGGTTCAGACTTAGGCTTATATCTAATGAATAGAGAGAACTCTATGGTTGAAGATGTAGAATCTTATGTTAGATTAGTAAAGAAAGGAATAGACACAGAATTCCCAGAAGAATTTATATTCTGGCTAGGTGTTGAACTAGAAGGTGCCTGTGAAGGAAAATATGACTTGGGAGATAGTTATGGAGTAGAAGTTTTAGCAGATGGTGCAGGTAATACAACAGCATTTGGTTTAACAAAAGCAGTTGCACAAACAGGAGAAGTTCCAAATATGTATCCACAATTTGCAGAACATTTAGCAGCAGGAAGAGTTCCAAAGAAAGAAGCACAAGATGTATTTGTATTAGTATTAGAAGCTGCCAGAGAAACAATTTTGGAAAAAATAACGAATCAAAGTGCATTGTCGGAAAGTATGCTAGATGCTCTGGTAGATTTACACCATGCAAGTCCGTCTGAATGTTACCAGATTATAGAGGTATTTAATCAAAAGAATACTTTAACAGTACAAGATTTCGAAGACCATTGGGGTACAAATACAAATTATGAAACCCAACTAAGAGGAAGAGGACATGTACGTGGTGTATTAGCGGTAGATGAAGAATATAGGAATCCATATGATCAATCATTCCCTAAATATACATTTAATACAGAAACTCCGTGGACAGACTTTATAAATGGAACACCTTCATCTGAAATTGCTACTTTAGGTTAATTTGGAGGGCTTATATGAAATTAGGAAAGAAAGTGTTAATAACATTAATTGTTATTGTTGTTATAATTATTATAGTTGTTTTTGTTAGAAAATCTATTAATAAAAAAGTTGTAAATGAAGTTGCTAAAACAGATGAGCAATTAGTACAAGAAAGCGTAGAAAGCTATTCTAAAGGAAAAGTATTTCCAAGAGGGATATCTGAATTAATGGAAAAATATGAGGGCCAAAATAGCAAAAATGATTTATATGAAAGTTTAGATAATCTAGTAAATGAATACTTACCAACATTATTTGAAGAAATAACTGGATTAAGTGATAGTCAATTAACAAATTTATTTAACGAAAAGAAAACTGAAATAACTGAAAACTTAGGAATAACTCAAGAAGATGACTTTAAAAAATTAGCAACATATTTACAGAATAATAATTATGGTAGTAATAAATTTGAATCTTGCGAAATAGACTCTAATTCATATAGAACTGCGGGTGGAAATAGATATTTGAGTTTTATAATAAATTTAAAATATGAAAACCAAGAAAATCAATTGCAGTTAAGAGTATATTTTGCAAATATGACTTCTACAAATCCGGAAATTATATATGCTTCAGCAGAATAATGGGAGGAAGATATGAAAGAAAATTTTTTAGATAGTAAAGGATTTAAAATATTATTCTTTTTGCTAATAATAGTTATTGGAATAATTGTAGTCGTAAATACAGTTTTTATGACAAAATCTAATAAATCAGAGAATACTTTAGCAAATGGAGTTGCTCAAGAAAATATATTAACTGCAGAAGAGATAGAGGAAAATACAAATCAGCTAGAAATAGAAGATTTAAAAGGCAAAGATGAAAGAACTAGAATACAACAATATTGTGGAAAGTTTATAAGATATATAGAAAGTAAGGATTATGATAAGGCTTATGCCTTATTATATCCTGACTTTAAAAATAATTATTTCAAAACTGTAGAGCATTTTCAAAAATATGCAGAGGAAAAATTTCCATCAACATTAATAGCAGTAGAATATAACAATATAGAAAGACAAGGACAATATTATATATTATTTACTACAATAAAAACTCCATTAGATTCAAGTTATTCTATGGACCAAAAATTTATTTTGATAGAAAATGGATTTAATGATTTTCAATTATCATTTGATGTAAAAAATTAAATTGGAGGGAATGTAAATGGCAGAAAAAGATTTACCCGAAAGACTACAATTACAAAATGAAAGAATTCAAGAGATAGAAAACAAAATAAAGAAATTAGAAGATAAAGAACAAGATGGAAAATACTTAGTATCTCTTAAAGAAAAATTAGTAACTGAGGAAAAAGCAAAAGGAGATATCGAAAATATATATTCTTTATCAGCTATAGAAATAGCAGAAATTAAGGCAAAAGCAAAGCAATTAGCTTTAATTGCATATAGATCTGGTGAATATGATTTATATAAGGACTATGAGTTAGTAGCTACTACGAATGAGCAAGGACTATTAGAGGTTACTGATGAGTATAGGGAGGAATTAGAAGGGCTAATTCCAGCGCAATATCTAGAATTAAAAGAAATAGAACCAGAAGAGTTAGAGGAAAGATCTAAAGAAGAAGATAAAACAGATTTAAAGAAAGAGGAAGAAAAGGAAGAACAAAAAGAAACAGTAAATAAAATGCAAGAAGATACTGACTTGGAATTAGTTTCTTTAGTAAGAATAGAAGATGAAAATTTCTCTAGAGATGTAGTAGGTAGAGAAACCGGATATGCAGAACAATATATGGGAATTACAAAAGAGGGTACAATTTGCCTATTAGGTCTAAGACCAGATAATAAATTTGAGCTTAACCCGGATTTTGTTGGAGCAAGAACTGCAAGGACAGATGAGCAACCAGGAGAATGTGGTAAGAGTAGTGTTGATATGGTAGTTCCAAGAAAAGATGGTACTACATCAAGTTTAGGAATTGATATAAACTATGGTCAAATTTCTTTAACAAATAGAAATACAAATGAGCCAATTCAGACATCAAATTATAGACCTTCTGATGCAGAGTCAGAAAAATATAAGTTAGAAGAAGAAAAGGGTAATAAAGAAAGCCTAGAAAGAAAAATGGAAGAAGAAAGAAAAAGAGAAGAACAACGAAAGAAAGAAAAACAAGAAAAAGAAGATGATGATGGTCATGGATGGCCAGAAGAAAGAAAATCACCATGGGAATAATAAAAAGAATAAAAATCACTTATTCGAATATATTTGAATAGGTGATTTTTTGTGTGTATTAAAAGAACTTTAAGTATATTAATTATTATAGTTTTGAGTTTTACAAGTGTAGTATATGCTGATGATATAGATGATATGGAAATAATTAATTGGTCTGAAGACGTGGTACAAACAACTAATAGTAATGAAGAGCCAAAACTTAATTCACGTGCAGCAATAATATATGATAGAAAATCTAAAAGAGTTATATGGGGCAAGGCCGAAAATGAACAACGCCCGATGGCATCCACTACAAAAATTATGACAGCAATAGTAGTATTAGAAAATGCAAATTTAAATGATATAGTTACAGTTTCTAAAAAGGCAGCAGGAACAGGTGGATCTAGGCTTGGTCTTAAAAGTGATGATAAAATTTCTATTAATAACTTATTATATGGACTATTAATGGTTTCACGGAAATGATGCAGCAGTAGCTTTGGCAGAATATGTTGGCGGAAATATAGAAGGTTTTGCAGAAATGATGAATGCGAAAGCACAAGAATTAGGTTTAGAGAGTACACATTTTATTACTCCTCATGGACTTGACATGCCAGAACATTATACTACTGCGTTTGAGTTGGCTAAAATGGCAGATTATGCTTTAAACATAGAAGAATTTGCTAATATTGTTAATACTAAAAGTATAACTATTTCGATTAATGATAGAAGTAAAACTTTGACTAATACAAACGAACTATTAGGAAACCTATATGGTGTAAATGGCGTAAAAACTGGCTTTACAAACGGAGCTAATAGATGTTTAGTAACATCTGTTAATAGAGATGGAATGAATATAATTACTGTAGTTCTAGGTGCAGATACAAAAAAGGATAGAACAAATGATAGTATAAAGTTAATTGAATATGCATATTCAAATTACGAAATATATAATTTAGAAGATATAGTCAATGAAAAATATAACGAATGGAAACAAATAAATGAGAATAGAATAGAAGTTATTAAAGGAAAGAAGGAAAATGTTAGCACAAGGTTGGAAGAATTAGATAATTATTATTATCCAATAAAAAAAATAGAGAGGGAAAAAATTAATGTAAAGATTTTTAATTTAAGCGAGATAAATGCTCCGGTACAAAAAGATGCATATATTGGTAAATTATGTGTGTATAATGATAACGAAAAAATATTAGAATTAACAATAAGTGTAAACAAAAGTATAGAAAAACTTGAGTTTATAGATTACTTAAAGAATTTTATAATAAATAATATTAAAAACATGGAAAGTGCAATTTAAAAAGGGATAAGGATATCCACAGGGATAGGGATATGGGGACGTTCCTTTTTTTCCTGTTTTCGGGATTTGCCGGGATTTAGGGACGTTCCTTTTTTCCTTGTTTTTACTTTTAGACTTTTCATAATTTATATTTCGAAATTATGGTAGGTTAAAAATGTGTTAATACAAAGTTTACTAAGTCATTTGCTGAATTCTTATTTATAATTTTAGCTTGATTTTCTATCATACTCTTTTGCAAGTTTTTATCTTTTAAAAGTTTATTAGTATTTGTTAATACTTCTTCAATACTATTAGACACAAGGCTAAGCCCATTTTTTTCGAAAAATCTTGCATTGTAGTTTTCAACCCCAGGTATTGGCATTATATGAATCATCGGTTTTCGTAATGTTGCAACTTCTGTGCTTGTAAGGCCTCCTGGTTTTGTTAAAACAATGGCACTTGCTGCAATATATTCATTTATATTATCTATAAATCCTTTAACCAGAAGGTTTTTATTATTTAGTTCTTTTAGTGCAGAATATAATGTTTGATTATTTCCACAAATTGCGACAACATAAATATTTGGAATATTATCTAATAAAGATTTAACAATATCTTTCATCTTTCCAAATCCCATACTGCCAGATGTAATTAAAACAATATCTTTATTTGTTGGTAAGTTAAGATTATTTTTGACTTTAGAAAATGAGCTAGAAACAGATATTCCAAGATCTAATAATATTTCTTCTTTAAAACCTTTTTCAATAAATTCTCGTTTTAGAGAGCTATGTGGGATAACAAAATAATCAGGTCTTGTTTCTTCCCAAAATGGAACAGCATGATAATCTGTTGCTACATTAATAAGTTTTATATCTTTACCATCGTTTTTTAATGTAGTTATTGCCATTGCAGGAAATAGATGAGGGGATATAATCAAGTCATAATTATATTTTTGTATGTAAGAATAAAGCTTATTCTTAGCTAACTTATTTAAACCATAAACAGGACTTGTGATTCCTGTTTTTGAATATGCTTCGCCTAACTTATATGCTATTTTGAATAGACTGCCATTACCTTTTGTAGTGTTTAAATATATTTTCTCCGAATGTTTCTTGGCATTAGGTCCTAAGATATCAAAATAATCAACAAAGTGGCAATTTATATTATATTCTGCAAATTCTTTTTCTATATAATGGCCACATGCATTGTGACCTCCACCTGTGCTACAAGATAAAATTAATATTTTCATATATTACTCCTAATTAGCGTTTATTGTTTGAAGAATATCAAATAATAAACAGATGGTCAAGTACGTTTATAAAATTTTTACAGATTGTAATCAAAGATACAAATGCTCGGTACAAGTACTCGTTTCAGATAATAAAAAATAAACCCTAGTATTTTTATACTAGGGTTTTGGAGCGAACGTCGTAGTTATCTACAACTTTTTCTCTTAACGATTGATACAAATATCAATCAATTTATTAAAGTATATCATATTTTTTATAAATTGCAATAAAATTTTTATGAAAAATTTCAAGAAATTATGATTGTATACATAGTTATTGCTTTTTTAGACTTTTTTTATTTTCCTTTTCAAGTTGTTTTAAACTCTTTTTAGGTGTAGGCAACTCTTCTGGCATAGTTCCACCATTTTTAGCAATTACTTCTCTTATATTCTTTCCAATATTATAATGAGTTTCATTTGCTTCTTTTTCAGTTTGTATATTGTCCTTCTTTAATTTTTGCTCAGTTTGTGAAATCCTAAACAAATTAGCAATTAATTCATCACTTCCCATATTATCTAAAATATCTTCTCTATATCTTAATCCTTTTCGTTTTGCAATATCATCAGCTGTTTCTCCATTATACAAACCTTTATAACCTGAATTATGAAATTTATCAAAATTTTTAACTCCAGAATTTTTAGCAGTTTGATTAAGTGAATAATTTCCTTTTTTAGTTAAATTTCTTTGATAAAATCTTTTTTCATCTTCTGTTAGAGAACTATATTCTTTTTCAGTTATTTCCTGTTTTCTTGTTTGTACTGCAAAGTATGTTTGTGCTAAAGCGATTACTTTCTTTCTGCTATCTCCATTTTGTGCTATCAAATAACAAGCATAACGAGTTAATTTATAATCCTTTTGTTCTCTTTGTGCATCAGAACCTATTTGCACCATTTTACCGACATCGGCAAAATGGTCAAAGATTGATATTTCACTATTTTCACAAGATTTCATAGCTTTAGAAATGACTTTTTTAAAATTACTCCATTTGCTGTAATTAAGACAAGACATAAGCTCTCTTGCATACCAAAATTCAATTCCATTTTCATCAATGTGTTTTATATCTTCAAAAGTTTTATTATTATAATTTTCATTTTTATCTAGTTTATTCACAATAAATCATCTCCATTATTTGATATGTATTATTTGATATGTATTATTTTATTACATTTTCATATAAATTGCAATACTTTATCGAAAATTTGTTTTGTCTATTTCATACTAAAAAGCAAAAGAGAAGCAATACTTGCTCCTCCTTCGCAATAAATTCATTTAATTTTATGCCTTAACTCTTTGTGTCACCCTAGACATTATTCCTCTTTAAAAACAATTTCATAAAGATGTGGTAATACTGATGGATCCCTAAAGAAAATCTTCGCAAGGATTTCCCAAACATCGATTTCTTCTCCATCGGGAGTAAAATAGTGAACAACAGGATCCACAGAGTTATAACCTGCACATATCCGCAAAGTATTACTGGAAACACCCAAAATTCCTGAAAGTGGTTCCAATATTTCTCTCGGAACAATAGCTTTAAGTTCCTCATATTCCTTAATTTCTTTAGCAGTAATACAAGGATTTTTAAGCATATCTGCAATGTCTTGGTAGGTCATGTTCCTGTCTTTCCGAACTTTTTTTATCAGTTCGGACATATTCATGTCTTCATAGTACTGTTTCAATTCTTCATGACTAGGTATTTGCATAAAATTTCCTCCTTACAATTGTAATATGGGAATTTACAACTTGCTATTCTTATTATAGTTCGCATAGCTACGAATATTTACTTTAATATGATAGCATATTTTACATAAAATTTCAACTAAAATCGTCATCACATATTTACTATACTTTGTTTTTTATACTATTAAATAAATACAATGCAATCTTATTTCTATCAGTTTGTTCCATTTCCATAAGTTTTGCCATAGTAAAATTTATAATAAAATATTTGCTTTGTCCAAAATTTATTAGAGTTGTTCGATATTCTTCATCAATTTTTCTTAAATGTGTATCAAATTTATCATACATTTCTTTCTTGTCATAGTCCAAAGTAAGCCATTGACTATCATTCATACATATTGCAAGTCTTAACTTGTCTTTTATATTCATATTTTTAATTATATTTATTACACTTTCAACTTTTTCTTCTTCCATAATCTTTTTCTCCTTTTAAAATCTGGTATCATTATTTTTCTTTTTATTCTTAATTTGCATGTTTTCATCTGGTATTGTTACTTTTCTAGCAATATTATTTGCAATTTCATTGTCGTTGTCATCAAATATTCCATTTTTATATAGGTCATCGCTTACAATTTTATAGCTATTATCTTTATCAAAACAAATTCTTTTGTGAAAATGGCTCATAATACTATGCCAAAAGCCTTTGAATTTCTGCAATTCTTGTTTTAGTTTTTCTTTTTCAGTTTGTAATTTACCTATAATCTTGTCTTTAGTAAATAGTTCTTTTTTCAGATTGCCGATTTCATTATCTTTTAGTTCTATTTCATATTTAAGTGAACGATTTTCCTTTTCTATTTCAAAAGCAGAATGCTCAAAATCTTTAATAGCAATATTTAAGTCATTTACGTTTCTTACTGTCTGGGTTATATCTTTTACATCTTTTGTATAATTTTTGATTTTCTGGACATCCTCGTTTGAAATAACCATATTATTTTTGTTTAGTTTAGTAGATTTTAAACTATCTAAAATTTTATCTATGTCTTTGCTTGTATTATCAAGTTGTTTAGTTTGAGTATTCGCTTTTTCAAGTTTTTGCTCTTTCTGTTTTAGCTGTTTTTTTATTTCTCTATAATCTCCCATATTTTTAACATTTATATCTTGATTTCTACCTTTTTGCTTTTCCTTTAACTTAAAATCCATATCATAAAACTTATTAAAAGACTTTATACAAGCATTTCTCATTTTATCTTGTATTTGTGTTAATGTGGTTTTAGTAAATAACCTTGATTTTACTACTTGTTTTTTCATTCCTCTAGTGCAATTTGTAGTTACTGGAACACCTACAATGTGCATATGGGGAGAAACTTCATCAAAGTGTATTGTTGCATTTGCTATTTTAAAATCTGGTATGATTTTTATTAAATCTTTTATTTGCTCATTATATACATCAACCATTTTAAATCTATATCTTTCGTTTTTATCATTCCAAAAGTCCATATCTCCAAGTTCTATTATAATCTCACAAGCAATATCATTCTGTGAATCACATACTTTTTTGAAGTAATCTTCAATTTTTCTATCTTCACGAGTTTGCTTGTCGTTATATTTAATTCTAGCTTGTTCAAATTCATCCAAATATACTTGCTTAACATCATTTACAATATCACTTGTCCCATATATAGTTCTAATCAAATCTGTTTGATTATCATAATCTCGCAAGTTATGCTTATTAACATCTGATAAATCTTTTGCATTTTGAATTGCATTATTTGATAAAGATGTAGTTCCAGATACATTTTCTTTTGCAACTTTCTTTGCTAATTTACTTTTGTTTTTATCGCTACCCAAATGAAAAGAATATGCTAATTCTTGCTCCATAGAATCCCTCCTTTGAATTTTCTTCGTAGCACAGGACTTTGACCTTGTCACAAGTCCTAACCCCCTATATGTTATGACGTGCCATCATAACATGGGGGCTCTGCGAGGCAATAAAATTTATTTTAACAAATAAATTTTATTCAAATTAACTATCGCCACTTTCATTTTTGTTATCACAAAAACAAAACGTGCCACGTTAATTTGTTTCTTCTGTATCTTCTTTGCAGAACTTTACTGGCTTAACACCTACTGAAATAGGAGTAGGTTCTTTTGTATAAATTACACTATCATTGCTTTCATTTGGTATATAATCAAATGCAGTATCAATCTCTTTCATTTGAAATTTATCTTCCTCATTAATATAAAGTATTCCAAATTCATACGTTTCCATTTTTCCCTCTGGATCTAGTTTATAATAATCTTTTAATGGAAATACTCTAACAATAGCAGAGTTATCTTCAGCAAAATTGAAATAAAATACTTGTTTATCTACATAGTATGTTGCCTCTGTGTAATGGACATCATAGTATTGTCTTAATCTCATAATTATTTCTCCAACTTCCTCCTCTAGCAAATAATTACTAAATCTAACACTACCAAGCACATTACCTAATATCATAGGCTTTGTAGTATCAATATAACCATTATCATATAATTCTTGACAAGGTTTACAAATTGATTCTCTAAAGTTTATCTGTTTTACAACTACTTCTTTATCAACTAAAGCAAGTTCTATGTCATCAACATATTTCATTATTAAGTCTGCTTGTTCTTGTCTTGTATAATCTTTCCAAGTTTTAGTTCTTTCTTGATATTCCTTATCTAGTTTTATCTTGTTGATAAAGTCAATATCTCGTTTTAGTAAAATATCTTTTGGTGTAAATTTGAGTTCTTCTGTGCAATCAGTAGTTTCTAGTTTGTTTTGTAATTCATTTATTGCATTTTCAACTATTTTCTTTTCTTCTTTATATTCTTGTACTTCAAAAGCACCATTAATGTAAGCCTTTTTTATTCTCTCTAGTTTTACCTTTTGCTCATTGATTTCCTTTTCTAGTTGTTTTCTAGGTTCATCAAATTTTTGCTTTATCATAGGCAAGAAGAATTGATTTACAACAGAGTCATATTCTACTAACTCACCAATGAACTGATTGAAATAATCATTTATAACTTTTTCTTTAAATTCGATCTTGCAGTCATTGCAATAATAGTAGAAATAAGCATTTCCATTTTTCTTTGTAGTAGCTTTACCACCTAAAACTCTACCACATTTAGGACATTTTAACTTTTGCAGATATAAATAAGTCAATGTTCTTTTATAACTTCTTGAATTTTTCTTTTTCTGTACTTGACAATCTGCCCACATCTCTTTTGAGATGATAGGTTCGACAACATCTTCATAGTAAGTAGGGTGTTTGGTTTTCTTACCATGAACAAAATCTCCCTTGTATATTTCATTTTCTAAAATACCCATAATTGTTGAATCTCTCCAATTGTTTTTGCCTAATACTTCTTCTTCGTTAAATAAATTACTAATTTTTTGATAAGAATAGCCATTATAATATAAATCAAATATTCTAATTACAATATCTTTAGTAGAATAGTCAATTACTAATTTTTTATCTTCTCTTTTATAACCTAATGGGGCAACGTGAGGAATATGTCCTTGTTTTATTGCACCTGCTAAACCTATTTTAGTTCTTTCACTTGTTCTTTCTATTTCATTTTGACTAACACTCATTAAAAGTCTTGAAATCATTTTGCCGTTTGCACTTGTAGTATTTATTTCATCATTAGCACAATCAATATATGCATTATTTTCATCTAAAAAGGTTATTAGCTTTTCCCAATCAAATATACTTCTGGTTATTCTGTCTAGTTTTAAGGCAACAATAGTATTTATCTTTTTAGCCTTTATGTCATTTTTTAATCTTTCAAATTCTGGTCTATGGTTACCAGTTTTAGCACTTATTCCAGCGTCTTCGTAATAATCTATTATTTCATAACCTTTAAATTTACAAAAAGACTCTAATCGTTCCTTTTGCTCTGGCAAACTAAATCCGTTCTCTAGCTTGATCCTCTGTTGAAACTCTTAAATATAACCCACATTGTTTCTTTTCTTCGTTCAATTTTCAAACCTCCTTATAAAACAAAAAGAGACATCAAAGTACACACGAGTACTACTGACATCTCTTAAATCCATTTATCATAAACTAAAATATAATAATGCAATATAATATATTTTTTTCAAAGTACTCATAAACATATAGCTTTTAACGGACAGCTATACATAATTTATTGTCTATATTATATCACGATTTAAAGAAATGTCAAATATTTACATTTATATGTTTTTCAAATATTCTTCTAACTCTGACAATTTAATCTTTTTAGTTAAGTTAGAAATGTAAACATCGTTTGAATAATTAAAAACTAAAAAAGTAACATTTTTAATAATTACTCTATGTGGCTCAATATATGTAAGATTAGTTTTTTCTAATTTTCTAATACTACCATTTACAAAAATAGGAGTAACTTTAGAAAACTCACATATAAATTCTAGTCTTTGTTTTAGGCATTCCTCAAATTCTAGTTCTTGCTTAATTATCTTCATTTCAAGCACCATCCTTTCCATATAGAATTAGGATGATTTTTTGCAAACAAAAAAATCAACCATTTTACTGATTGATTTTCATATCTATCTGTTCAATTTAGTTCGAACAGATACGTCGTTGGAGGCGACACCCGGATTCGAACCGGGGATCAGAGTTTTGCAGACTCGTGCCT